>Ga0310345_10001880_pt1 | contig 22314 bp, 20 predicted proteins | sample HC15DNA20500_MG_FD_204667 | JGI IMG/M metagenome (GOLD analysis project Ga0310345, IMG submission 204667) | Marine microbial communities from station ALOHA, North Pacific Subtropical Gyre - HC15-DNA-20-500_MG | ecosystem: Environmental > Aquatic > Marine > Oceanic | place: Pacific Ocean: North...
TGCTCTGCTTGAGCGTGTTGCCGGCGTTCTTGAGCCCGAACCCGACCATCATCAGGACCGAGAGGCCGATGATGATGAGGCAGAGCCAGACGAGGGCGGTAACCATCGGGGGGTGGGGTCTGGGAGGGGCCCGCGGGCGCCGGTTGTTCTGCCGGCGCCCGGAGGCTGAGGCTTACGAGAGGTCGGTCTGGGTCAGGTCGTCGCCGGTGCCGAGCTCGCGCTTCGGGTCCGGGAGCGTGGCCCGCGTGCGGCCCGAGAGGGCCGGGCGGCCGATCGACATCATGGCCAGCGAGTCGATGAGCTCGACCGAGGCCTCCTCCATGTCGGCCGTGATCCGGTCGATCTTGGAGACGCAGTAGTTGTAGAACACCTGCAGGATGATGGCCGCGATGAGGCCGAAGACCGTCGTGAGGAGGGCGATCTTGATGCCGTTGGCGACGAGCGACGGCGAGATGTCGCCGGCCTGCTCGATCGCGTCGAAGGCCTCGACCATGCCGATAACGGTCCCGAGGAACCCGAACATCGGGGCGAGCGAGATGCCGAGCGAGAGCCAGACGAGGCCGCGCTCGAGGAAGCTCATCTCGATCGAGCCGTAGGACACGACGGCCTTCTCGACGGCGTCCATGCCCTCGTCGAACCGCGTGAGGCCGGCCTGGACGACGGAGGCGACCGGACCGCGCGTGTTGGCGCAGACGTCCTCGGCGGCCGAGACGCCGCCGTTGTCGAGGGCCTCCTTGACGCGGGCCATGAACTTGGGCGCGTTGATGTCGGCCCGGTTGAGCGAGAGGATCCGCTCGAAGGCGATCGCCAGGCCGATGATGAGCGTGATGAGCACGGGCCACATGTACGGGCCGCCCTCGTTGAAGCGGAAGACGAGCTCGTTGGCGAAGCCGCCGGAAGCGGCCTCCTGCATGAGGAGCAGGGCGGAAAGCGTCATGGGTGAGGTACCTCGGGGGGTGGGGAAACGGGTGGGGTCTGGGAGGCCGCGCGTGCGGCCTTCGGGAGCGAGCGAGAGGGGCGGCGCGTCGGCGCCAGACGGGACGCCAATATCCGTTCAGCCCCCAGGAATGTCAACGCGAGGCGAAGGACCGCGTGTGGACGCCCCCAACGTCCAGGCCGTCGCCCCCTAGACACGTGGGCCCCGGAAGAGTTGCTCCCCCGGGGCCCGTGTGGGTCGGTCGTGCCCGTCCGCCTCGGCCGCGCGGCCGAGGCGGGGCGGCTCAGCGCGTGGCCTGCGCCAGCGTCACGGCGTCGCGCCAGTGGGCCATGGCCTCGCGGAGGGCCGGATCGATCTGCCCGACGACCGGGTAGAACGCGTCGGCGCTGAAGAGGCGGCGGGCCATGAACGCCCGGATCCGCGTCTCGATGTCGGCGCGCACGGCGAGGGCCTCGCTCCGGACGAGCACGTCCTCCGTGTCGTCGTCCGGCCGCGTCGTCACGACGGGCGTCCCCTCGGCCTCGGCGAAGTCGAGGAACCGCTCGAAGTCGGCGTCGCTGAGGCGGAAGTCTTGGACGAAGTCCCGCTGGCGGCCCTCCCACTGCTCGCGGAAGGCGTCGCCGCGGCGCTCGAGGTCGACGCGAGCGAACGCGTTGTCGAGGTTCTTGCCGATCACGGTCCGCAGCGCGGGCGCCAGCGTGTCGACGGCGACGATGTAGTCGGGGAGGATGCCGCCGCCGCCGAAGACGGTCCGCCCGCCGTCGGTCCGGAAGACGAGCGAGTCCGGGACCTGGGCGCCGAAGGCGCCAGCGTCAACCGCGCCGCCGGCCCGGAGCAGCTCGGCCTCGAGGCCGTCCTCGCGGAGCGCGCGCTTCGACTCGAAGTAGTCCTCGTCGCTCTCGCCGACGAAGTACGGCGTCTGGATGAGCCGGCCGGACGGCGTGTAGTACCGGCTGACGGTCATCTGGAGGACGCTCCCGTCGGTCATCGGGAACTGCTGCTGGACGAGCCCCTTGCCGAACGTGCGCCGGCCGATGAGGTAGGCCCGGTCGTGGTCCTGGAGCGCGCCGGCCACGATCTCACTCGCGCTCGCTGAGTTCTCGTCGATGAGCACGATGACGGGGCCCGACTCGTAGATCCCGCCGGCCGTCGCGCGGTACTGGCGGCGGTTCGACGAGTGCCGGCTCTCGGTGTAGACGATCATCTCGCCCGAGCCGAGGAACTCGTCGGAGATCTCGTAGGCCTGCTCGAGGAGGCCGCCCGCGTTGCCGCGGAGGTCGAGGATAAGCCGCTCCATGCCCTGGGCCTGGAGGTCGCGGATGGCCGCCCGCACCTCGTCGTGGCTCGTCCGCGCGAACCGCTGGAGCTTGATGAGGCCCGTCTGGTCGTCCACCATGTAGGAGGCGATGACCGTGTTGAGCGGGATGCGGTCGCGGATGATGCTGTACTCGAGCGGCTCGCGGTAGCCCGGGCGCTCGACGACGATGTCCACGGACGTCCCGCGCGGGCCCTTCAGCCGCTCCTGCACGCCGTCCTGGTCGATGCCGATGGCGGTCTCGCCGTCGATCTCGACGATCCGGTCGCCCGGCTGGAGCCCCGCCTCGTCGCTCGGCCCGCCGGCGATGGGCATCAGCACGACGAGGGTGTCGGCCTCCTCGATGCCCTCGACGAACTCGTAGTAGATCCCGACGCCCTCGAAGCTCGCGTCGAAGCTCTCGCGGACGCGGCGCATCTCCTCGGACGAGATGTAGATCGAGTGGGGGTCGAGGCTGGCGAGCATCCCCTCGATGGCGGCCTCGGCGAGCTCCGACGAGTCGACCTGCTCGACGTAGGAGCGCGTGATGTACTCGTAGGCCTCCTCGATCTTGCGGACCTGCTCCATTTCCTCGGAGGCGGACTCGGCGTCCTGGACCTGGACGCCGACGAGGAGGGCCATGGCGAGGGCGCCGGCGCCGAGGATCGGGGTAAAGCGGGATCGAAGCATGGAGGCGGGGGAATCGGGGAGGGCCCAACGGGCAGGCTCGGCCGGTAGTGCCGTACGGCGGAGGGGATCGGCAGTTCGCAGCGCCGTCAAAATAGGGGACCGCGCGTTCCGGCCTCCCCCGCCTCGGCACCGAGGCCGACGGAGCCGGCCCAGTGACAGTTGATGACAACCCCGGACGGCGGCCTGACAGCGGCCGGCAGCGCTCCCGCTAGCTTGCCGCCGTGCCCGCCTCTCCGCCCCGCGCGCTCCGCCGACTGGCGGGCGCCCTCCTCGCCCTCGCCGTCGTGCCCGCCGGCGCGTTCGCCGTGCTCCAGGGCCAGATCCAGAGCGAGAGCGAGCGGCGGCTCGCCGAGATCCGCGACGAGCAGCTCGACGGCCTCCTCTTCTCGGTCAACCAGAACGCCTGGGACGTCGCCGCGACCTGGGCCGACCGGTTCCACCACCTCCCGTTCGGGCCGGCGCCCGACTCGACCGCAGCGCGCGCCGCCGACGCGTTCCTCGACGCCACCCCGGCCGTCCGGTTCGTCTTCGCCACGGACCCCGACCGCCGGTCCGCCCACTACTACGGGCTCCCGGCTCCTGCGGGCCTCCGGGCCTCCGCCGACTCGACCGGCTACGGCCCCTATGCGCCCTACGCCGCCGGCACGGACGGATTCGACCTCCGGGCGACGCTGCCGGACACGCTCGTGGAGCGGCTCCTCGCCCAGCGCGAGGTGGGCTACCGGAAGCTCGAGCCGATCGAGCTCGAGGGCGGCGGCCTCCTCCTCGTGTTCGCCGCCGACCCGTTCAATGGCGGGGCGCCCCGGTTGCTCGGGATGGCCATCGACCCGGTCCCGTTCGTCGAGGCCGTCGTGATGCCGAAGCTCCGAGAGGTCGCGCGGGGCGGCGTTGGGTTCGGGGTGTTCCGCGGGACCGACGCACAGCCCATCGCGGCGACCGCGCCCATGACCTGGGACGACGTCGACCGCTCCCGCCAGCTGTGGCTGCTGCCGGCCCACGCCGTCGGCGCCCGCGTCGGCGAGGGGTCGGTCGAGGCCGCGCTCCGCCGGCGGATGCTCCAGAGCCTCGGGCTCTTCGCGGGCGTCAGCCTGATCCTCGGCGTCGGGGCCCTCTTCGCGTGGCGCGGCGTGCGGAAGGAGGTCGAGGTGGCGCGGCTGCGGGAGGACTTCGTGTCGAACGTGAGCCACGAGCTCCGCACGCCGCTCGCGCTCATCCGGATGTACGGCGAGTCCCTCGCCCACGACCGCGTGCCCGACGAGAAGAAGCCGCGCTACTACGAGACGATCGTGGCCGAGACCGAGCGCCTGAGCCGGCTCGTCAGCAACGTCCTCCATTTCAACCGGTTCGAGCGCGGGACGGCGCGCGTCGACCTCCGCCCCCTCGACCTCGGCGCGCTCGCGGCCGAGATCGGCGAGCGCTACCGGCCCGTCGTCGAGCGCGAGGGGTGCGCGCTCCGCCTCGACCTCCCGGGCACCGCCCTCCCCGTCCTCGGCGACCACGACGCGCTCGCCGAGGCCCTCGTCAACCTGATCGACAACGCGGTCAAGTACGGCGACGGCGGCCCGGTCGAGGTCTCCGCCCGGCGCGCCGACGGCCGCGCGGCCGTCGAGGTGGCCGACCGCGGGCCCGGCATCCCACCCGCCGACCGCGAGCGCGTGTTCGAGCCGTTCGTCCGCGTCCAGCCCGAGAGCGCCGACGGGCTGGTCCACACGGCTAAGGGGACCGGCCTGGGCCTCGCCCTCGTCCGCCGGATCGCGGAGGCCCACGGCGGCACGGCGACCGTGTCCGCCCGCGACGGCGGCGGTAGCGTGTTCCGGATCTCCCTCCCGACCCATGCCTGACCTCCCGATCCTCGTCGTCGACGACGAGCGCGCCATGCGCGAGGGCCTCTGCGACAACCTCGAGTTCGAGGGCTACGCCGTCGAGCAGGCGGCCGACGGCGAGGAGGCGCTCCAGAAGCTTCGCGACGGCGCGTACCGGCTCGTCGTCCTCGACGTGATGATGCCGAAGCGGTCGGGCTTCGAGGTCCTGCGCGAGGCCCGCGCGGCCGGCGTCGCGACGCCCGTCATCCTGCTCACGGCCAAGGCCGAGGAGTTCGACACGGTCCGCGGCCTCGAGTTCGGCGCCGACGACTACGTGACCAAGCCGTTCGGTCTCGGCGAGCTGTTGGCCCGGATCAAGGCCGTCCTCCGCCGGACGGAGGCCCGGGCGGCCGCCGGTCCCGCCCGCGACGTCATCGAGGTGGGCCGCCTCCGCGTCGACCTCCGGACCTACCAGGCGACCTCCGACGGCGAGCCCGTCGCCATGACGCACCTCGAGGTCGAGGTCCTCCGCTACTTCGCCGCCCGCCCCGGCGCCGTCGTCTCCCGCGACGATCTTCTGGATGAGGTCTGGGGGAGCGACGTGGCGCCGACAGCCCGGACGGTCGACAACTTTGTCCTCAAGCTCCGCCAGAAGGCCGAGCCCGACCCGGCGCAGCCGCGCCATTTCCTGACGGTCCACGGCGTGGGCTACAAGTTCCTCCCGTGAAGTCCCGTGGGCCCCTGCTCGCCGTCGTCCTCCTGGGCGCCGCCGCCCTCCTGGCCGTCGTAATCGGCGCGGTGGCCGACCGGCTCAGCGACTGGGAGAACCGCCCGACGGAGGCTTCCTGGAACGACCCGTGGAGGGCGAGCCCGCCCTCCCCGGCCGACTGGACGACGGTCCTCGACCTCGCGGGCCCCTGGGACTTCCGGATCGGCGACGCCCAGCGCTGGGCCGACGGCGGCGAGCGTGACGGGTGGGACCGCGTCGCCGTCCCGGGCGCCTGGGAGGACGACGGGTACCACGGCTACGACGGCTACGCGTGGTACCGGACCACCTTCTCGCTCGACGCGAAGGCCGCCGACGCGCTCCGCCCGACGCCCTTTCTCCTCCTCGGCCGCATCGACGACGCCGACGAGGTGTGGCTCAACGGAGAACCCATCGGCTGGAGCGGGCGGATGCCGCCCATGTACCAGACGGCCGCGTTCGGCTTCCGCACCTACCGGATCCCCCCCGGCCTCCTCCGCACCGACGCGCCGAACGTCCTCGCCGTCCGCGTCTACGACGCCGGCCTCGAGGGCGGCATCCTCGAAGGACCGGTCGCGCTCGCCGTTCCGACCGCGCAGAACCCCGAGGGCGCCCCGGTCGTGGCCGACCTCGCCGGCGACTGGCGCTTCTCGCCGGGCGACGGCGACTGGGCCGCGCCCGACCACGACGACGCGCGCTGGGACACGCTCCGCGTCCCGGCGACCTGGGAGTCGCAGGGCTACACCCAGCTCGGCGGCGTCGCGTGGTACCGCCGGTCGGTCCGCCTCGACGCCGAGGCGGCCGGAGACGACCTCGTCCTCGTGCTCGGCGCCGTCGACGACCTCGACGAGACGTTCGTCAACGGCGTCCGCGTCGGGCGCACGGGCGACGTCGAGGGCGGGCAGATCCGGGGCGACGAGTGGCAGATCGAGCGGGCCTACCCCGTGCCGGCGGCCGTGCTGCGGGAGGGCGTGAACGTCGTCGCCGTCCGCGTGATCGACGGGCCGGTCGACGGCGGGATCTACCGCGGGCCGGTCGCGCTGATGACGCCCGAGGCGTACGCCGAGCGCCGCCGGCGCACGGCCGGTGACGACTGATGACACGACGCCGACCGCCGGTGACGATCGCGGGCAGGCGGGTGACAACGTGAGAAGGCCAGATCTCGAACCTGAGTCATCACTCAGCCCCGCCCTCTCATGGCCCCCCTCACGCCGCTCGCCCTCTCCCTCGCCGCTCTCATCGCCGTCGCCCCCGCCGCCTCGGCCCAGACGCAGTTCGCCTCCGTCCCGATCACTGCCACCCCGACGGCCTCGCCGTACGCCGGCCTTTACGCCGCCGACGGGGGGATGCTCGAGGTCCGCGACGGACGCGACGGCCTCGTCCTCGTGGCCCACGGCGCGCCCGTCGCCGCCCGCCTCGCCGCCTTCTCGGCCTCCGACGAGGCGACCGACGCCCGCGCCGAGACGCTCCTCGACGCCTGGATCCTCGGCGACCTCGACACGGTCGTCGGCGCCGTCCGCCCCGCCCGCCAGGCCGACGCGGCCGGACACCTCGCCGCCTACCGGAGCGCGCTCGTCCGCGGCTACGGCGAGGTTCTCGCCGGCAGCGTCGTCGGGACGTTCCGCCAGATCGACGGCCGCGAGACCACGCTCACCCAGATCCTGTTCGACCGGGGCTCCGAGTGGGCCGCGTTCGTCTGGGACGAGCAGGGCCGGCTCGTCACGATCACGCGCGGCCTGAGCCCCGTCGTCGTCGGGACCGTCCGCGAGACCGCCGCCGACACGTTCGCGGCGCATGCGGCGCCCGCCCCGCTCGCCTTCGAGCGCGAGGCCGACGGCCGCGTCGGCGCGCTCCAGGTCGGCACGTTCTCGGCCGTCCGGTAGCGGCGGTCGCGACGCGGGGCGGCGTTGGTCCGTGCGCCCCGCCGGCCACCGGGAGACGGCGCCCCGCGCCCGACCCCGGTGGCTTTTTTCGTTTCCGACTCTCCCCACCTCGGCGCCGAGGCGGGGGAAGTCACCCGCCAGGGGAGGCCGCCAGCGCGGCGTCGGCGTGGGCCTGCAGGGCGCGGGCCGTCGGCGCGGAGACGCCGCCGAGCGCCTGGAGCCCGACGGTCGACTCGCCGGTGAGGCCGCCGACGACGGTGAGCGCAGCGAGATAGGTGCCAGCCGGGCTCGGGTGGAACCGGTCGGGGCCGTACGGGTCGGCGGTGCCGTCGGCGCGGGCGAGGCGCCACGCGGCGCCGGCCGGGAAGAGGGCAGCGTCGGCGTCGCGGGCGGCGGCCGCGTACGCCGTGACGACGGCCTCGACACGGGCCTCGTCGCCCTCCGGCGGCCACACCATCAGGACGGCCGGACGGACGCCGTGCGTCTCGGCGAAGTCAGCGAAGTGGCCGACCCACGTGGCGAGGTGGACCCGGTTCTGCGGCACGGACGACGGTCCCTGCTGCATCACCACCACGTCCCAGTCGCCGGAGGCGATCGCCTCACGCGCCCCGCCGAGCTGCCAGTGGTCCTCGAGCGACACGTTGGCCGCCGCGACCGTGCCGACGTGGACGTCCTCGCCCTCGAACGCGGGCAGCATCTGCCCGACCATCCCTGGCAGGTCGTTCGTGTAGGTCAGGCTGTTGCCGACGAACAGGACGTTGAACCCCGGCTCCGGCGTCGTGTCGACGGGCTCGGTCGAGCCGCACGCGGCGAGCATGAGGAGCAACAGAAAAACGGCGAATCGGGGCATCGGTCCGCGACGGAAGCGCCACGAACCTATGGCGTTGACCTCCTCCCCGAAAGGCGAACGGTCTTCCCCTACTCCACCATCGCGCGCTGGGCGGACGCGCGCCCGGCGTCCGTCAACGCCAGTCGGTCGCCAGAGCGGCGGACGGCGCCGCCCCGCTCGGCGGCCCGCACGGCGCGCGAGGCGAAGGCCGGCGCCCAGTGGAGGTGCTCCTGGAGGTGGCTCACACGGCACTCCCGGTCCGCCTCGGGCGTGTGCTCGTGGTGGAGAAGGTGGACGAGGAGCATCCGCTCGGCGAACGCGACCCGCTGCCGGGCGCGGCGGCGGGCCTGCGCCACGAGCCCGCGGTCCGGCGCGAACGCGAACGCGGCCGTGAACAGGACGCCCGCCATCACGGCCATCGCTCCCGAGATCGACACGTCGAACAGGCGCGCGACCCAGTAGCCGGAGACGGCGCTCGCCACGCCGAGGCCGACCGAGAGGCCGAGCAACACGGGCAGCCGGTCGGTCAGGAGCCACGCCGCGGCCGGTGGCGCGATCATCAGCGCGACGACGAGGATCGACCCGACCACGTCGAACGCGCCGACGGCGACGACCGACACGAGCGACATCAGCGCGTAGTGGACCGCGGCCGGCGCGAGCCCGAGCGCGCCCGCCAGCGCGGCGTCGAACGTGCTGATCTTGAGCTCCTTGTAGAACAGGGCGATGAACGCGGCGACGACGAGGAGCACGGACCCCATCAGCCAGAGTGACTGCGGGCCGAGGTCCCGCCCGCCGACGATCAGGCGCTCGATCCACGAGAACGCCGGATCGCCGAGGAGGACGGCGTCGGTGTCGAGGTGGACGCCCGACGCGAACCGGGAGATCAGCACGACGCCGATCGAGAAGAGGGCCGGGAAGACGAGCGCGATCGCCGCGTCCTGCTTTACGAGCCGCGTCTGCCCGAGCGCCTCGATCGCGCCGACCGTCAGCACGCCGGCCCCGGCCGCGGCGATGAGGAGGAGCGGCGAGTTGAGGTTCTCGGTCTGGAAGTACGCCAGCACGATGCCCGGCAGGATCGCGTGGCTGATCGCGTCCGACAGCATCGCCGTTTTGCGGAGCACAAGGAACGCCCCCACGAGCGCGCACGCGGCGGCCGTGACGGCGGCGATGAGCTGGATCTCGAGCTGCGGGGTCATCGGTCGGGCTCCCCCGGTTGGCGGCGTCGACCGGTCGCCTCGGCGCCGAGGCGGGCCGGGTCGTGCTCGTCGGCCCGTGTTCGGGCGAGGCGCCGCGCCTCCGCCAGCCCGCGCGCCGTGAGGGCCCAGGCATCGTCGCGGGGCTCGACGAGGCCCTGCCGCTGGAGCCGGTCGAGCGTCGGACCGACGGCCTCGGGCCGGGCGGTCATGGTCTGGAGCGTGGCGGCCGGGTGCGGGTAGTGGACGTCCTCGTGGGCGAGCGCGAGCGTGTAGAGGTCCTCGAGGGTGCCGGCCACGCGGAGCACGCGCCGGTTGCGGATCCCGCGCGCCCATGCCGCCACGAGCCCGCGCCTCGGCGCGAGCAGGAGGCTGACGCCTACGACGAAGGTCGCCACGAGCACGATCGTCGGGCCGGTCGGCACGCGGGCGCCCGTGGCGGAGAGGAGCGCGCCGCTCGCGCCGCTCAGCGCTCCAAAGAGCCCCGCCAGCGCGACGACGCCCCACAGCCGGTCGGTCCACTGCCGCGCCGCGGCGGCCGGCGCCACGATGAGCGCGCTCATCAGCACGACGCCGACCGTCTGGAGCCCGATCACGATCGCGATCACGAGGAGCGTCGTCAGCCCGACGTCGAGCGCCCGGACGGGGAGGCCCTGCGACGCGGCGAAGTCGGGGTCGAAGAGGAGGAGCTTGAACTCCTTCCAAAAGACGAGCATGGCCACGAGCGCGACGGCCCCGAGCACGGCCATCGTCACGACGTCGCGGCCGACGAGCGCAGCGGCCTGCCCGAACAGGAACGTGTCGAGGCCCGCCTGGCTCGCGTCCGGCTGCGACTGGATGTAGGTCAGCAACACCATCCCGAGCCCGAAGAACACGGACAGCACGATGCCCAGCGCGGCGTCGTACGGCACGCGGCTCCGCTCGACGACGGCGCTCACGCAGAGCGTCCCCACCCACCCCGCCAGGCCGGCCCCGACGACGAGGACGAGCGGCGCCTTGCTGGCCGTGAGCAAGAACGCGAGGGCGACCCCGGGCAGCGCCGCGTGGCTGATGGCGTCGCCCAAGAGCGACTGCCCGCGCAGCACGGCGAACGCGCCGAGCGACCCGGACGAGAGCCCGAGCACGGCTGCCCCCAGCGCGACGGTCCGCAGCGTGTAGTCGAGCTCGATCACGAGGCGCGGAGCGGGGCGCCCTCCGCCACGGGCCCGAGGCGGGCGGGGTCGGCGGCGGACGGCCCCCCGGCCTGGAACGGGACGCGCCCGCCGTAGGCCGCGCGGAGGTTGGCGTCGGTGAACACCTCGTCGACCGGCCCGGCCGCGATCCGCCGGACGTTGAGGAGCAGCACCCAGTCAAAGTACTCGGGCACCGTCTGGAGGTCGTGGTGGACGACGAGGACGGTCTTCCCCTCCTCCCGGAGCCGCTGGAGGAGCGTGACGATGGCCCGCTCCGTCGTCGCGTCGACACCCTGGAACGGCTCGTCCATGAGGTACACGGCGGCGTCCTGCACGAGGGCCCGCGCCAGAAAAACGCGCTGCTGCTGGCCGCCCGAGAGCTGCGCGATCTGGCGGTCCGCGAAGTCGGCCATGCCGACCTGCTCGAGCGCCTCGGACGCCCGCGCGCGCTCCTCGGCGCCCGGCCGCCGGATCCACCCGAGGCGGCCGTAGGTGCCCATCAGCACCACGTCGAGCACGCTCGTCGGGAAGTCCCAGTCGACGCTCCCGCGCTGGGGCACGTAGGCCACGTCGCGCCGGCGGTCGGCGAGCGGCGCGCCGAGCACCTCGACGCGCCCGGCCGCCATCGGGAGGAGGCCCAGGATCGACTTGATGAGCGTCGTCTTGCCGGCTCCGTTTGGGCCGACGATCGCCATCAGGACCCCCTCCGGCACGCGGAGGTCGACGTCCCACAGGACGGGCTCGTCGCGGTAGGCGACCGTGAGGTCGGCGACGTCGATGGCGGGGCGGCGGGGGCTCACGACTAGGCGGGGGGGCCGGTGGGGGCCGCCGGGGCGGGCGCGAGCGCCTCGACGATCGTGTTCACGTTGTGGCGGATCATCCCCTCGTACGTCCCCTCGGGCGTGCCGGGGTCGCCGAGGGCGTCCGAGAACAGGTTGCCGCCGATCACGACGTCGAACCCCTGCGCGCGGACGGCCTCCTGGACCGCCTGGATGCTGCGCGGCGACACGCTCGTCTCGACAAACAGGGCCGGGATCTGGCGCTCGGCCACGAACCGAGCCAAGTCGCTGACGTCCGCCGTCCCGGCCTCGGTCGCCGTCGAGAGGCCCTGGAGGCCGCGGACCTCGAAGCCGTAGGCCTGGCCGAAGTAGTTGAACGCGTCGTGTGCAGTGATGAGCACGCGGCGCTCTTCGGGTACCGCCTCGACGCGGTCCCGAACAAACCGGTCGAGCTCCTGGAGTTGGGCGTCGTACGCAGCCAGGTTCTCGTAGTACACCTCCGCGTGGGTCGTGTCGATGGACGCGAGCACGTCGGCGACTTCTTCCGCCACGTCGCGCCACAGGCTCACGTCCATCCACACGTGGGGGTCGAACGAGCCCTCGAACTCCGGGGGGCTCAGCAGGCTCGAGCTACGGACCGAGCTCGCGACGGGCTCCGCGGGGATGCCCCGGCCCTCGACGTCCTCGAGCGCGCTCCCCAGCTGTCCCTCCAGGTCGAACCCGTTGTACAGGACCACGTCGGCCCCGATCAGCCGGGTGACGTCGCTCTCCTTCGGTCGGTACAAGTGCGGGTCGACGCCGGGCCCCATCAACCCCTCGACGTCGACCCGGTCTCCGCCGATCTCGCGCGCGAGGTCGGCGAGCATGCTGGTCGTCGCGACGACGCGGACCTCCCGCTCGGCGACCGGCGCGTCGGGGTCGTTCGTTTGGCACGCCGTGAGCAGGAGGGGTAGGAAACAGAGGGCCAGGGCGGCGGCCCGGGTGAAGCGCGTCATGAGGAGGGAAGAGCGATGTAGAGGAACAGGGCGGCGTCGGCGCCCAGCGAGACGGTCTCGCCGGCCCGGTCGCCTGAAAGCACGTGGAGGGCCACGGCCCCGTCGTCGTCGACGTCGACGACGCGGAACCGAGTGCCGGGGTAGAGGCCGGCCGTGCCGACCTCCCGGAGGAGCTCCGGGTCGTGGTCCGAGACCTCGGCGACGGCCGCCTCGCTGCCGGCGTCGAGGCGGGCGAGGGGAAGGCGCTCCCGCTCGTCGAGCTCGAGGTCCGGCGTCGGGATCGGCGAGCCGTGGGGGTCGTGGGTCGGGTGGCCGAGTGCGGCGTCCATGCGGGCCTCGAGGTCCTCGCTGAGGACGTGCTCCCAGGCCTCGGCCTCGTCGTGCAGCTTCTCCCACGGCACGCCGAGGGCCTGATGGAGGTAGGTCTCAACGAGCCGGTGATGACGGATCGTCTCGACGGCGATGAGCCGGCCCGGCTCGGTCAGCCGCGCGCCCTGGTACTTCTCGTGGACCACGAGGCCCGAGGCCGCCAGCTTCTTGAGCATCCCCGTAACGGACGCACCCGAGACGCCGAGACGCTCGGCCAGCGACGACGTGGTCGCCGCCTCGCCGGTGCGGCCGAGCGCGTAGATGGCTTTGAGGTAGTCCTCCGCGGCAGGCGAGGGCATGTCGGACGAGGTTTAGGCGAGCCGAAACCTGGGTCGGCCCTCACAGTTTAGGTCATCCTAAACCTCAATGCCAGCGCCGTTCCCGTGCGGACTCAGCTTCTCTTGCTCCTCACCCTGGCCTCCCTCGGCGCAGCGGCCCAGAGCACGCCGGAGTGGCGCGCGCTCCCCGACGCCCTGGCGCTCGCCGCGGCCTCCGACGTCCCGGCGCTCGTTTATGTCCAGGCGCCGTGGTGCGGCCCGTGCCGCCAATTGGAGCACGAGACGTTTACCGACCCGGCCGTCCGCACCCGCCTCGCCCGCTTCGCCCTCGCTCGGCTCACGCTCGACGACCGCGACCGCCACCACCGGGTCGGCCCGTACCGCCTGAGCGAGGCCGCGTGGTCTCGCCGCCTCGGCGCCGAGGCCACGCCGACGCTCGTGGTGCTCTCCCCGAGCGGCGCCGTGCTCGGGCGGCACACCGGCGCCCTCCCCCCCGCCGGCCTCCTCCCCATCCTCGACGCCGCGCTCGCGGCGGCCCCATGATCCGCCTTCTCCTCGCGCTCGGCCTCGCCGCCGGCGCCACCGCCCAGACCGTCGAAGGCGTCGTGACCTCCGGCGGCGACGCCGTTCCCCTCGCGACCGTCCGCGTAGTCGGCACCGCCCTCGGCACAGCCGCCGACGCCGACGGCCGCTACCGTCTCGCGCTGGCCGAGGCGGGCGAGGCCACGCTCCGGGTCACCGCCGTCGGCTACGCGCCGGAGGAGCGGACGGTCGCCGTCGCCCCCGATGAGACCGTCCGCCTCGACGTCGCGCTGAGGGCGGCCACGCTCGACGCCGGCGCCGTCGTCGTGACGGGCACGCTCGAGCAGATGGCCGTCCGCGAGTCGCCGGTCAAGGTCGACGTCGTGCCGAGCGCGTTTCTGGAGACCGTCCCGTCGGCCAACCTCATGGACGCCGTCGAGCGCGTGAACGGGCTGTACCAGCAGGTCGACTGCGGCGTCTGCTACACGAACAACATCCGGATCAACGGGATCGACGGGCCCAACACGGCCGTCCTCATCGACGGCGCCCCGGTCATGTCGAGCCTCGCGACGGTGTACGGGCTCAACGGGATCTCGCCGATCCTGATCTCGCAGGTCGAGGTCGTCAAGGGGCCCATGTCGACGCTCTACGGGAGCGAGGCGCTCGGCGGCGTCATCAACATCATCACGAAGGACCCGGCCACGTCCCCACGCCTCTCGGTGAACGCGTTCGCGACGACCCACGCCGAGGTCGCCGGCGAGTTCGCCGCCGTCCCGCTCAAGGGCCGGACGAGCGCCTTGGTAAGCGGCACCGCGTTCTACACCACCGCGTTCCACGACAACAACGGCGACGGATTCTCCGACCGTCCGCTCGAGAACCGCCTCTCCCTTTTCGGCAAGCTGACCCGCCGCGACGAGCGCGGCTTCGAGCGCGGGAGCCTCGTCGGGAAGGTCTACGCCTCCGACATCGCGGCCGGCGTCGAGCCGTTCCTCGACGACCCCGACGGCCTCCGGGGGTCGAACAGGGTCTACGGCGAGAGCGTCTACACGCGGCGCGGCGAGTTCATCGGGCGCCTGAACCTCCGGCCCGACCTCGAACTCCAGGGCTCGGCCGCCGTCCACGCGCAGGACTCGTTCTACGGCGACACGGGCTACCAAGCGACCCAGGCCGACGGGTTCGGCCAGCTCGTCTGGACGCCCGAGACCGAGGGGACCGCGCTCGACGGTCACAACGTCCTCGTCGGCACCGCCGTCCGGGCCATCCGCTACGACGACGGGACGGGCGCGACCGGCGTCTTCGACGACGACGGGACCCTCCTGGAGAACCGGCCGGACACCCGCGTCGTGCCCGCCCTCTTCGTCCAAGACGACTGGCGCGTAAGCGAGCAGCTCCGGCTCCTCGGTGGCCTCCGCGCCGACTACCAGCCGGACTTCGGGGTCATCCCGTCGCCCCGCGCGGCCGTCAAGTTCCAACCGACCGGGACCACGACGGCCCGGCTCAACGTGGGCACGGGCTTCCGGATCGTCAACCTCTTTACCGAGGACCATCAGGCGTACAGCGGGGGCCGGGCCACCCTCATCCTCGAGGACCTCGAGCCGGAGCGGAGCGTGAGCGTGACCGGGAGCCTCCAGCTAATCGTCGGCGAGCGCTCGCCCGTCGTCGTCGATGTCGACGCGTTCTGGACCCGGTTCTCGAACAAGATCGAGCCGGACTACTCGGTCGACGGCGAGATCCGGTACCAGAACCTCGACGGGAGCGCGACCACGCGCGGGCTCGCGCTCCAGGTCCAGGGCGCGCTCCCGGGCGACGTCCGCTACACGGCCGGCGCGACGCTCCTCGACGTGTTCCTCGAGGAGGGTGGCGAGACCCGGCCGCTCGAGTTCGCGCCGGACTACCTGGCCACGGCGACGGTCACGTGGGAGCCGCCGGGCGGATTCGCCGTCGACTACACGGCGCGGCTGACCGGGCCGATGTGGCTCCCGGAGTACGGCCCCGAGGCCGCCGCGGCGTACCAGGCCGCGACGGGCGCCCCGCTCCGTCAGGAGTCGCCGGTCTACACCGTCCACAACCTCCAGGTCACGCGGGGCTTCTCGTGGGGCGGGCGGCTGGGCCAGGTCTACGTCTCGGCCGAGAACCTCTTCGGGTACCGCCAGTCGAGCCCGCTCGTGGGCTTCGACGATGGGACTCCCGGCTTCGGCGAAACGTTCGACACGGCGTACGTCTACGGTCCCATCGAGGGGATGTGTCTCGGCGCCGGCCTCCGGCTGACGCTCCCCTAGTCCCCTCCGCCTCGACGCCGAGGCGGGCAGAGCCGCCGACGCATCGCCGTGGAACAGCGTCGGCGACGGCGATTACGTCCCGGACCCGCCGCCCCGACCATGCGCCCCGCCCGCTTCGCTCTCGCCGCGTCCGCCGCCGTCGCGCTCGCGCCCGCCGCGACCGCCCACGTCAAGTGGTTCAGCGAGTTCAGCTTCGCCGACCAACCGCTCACGCTGTCCGAGGCCTGGACCCCGACGGTCACCGCGCTCCTCGCCCTCAGCGTCGTCGTGGTCGGAGCCCTCGTTTGGGTCGACCGCCGGATCTCGGGGACGGGGTGGTACGGGCGGCTCGACGCGTGGCTGGCCGGCTACCGCGATCGGAGCGGGCTCGTCCTCCGCGTCGGGGCCGGGGCCGCGCTCCTGCTCGCGTGGCAGGGCGACGCCATCTTCGTCCCGGAGCTGGAGATCCCGGCCGCGTGGGTCGGCTGGGCACAGTTCGCCCTCGTGCTCCTGCTCTTGTCCGAGCGGACCGCGCCGCTCGCCGGGGCCGGGATGCTCGCGCTCTACGGGTACGGGTTCGCGCTTTTCAGTGCGCTGCACATGCTCGACTACGTGTTCTTCGCAGGCGTCGGGTTCGCCTTCCTCGTGTCGCGCGCGCCGAGCGAGCGGATCCGGGCGCTCGGGCTCCCGGCCCTCTACTTCACGGTCGGCTTCTCGCTGTGCTGGGTCGCGCTTGAGAAGCTGATCTACCCGCAGTGGGGCCTCTACGTGCTGTCGCAGAACCCGCAACTGACACTCGGATTCCCGATCGAGTTTTTCCTGACGGCGGCCGCGTTCGTCGAGTTCACTCTGGGCTTCCTGCTCATCATCGGGCTGCTGGAGCGGCCGTTCGCGCTCGTCATCACGCTCGTGTTTTTCTCGACGACGCTCGTGTTCGGCAAGACCGAGGTCATCGGACACACGCTGATCCACGCGGCGCTTCTGGTCTTCCTGATCGAGGGGCCGGGGACGGTGTACCGGGCGCCGGTCACGTTCCACCAGCGGCCGGCGCTGCGAACGGCGTTCGCGTCGGTGAACCTGGGCCTCCTGTTCGTCCTCCTCGTCGTCCCGTACGCGGCGCTCGCGTGGGACGCCTACGAGGATCACGCCGAGGCCGTCGCCCGGGCCCTCGTCGAGGTCGAGCGGCCGCCGTCGGTCGCGCTCGCGGTAGAGCCCGACGGGAGCGGCGGGTACCTCGCCCGCGTGGAGGCCACGCCGTTCCGGTTCACGCCGGACGCGGGCGCGCACGTGCCGGGCGAGGGCCACGCCCACCTCTACGTCGACGGCGCGCAGGTGGCGCGGATGTACGGGCCCGTCGTCCACCTTCCAGCGCTCCCGCCGGGGCAGCGGACGGTCACGGCGGTCCTGGCCACGCGCGACCACCGGCTCTACGCGCACGGCGGCGAGGCCGTCCGGGCCGAGCGCGTCGTGTCGGTCCCCTGACCCGTCCGCACGGCATGAACCCGCCGCGAACCCCGCCGCCTCGGTGGCCCCTGCCGGAGGCCCGCGGTACCATCCTTCCGTGACGCGCCTCCGCTGCCTCGTCTCCCCGCTCGCCGTCTTGCTGGCGACGCTCATCGTCGTCCAGATGACGGACGTCGTGATGTGCGCAGACGAGGCCGAGGCGATCGAGCACGCCGGCGGTGCCCCTGAGGAAGGCGACTCGGTGCCCGAGGACCTCCACGACGAGCACGGTCACCACGGCGAGTCGGCCGCCGACTGCCTGTGCCACATCGTCTTCGCTCCTACGACGGTCGTGCCGTCTGGGGAGGCCCTCCTCGTGCCGGAGCCCGCGCGGTTTGGGGGGGCCGTCGCCGCGCCCCCCGAGGTCGAGCCGTCGGGGCTCGACCACGTGCCCTTAGGGTAGAGACCGCCAGCTAGAGCGCGCGGTGCGCTCGCTGGGCCTGCCGCGCTCGCGGCCGACGTCTCTTCCACCCCCGCTCCGGCCGGGCGCCTCGCGCTTGTCCGTGCGGGTGGCACCCCCAGGCCCCTCGATGGGAGGGGCCGCCTTCCCCCCCACCATGACTCGCACCCTGTCCCCCCTCCTGTTCCTCGTGGCGGCGCTCGCCGCCCACGCGCCGGCCTCGGCGCAGTCCGACACCCACCCCCTCACCGTCCGCGTCGTCGACGAGCACGAAGGCACGCCGCTGCCCGGCGCGACCGTCGTCGTCGACGGCGTCACGCCGGCCGTCGGCGCCTCGTCCGCCGCCGACGGCGTCGCGCGGCTCGAAGGCGTCCCCGGCGGCTCGCAGACGCTCGTCGTCTCGTTCGTCGGCTACGCGCCGGCCCGCGTGGCCGTGACCGTCCCCACGCTCGACCCCGTCGAGGTCGCGCTCGAGGAGGACGAAGAGGCCCTCGGCGACGTCGTGGTCGCCGCGACGCGGACGAGCCGGACGATCGCCCAGATCCCCACGCGCGTCGAGACGATCGCGGGCGAGGAGATCGACGAGAAGATCTCGATGGAGCCGTCGAACATCACGATGCTCCTCAACGAGTCGCCGGGGATCGTCGTCCAGCAGACGTCGGCCGTGTCGGGCAACGCGTCGATCCGGATCCAGGGGCTCGACGGGCGCTACACGCAGCTGTTGAAGGACGGCTTTCCGCTCTACGGCGGATTCTCGGGCGGGCTCTCACTCCTCCAGGTCCCGCCGCTCGACCTCCGCCAGGTCGAGATCGTCAAGGGGCCGGCGTCGACGCTGTACGGCGGCGGCGCGATCGCGGGCCTCGTCAACCTCGTATCGAAGACGCCCGGCCCGGAGGCCGCGCCGGCCGAGCGCTCGCTCCTCCTCAACGGGACGAGCGCGGGCGGCCTCGACGTCGGGGCGTTCCTCGCGGATCGCGTCGGGCGCCTGGGCTACACCGTCCTCGCCTCGGCCAACCACCAGGGCGCCTATGACGGCGACGGCGACGCCTTCACGAACCTCCCGCACTCGCGGCGCCTGACGCTCGCCCCGCGCGCCTTTTTCTACCCCTCGGAGCAGACGGCCGCGTGGCTCGGCCTCACGGGAACGGCCGAAGAGCGCGAGGGCGGCGACCTCGACGTGATCGCCGACGAGGCCGCCGGCTACTCGGAGCGGAGCGAGAGCGTCCGGCTGACCTCTCAGGCCCGGCTCGACCACGCGCTCTCCGAGCGGGCGACGCTGACGCTCAAGCAGAGCACGAGCTATTTCGACCGGCGCATCGACCTGCCGGGCTACCGGTTCGAGGGCGCGCAGACGGCGACGTACTCGGAGGCCTCCGCTCTCGTCCGCCTCGGCGCGCACGACCTCGTGGCCGGCCTCGACCTCCGGACCGACGCGTTCGACCAGCACGGGGCCGAGGGACCGGAGCTGGACGACGCCCAGGGCGCGGCTGGCGTGTTCGTTCAAGACACGTGGGACGTGGCCGAGGCGCTGGCGCTCGAGCTCGGGCTGCGCGGCGAGGTCCACGACAGGTACGGGCTGTTCGCGCTGCCGCGCGCCTCGGCGCTCGTGCGCGTGAGCCCGGCCGTGTCGGTCCGCGCGACGGGCGGCCTGGGGTACAAGGCGCCGACCGTGTTCCTGGAGCCGTCGGAGGGCCGCGCGTTCCGGGGCGTCCTCCCGCTCGGCGACGACGTCGAGGCCGAGACCTCGGCCGGCGGGACGGTCGACGTCAACGTGCAGACGGTCCTGTTCGACCGCGTCACGCTGTCGCTCAACCAGGCCGCGTACCTCACGCGCCTCGACGACGCGCTCGTCCCGGTCGCCTCAGCCAACGACGACGGCCTCCTCCGCTACCGCAACGCGGACGGGGCGGTCCTCACGCGGGGCCTGGAGACGAACGCCCGCTTCGGGCTGGAGGACTTCAAGCTGTTCCTCGGCTACGTCTACCTCGACGCCACCGAGGCCGCGGACGGCGGCCGCCAGCCGCTCGCGCTCACGCCCGCCCACAAGACGTACACCGTCCTCGTGTGGGAGCAGCACGGCCGCGGCCGGATCGGGCTGGAAGCCTACTACACCGGCCCCCAGACGCTCCCGGACGGCGACCGGACGGCGGGTTACTGGGTGACCGGCATCATGGGCGAGTGGCGCGTGGGCCCGGCGCGGCTGTTCCTCAACCTCGAGAACCTCCTCGACACCCAGCAGACGAACTACGGCCCGGTCGTCCTCGGCCCGCGCGCGACGCCGACGTTCGCCGAGATCTGGGCGCCGACGGACGGGTTCATCGCCAACGGCGGCGTAAAGCTGGACCTCTAGGCCAAACGGCCCGCCTCGGCGACCTTTCCGGAGAAGTCGCCGAGGCGGGCCTACTCGCCCACGCTGGGCAGGACGATGCCGCCACGGCCGTTCGCGTCGCCGGGCTCGAGGTCGAGGACCGTGTCGAACGGGAGCGTCTCGACGTCGACGACCTCGAGCGACGCGCTGTCGAGCGTGAGCGCGACCCGGGCGCCCTCGGTCAGGCTGTCGAGCAGGGCCGGCGTGTAGAGGCGGAGGGCCATCTGCATGGCCGGCATCCGATCGGGAATGGCCTCGTGGTTCACGAGCATCGCCTGCCCGCCGTACATCGGCTGGATGTAGACCGCGCGCACGACGATCCGCGCCGACGGCGGGTCGGTGGGCGGTGCGTCGGCGCAGGCGGCGAGCGCGACGAGGAGGACCAGGAAACGCATGGGCATGGCGAAGCGGCCGGCGTGGACGCGCGGTCGCTCGTCCGGTTCGGTGCCCGGGCCGGCTCACGGCGGTTTCCTACAGATCCACGCCCTACTCCGTCTCGACGAACGACGATCCGTCCGGGTTGACCCGGTACCGAAACGTGTAAACGCCGCCCTCGGAGTCCGCGTCGATGGCGCCGACGTCGGGCGCACCACGGTAGTAGCTCAGGAACTCGACCTTCGCATAGCCCTGCCCGTTACCGAGGCGGAGCAGGAGCGTCCGCCCCGCGACCGGGACGACGGCCGTGCCGCCGCCCGGCAGCGCCAGCTCCTCGAACCACCCATCGCCTGGAGCCGGGCAGACGGCCCGGAACGCCCCGACCGGGCACGGCGACTCGCCGTCGCGGCGGTACACGTAGTCGTCGTTGAGCGCGTCGTCGACGCTGTCGAACGGGACGTCGACCACCACGCCGACGCCGGCGCCCGGGCCGCTCGACCCGCCGTTGAGCAGGACCTCCGTGCCGCGGAAGCCGAGGTCCCACCGCGTCGTCGCCGAGTCGGAGGCGGGGACGACGCGCGGCGTGGTCATGGAGTCCTCGCCCACTCGCCCCAGCGAGAACAGCACGACGTCGGCGCCCTCGCCGGCCTCGACGTCGGACGCCGTGCCGTTGTAGGGCTCGGCGTCGAAGGCGCTCGACCCGCAGGCTCCCCAGACGAGAGCGAAGACGACGAGCAGCAGGAGTCGGGGCATGGCGGCGCGGAGAAGGGTTGGAAAGCTAGATCCGTCGCGGACCGGCGGCGGTGCGTTCCGGCGCGGCTGCCCCCGCCTGACGGCGTCGACCAGACGGTTCAGCGCCGAAGCAGGCCGCTACTTCCCGAACTCGCGGGAGAGCCGCTCGACGTAGGCCGCCCAGAGCGCGCGGAAGTCGTCGGCCTCGGCCTCGACGTGGCCGCAGTCGCCACAGACCGACAGCTTGAGGTCTGTGCGCACGGGCCCCTTCATCATCACGGCATCGGGCTTCTTGTAGACGCCGACGGACAGCTTCGCCGCCCCGTACCCCTCGGCGTAGAAGAACGCGTCGGGGATGAGCGCGTCGGAGTCGCAGCGGGGGCAACGGGGCGAGATGGACGGGTCGGTCTCGGGCATCAGAGGACGGCGGTGCGGAACGTGTCGTCGGCGCGGACGGAGCGTGCGAACGCGGCCAGCAGCGCGACCGTGTGCTCGACGTCGCCGAGGTCGACGGTCTCGACCGTCGAGTGCATGTAGCGCATCGGGATCGAGACGAGCGCGCTCGGGACGCCGCGCCGCGACGTGAAGATGACGTCGGTGTCGGTCCCCGAGTAGCGGCTCGACGACTCGTGCTGGAGCGGGATGTCGTTTGCCTCGGCCACCTCGATGAGCCGCTCGACCACGGCCGGGTGGTTGACGGTCCCGTGCGTGACCGTCGGCCCCTCGCCCAGCTTGACCTCGCCGTGCTTCGCCTTCTCGATGCCCGGCGAGTCCGTCGCGTGCGTCACGTCGAGGACAACGGCCACGTCGGGCTCGATGGCGTAGGCGGCCATTTTGGCCCCGTTCCCGCCGATCTCCTCCTGGACCGCGTTGAGGGCGGTGACCGTCGCCGCGTGCTTCTTGCCCCGCTTGAGCTCGCCGAGCACCTGCGTGAGAACGAACCCGCCGAGTCGGTTGTCGAGCGCGCGGCCCGTGATCCGCGTGTCCGTCAGCATCTCGACCGCGTCGGCGTAGACGGCGGGATGCCCGACGCGGAGGCCCAGTTCGGCGACCTCGTCGCGCGACGAGGCGCCGACGTCGACGTAGAGCTCCTCGACCTTCGGGGCCTTCTCGTCGTCCTTCCGGTCGCGGAGGTGGATGGCCGTGTTGCCGAGGACGCCCGGCACCGGCCCCTTCGAGCCCATGAACAC
>Ga0310345_10001881_pt1 | contig 22313 bp, 19 predicted proteins | sample HC15DNA20500_MG_FD_204667 | JGI IMG/M metagenome (GOLD analysis project Ga0310345, IMG submission 204667) | Marine microbial communities from station ALOHA, North Pacific Subtropical Gyre - HC15-DNA-20-500_MG | ecosystem: Environmental > Aquatic > Marine > Oceanic | place: Pacific Ocean: North...
CGGCGGCTGCGGCCGCGGTCGGCCTGGGGTCGGCGTCGGGCGTGGTCATCGTCCTGCAGGTCCAGCGCACGACCCCGCGAGGTCGGGCGCGTTGCGGGGCCCCCGCGCGCCCTGTAAAGTGCGCGCCGAGGCGAAGCCGGGTCTCTTTACGCCAGCGCGTCGCGCGGCGCAAAGGGCCGGCGGGCCGAGGCGGCGGGGCCGGAGCCCTGCTGCGGTCCCTCCAGGCGGGCGCAGACCTGCCGGAGCGCCGCGCCGCCCGGTCGAATCGAACGCAGGAAGCGGCGCCCGGAGCGCCCGGCGGAGCAGGCATGTCGGTGGTCTTCAGATACCTTCTCTATCTCGTGCTGCTGGCGGGGCTGGGCTTCGCCGTCTACGCCGCCGTCGCGGAGCTGCCCGCCCCGGTGCGCGAGATCTCCCGCCCCGCGCCGCCGCCCAACGGCTGAGATGATCCCCCGCGATCCCCTGCGCGCCTTCCTCGAGGCGCTGCAGGCCGAGCGCGGCGCGGCCGCCAACACGCTCGCCGCCTACGCGCGCGACCTCCAGGACCTGGCCGAGTTCGCCGGGACCGGCTGGCCGCAGGCGGACCGCGGGACGCTGGAGGCGTGGCTGTCGGATCTGGAGGCCCGCGGCCTCGGCCAGGCTACGCGCGCGCGGCGGCTGTCGGCGGCGCGCCAGTTCTACCGCTTCGCCCTCTCCGAGGGCTGGCGCGAGGACGACCCCGCCGCCCGCCTCTCGGGCCCCGGCGCCGCCCGCCGCCTGCCCAAGACCCTGACCGAGGCCGAGGCGGAGGCGCTGCTCGCCGCCGCCCGCCGCCCCGCCCGCGGGACCGAGGCGGGCAAGCGCGACGCCCTGCGCCTCGCCTGCCTGATGGAGCTGCTCTACGCCACCGGCCTGCGGGTCTCGGAGCTGGTCTCTCTCCCGGTCGCTGCGGTGCGCGGCGATCCGCGGATGATCCTGGTGCGCGGCAAGGGGGGGAAGGAGCGGATGGTCCCCCTCTCGCCCCCCGCGCGCGAGATGCTGGCCGCCTGGCTGAGCCATCGCGACGCGACGCCGGCCTGGAAGGGCTCGGCCTTCCTGTTCCCCTCCTCCGGCAAGGCGGGGCATGTCACGCGGCAGCGGATGTGGCAGCTGATCCAGGGGCTTGCGGCGGCGGCGGGGATCCACCCGGGGCGCGTCTCGCCCCACATCCTGCGGCATGCCTTTGCGACGCACCTGCTGGCGCACGGGGCGGACCTGCGCTCGATCCAGCAGCTGCTGGGGCACGCCGACCTCTCGACCACGGAGATCTACACGCACGTCCTGGACGCGCGGCTGCGGGAGCTGGTGCTGACGCATCACCCGCTCGCCGGGGGCTGACCGCGGGAGGCCCCGGGTCGCGCCCGGGGCGCGCCTGCGGGGCGGGCGTCGGCAAGGAAAAGGGCCGCCCCGGGGGGCGGCCCTCGAGGTCTCCGCGTCCGGCCGAGGTCAGGCCAGGGCGGGGGCCGAGGAGTTCACCCGCACCGGCTGGGGGAACACGCCCAGCACTTCCTTGATCTTCGCTTCCGGCGTCTCGGGCGAGGCCGGGGTCACCACGCTGACCAGGCCCAGCTTCTTGTCCTCGACCACCTCGATCGAGGCCTCGATGCCGGCCGCCGCCAGCGCCTCGCCGTGGATCCGGCGGATGGCGCTCTTGCGCAGGTCGGGCTTGAAGATCTTGCCGACGGCGGTCTTGGGGATCTCGGCCATCAGTTCGATGTAGCGGGGGTGGGCGGCGCGCTCGTTGACGTGCTCGCTCGCCCAGGCGTGCAGCTCCTCGACGGTGGTCTCGGCGCCGGCGGCGAGCTCCACATAGGCCGCGGGCACCTCGCCGGAATGGGCGTCGGGCTGGCCGATGGCGCCGACGAAGGCGACGGAGGGGTGGCGGGCCAGCGCCTCCTCGATCTCGGCGGGGTCGATGTTGTGGCCGCCGCGGATGATCAGGTCCTTGGCCCGGCCGGTGATCCAGATGTAGCCGTCCGCGTCGATCCGGCCCAGGTCGCCGGTGCGCAGCCATTTCTCGTCGGCATAGAGGTTCACGTTGCGCGCGGCCTCGAGATAGGTCGCCCCCGGCCGCACCCCGGGGTTGGAGACGCAGATCTCCCCGATCTCGTCCACCCCGCACTCCTTCGTCACGGCGCCCGAGGCGTCCATGTGCAGGATCCGCACGTCCGTGTAGGGGAACGGCAGGCCGACCGAGCCCACCTTCTGCACCCCGTCGCGCGGGTTGCAGGAGACGAGGCAGGTCGCCTCGGTCATCCCGTAGCCCTCGAGGATCTTCACCCCCGTCGCCTGCTCGAACCGCTCGAACAGCGCCTTGGGCAGGGGCGAGGAGCCGCAGAGCGCGTATTTCACCGAAGAGACGTCGGCGTCGATCTTGCGTTGCATCAGGGCGCCGGCGGCGGTGGGCACCACGATCATCAGGGTCGCCTTCCAGCGCTCGACCAGCTTCCAGAAGTTGTCGAAGACGCCGTCGCCGCGATAGCCGGCGGGGGTCGGCATCACCATGTGCGCGCCCGACATGATGCAGGCCATCCAGATCGGATAGGCCGCGAAGACGTGGAACATCGGCAGCGGGCACAGCAGCACGTCGGTCTCGCGCACCATCATCGCCGCCGAGCACCAGCCGTTGTAGAGCATGCCGACATGCGAGTGCTGCGCCACCTTGGGCATGCCGGTGGTGCCGCCGGTGTGGAAGCAGGCGCCGATCTGGTTCTGGTCGCCCGACTCCGCGAAGCTCAGCTCGGCCGAGCGTTTGGCGATCTCGGCGTGGAAGTCGAGCACCTGCGCCTTGTGGCCCCCGGCCCGCTTCGGCCGGATCAGCGGCACGATCCAGCTCAGCGGCGGCGAGAGATAGCGCTTCAGGTCGACCTCGAGCACCGCCTTCACGTTCGGGGCCAGCGCCACGGCGGCGGCGGCCTTGTCGGCGACGTCGGTCTTGGGGAACGGGGCCAGCGTCACCAGCACCTTGGCGTCGAGCTCGCGCAGCAGGCCCCCCAGGCTCTCGGCGTCGAGCAGCGGGTTCAGCGGGCAGACGCGGCCGGCGGTGGCGCCGCCGATCAGCGTGATCGCGGCCTCGTTGCAGTTGGGCAGCAGGTAGGCGACCGCGTCGCCCTCGTGCACGCCCAGCTCGCGCAGCAGGTTGGCGGTCTGGGCGGCCTGGGCGCGGACCTCGGCCCAGGTCAGGGTGATCGCCTTGTCGCTCGGGCCGGAGGTGATCTGGAAGCTCACGGCCGGCCGGCGGGGATAGGTCGAGGCGGTCGTCGAGACCTGCTCGTAGACGCTCTTCGCGCTCCAGCGTTCCGCGACGGGGACCTCCTCCCACCGCGCCTTGTCCATGCGTGTGGCGAACGCGCCGCTCTCGCTGACCATCCCGTCTCCTCCCTGAGACATTGCAGTTGAAGCTTGGTCCCGACTTGGCGGACCGGGGGGCGGGGCGCAAGTCGAACCTGACGTAAACGTAAGTCTCTCCGGGCCCGTCGCGGCGAGCCTAGCGGGAATCCCGCCGCCTGCGCATCCTTTTCCGGTTGCGGCGCGGCCGCGCCCTCACTCGGCCGTGAACTGGAGGCGCGCGAGGCGGGCGTAGACGCCGTCGGCGGCGACCAGCTCCTCATGCGTGCCCACGGCGGCGATGCGCCCGCGCTCCAGCACCAGGATGCGGTCGGCGCGCTTCACGGTGGCGAGCCTGTGGGCGATGACCAGGGTGGTGCGGGTCTCCGACAGGCGGGCGACCGCCTCCTGCACCAGGCGCTCGGATTCCGCGTCGAGGGCCGAGGTCGCCTCGTCGAGCAGCAGCACCGGGGCGTCGCGCAGGATGGCGCGGGCGATGGCCAGCCGCTGCTTCTGCCCGCCCGAGAGCATCACCCCCCGCTCGCCGACATAGCTCTCGTAGCCGTCGGGCAGGTCCATGATGAAGTCATGGGCCGCGGCGGCGCGGGCGGCGGCCTCGATCCGCTCGCGCGTCGCGCCCTGGGTTCCGAAGGCGATGTTGGCGGCGACGGTCTCGGCGAAGATCGCCGGATCCTGGCTGACCACCGAGAAGATGCGGCGCAGGTCGGGCTGGGTCATCGCCGAGGCGCCGGTCCCGTCCACCCGGATCTCGCCCGACTGGGGATCGTAGAAGCGCAGCAGCAGCTGGAAGATCGTGGTCTTGCCCGCGCCCGAGGGGCCGACGAGGGCCACCGTCTCGCCCGGGCGGACTCTGAACGACACGCGGTCGAGCGCCGAGCGGTCGGGGCGCGCGGGATAGCGGAAGCTCACCTCGTCGAAGACGATCTCGCCCCTGGCGGGGTTCGGCGCGGGGACCGGGACGGCGGGGGGCTGGATCGGGTCCTCGGCGTCCATCAGCTCCAGCAGGCGCTCGGTCGCGCCGGCGGCGCGCTGCAACTCGCCCCAGATCTCGGAGAGGGAGCCGGTGGCGCCGGCCACCAGGCCTGCGTAGATCAGGAACTGCACCAGCTCGCCCGCCGACATCCGCCCGTCGCGCAGGTCGGCGGCGCCGATCCAGAGCACGCCGACGACGGCGGAGAAGACCAGGAAGATGACGGCCGCGGTCAGCAGCGCGCGGGCGAAGATGCGCTGGCGGGCGGCCTCGAAGCTCTTCTCCACCAGGCCGCCGTAGAGGCGGCGGCTGTCGTCCTCGGCGGTGTAGGCCTGCACGGTCTGGGCGGCGAGCAGCGTCTCGGAGGCGCGGGCCGAGCTGTCGGCCAGCGCCTCCTGGTTGATCTTCGAGAGCCGGCGCACCTTGCGCCCGAAGGTCAGGATCGGGACCACCACCAGCGGCACGATCAGGAGCGCGTAGCCGGTCAGCTTCGGCGAGGTCCAGAACATCAGCGCCAGCCCCCCCATCAGCAGCAGCGAGTTGCGCAGCGCCACCGAGACCGAGGAGGAGATCACCGACAGCAGCAGCGTGGTGTCGGCGTTGAGGCGGCTGAGCACCTCGCCGGTCATCAGCCGCTCGTAGAAGGCGGGGGACATGGCGATGACGCGGTCGTAGACGATGCGGCGCACGTCGGCGACCACCCGCTCGCCCAGCCGGGTGACGAGGTAGTAGCGCGCGGCGGTGGCGACCGCGAGCGCGCCGGCCACGCCCAGCGCCGAGAGGAAGTAGTAGTCCATCAGCTCGATGCGCTCGGCCCGGAAGCCGTCGACCACGCGGCCGGCGACGATGGGAAGCACGAGGTTGAGCACGGTGGTGGTCAGCAGCATCGCCAGCGCGCCCCAGGCGACGGCGCGGTAGGGCGCGAGCAGCGGCCCCAGCCGGCGGAGGCTGCCCACCGAGCGCGAGCGCGGCCGGTCCTTGGTGTCGTCTGCGTCGGCCACGGGCGGTCTCGTCGGCTTGGGCCGGGCCCGGGCGGAGGGCGGGGGACCGGGCCGGTGGGTCGGGGCGGGCGGGTCGTCCGGATACCAGCGCCGCGGCCGCGGAGCAATGCGCCCGAAGCCCGCCGCCCGCGGCAGCGGGGGCGCCGCGTCGGGCCTCCCGCCCCTGTCGCGGGTCCGCCCGCGGCGCGCGGCGGGCGGAGGCGCCCCGGGGCCCGGGGGCCCGCGGCCGGCGGGGCCTCGTCGCGCGCGGCGTCGCGCCCGGGGGACGCGAGGGGACGGCGCCCTGCCCGGTCGCCCGGGGGCGCGGGGCGCGGCGACGCCGCCCTCGCCTTCGGCGGGCGGCGGATGCGCCGCGTCGGGCGCGGCGCCCGCGGCCCTGGTCCGCCCGCGGCGCGGGGCGGGCGGGGCGCCGGGGGCGGCCGACGCTCGGGGCGGGGGGCGGGTTGAGAGGAACGGGGGGGACCCGGCGCGGGCCATGGGCGGCGCCGCGGCGGGGGCGCCGGGAGGACGCCGGCCGCGCGGGGGCGGCGGCGGCGCGGAGCGTCCGGCCGGGCGGCGCGAAAAATCTTCGGATCTGTGAGTTTGGTCACGCTCCGATCACGCAGGCCGTGTCAAAAGCGAGTCGTCCCAACGGACTCGCCGCAAACGTCCCTGCCCGGATCGCCGCGACGAGCTTCGTCTGAGCCGGCCCGCTTCTGTCCCTCGTGAGCGCGACGGCCGTCGGACCGGGACCTCTTCCCTCCCCCGGGCGCGGGGAAAGGACGAGGCCCCGGATCGGACCCGACCCGCGGCGGCGCCGGATGCGCCGCTGGTCCTCCGGGGCGCGGCATGGCGCGCCTCCCTCGCCGCCGACGGCCCCGGAGGACGACTTTTCCCTTTCGCCGACGCCTCCCGTCCCGCCCGCCCCCGCGCCGCGGGCCCGCGGCATTTTCCACATCGGGGGCGCGCAATTCGCTCGACCCCGGCGGCGGATCGGGGCAATGGGAAGGGACGCCGCGGGCGCGTCGCCCGTCCCCTGCGCCTCCCCGCGAGGCCGCCCCCCGACCCCTGCCGCGATCCATCCGACATGCGCCTGATCATCTCCTTCGCCGCCCTGCTGATGTCGGTGGTGCTCGTGCAGCTCGGCTCCGGCTCGCTGGCCCCGCTGGACGCGCTGTCGGGGGCGGAGCTGGGCTTCTCGGCGGCCGAGATCGGCCTCTTGGGCTCGGCGCACTTCGTGGGCTTCTTCGTGGGCTGCTGGCTGGCCCCGCGGATGACCGGCACCATCGGCCACGTGCGGGTCTTCGCGGCCTTCGCGGCCTCGGGCGCGGTGGGGGCGCTGGCGCATCCGCTGTGGCACGAGCCGCTGTTCTGGGCGGTGCTGCGCATGCTGACCGGCTTCGCGGTGGCGGGCTCGGCCACGGTGATCGAGGGCTGGCTGCAGGCGCGGGTCACCAACGACACCCGCGGCCGGGTGATCGGCGTCTACCGGGTGGTCGACCTGGGCGCGGCGCTGGCCGCGCAGGCGATGATCTCCTTCCTGCCGCCGGCGACCTTCGTGAGCTACAACATCGTCGCCATGCTCTGCTGCCTGTGCCTGGTGCCCCTGACCCTGACCAGCGCGCCCGAGCCCGAGCGGCCCGAGTCGCCCCCCCGCCTGCGCCCCCTGAAGACCCTGCGCCTGTCGCCGCTGGGAGCGGCCGGCGTGTTCGTGGCGGGCGTCACCATGCCGGCCTTCCGCATGGTCGGCCCGCTCTACGGGATCGAGGTCGGGCTCGACGCCAACGGCATCGCGCTGTTCCTCTCGGCCGCGATCCTGGGCGGGGCGCTGGCGCAGGCGCCGGTGGGCTGGCTCGCCGACAAGCACGACCGGCGCTGGGTGCTGGTGTGGCTGTCGGTGGCGGCGATGGCGGTGTGCCTGGGCGTGGCCTGGGTCGGCGGCGCCTCGCCGGCCGCGATCTACGGCGGCGCGCTGATCTTCGGGCTGGTGAGCTATCCGATCTACTCGGTCAGCTCGGCGCATGCCAACGACTTCGCCGAGCCGGCCGAGGCGATCGAGCTCAACGCCTCGCTCCTCTTCATCTACGCGATGGGGGCGATCCTGGCGCCGTTCTTCTCGGCCCGGCTTATCGAGGCGGCGGGCCCCTCCTCGCTCTTCGTCTTCATCGCCGCCGCCCATGTGGCGCTGGCCGCGATCGGCTTCTGGCGGATGCGCGCCCGCCCGCCGGCGGCGGAGAAGACCGCCTACGTCTACACCCCCCGCTCGTCCTTCATCGTCGACCGGCTGCTGCGCCGCCGCCGCTGAGACGCGCGCCCCCCGCGCCGGCGACGCCCGTCGGCCCGCGCGCCCGCCGGTCCGGGGCGGGGGTGGGCGGGCGGGCCGACCCGGGCCGGGGGGCGCGCGGGCCCCCCGGCCATCGCCCCTCGCCCCCTCGCCCCGGGGGAATCGATGCGGTAAGAGGAGCGCGACCGCCGACCGGACGCCGCGCACGCCCGCAGCCACACGCAGACCAACCGGACCCGCATGACCCGCATCCTCGTCACCTCCGCCCTGCCCTACATCAACGGGATCAAGCATCTCGGGAACCTGGTGGGCTCGCAGCTGCCCTCCGACGCCTACGCCCGGGTGATGCGCCAGCGCGGCCACGAGGTGCTGCTGATCTGCGCCACCGACGAGCACGGCACGCCCACCGAGCTCGCCGCCGCCAAGGCCGGCAAATCCCCCGCCGACTTCTGCGACGAGATGCACGAGGTCCAGGCCGACATCGCCCGCGGCTTCCGGCTGAGCTTCGACCACTTCGGCCGCTCGTCCAGCCAGCGCAACCACCGGCTGACCCAGCACCTCGCCGGGCGCCTCGCCGACGCCGGCCTGATCGCCGAGGTGACCGAGCGCCAGATCTGGTCCCCCGCCGACGGCCGCTTCCTGCCCGACCGCTACGTCGAGGGGACCTGCCCCAACTGCGGCTACGAGAAGGCCCGCGGCGACCAGTGCGAGAACTGCACCAAGCAGCTCGACCCCACCGACCTGATCCGCCCCTACTCCGCCATCTCCGGCTCGACGGATCTGGAGGTGCGCGAGACCAAGCACCTGCACCTGCGCCAGTCCGCGATGCGCGACCGGCTGAGCGCCTGGATCGAGAGCAAGAGCGACTGGCCGGTCCTGACCACCTCGATCGCCAAGAAATGGCTCAACGACGGCGACGGCCTGCAGGACCGCGGCATCACCCGCGACCTCGACTGGGGCATCCCGGTGAAGAAGGGCGAGGCCGACTGGCCGGGCATGGAGGGCAAGGTCTTCTACGTCTGGTTCGACGCCCCCATCGCCTATATCGCCGCCACCGCCGAATGGGCCGACGCCACCGGCCAGGACGACGCCGCCTGGCAGCGCTGGTGGCGCGACGACAAGGGGGCCGAGGACGTCCGCTACGTCGAGTTCATGGGCAAGGACAACGTCCCCTTCCACACGCTGGGCTTCCCCGTCACCCTGATGGGCGCCTCCGACCCGGCGGGCGAGCGCTGGCACCTGGTCGACTTCATCAAGTCCACCAACTGGCTGAACTACGAGGGGGGCAAGTTCTCGACCTCCTCGGGCCGGGGCGTGTTCATGGACCAGGCGCTGGAGATCCTGCCCCCCGACTACTGGCGCTGGTGGCTGCTCGCCAACATCCCCGAGAGCGCGGACACCGACTTCACCTGGGAGAGTTTCCAGGCCGGCGTGAACAAGGACCTGGCCGACGTGCTGGGCAACTTCGTCTCCCGCGTCACCAAGTTCTGCCGCGCCCGCTTCGGCGAGGAAGTGCCCCGCGGCGGCGCCTACGGCGAGATGGAGGCCGCGGTCGCGGCCGAGATCGCCGAGCGCCTGAAGGCCTACGAGGCCCACTGGGACGCCATCGCCATCCGCCGCGCCGCAGCCGAGCTGCGCGCCATCTGGGTCGCCGGCAACGAGTACCTGCAGCGCGCCGAGCCCTGGGCGGTGTTCAAGACCGACCCCGAGCGCGCCGCGGCGATCATCCGCTTCTCGCTCAACCTGGTGCGCCTCTACGGGATCCTGTCGCGGCCCTTCGTGCCCGACGCCTCCGACGCGATCCTCGAGGCGCTGAAGCTCGACCCCGAGGCCGCCTCGAAGGACTGGCCCAAGGACGTGGGCGAGGCGCTCTCCGCCCTCTCCGCCGGCCACGAATTCGCGGTGCCCGAGGTGCTCTTCGCCAAGATCACCGACGAGGCGCGCGAGGAGATGGCCGCCCGCTTCGCCGGCGCGTAGCCCGGCGGAGGGGCCCGGGGATGGAGAGCGACCTGCCGCCCACGCCGGGCCTGCCCGCGGCGGGCGGCCGGGCGCGGCTCTTCAAGATCTTCTACGACGAGGCCAGCCGCGCCTCGATCCAGGCGCCGTTCGAGCCGCTCGACAACCGCGACGGCCGCGCCGACTGGTTCGAGCTGTGGCCGATGATGACCTGGCTCGAGCGCAACCCGCTCGAGGACGGCGTCTGGTACGGCTTCTTCTCGCCGAAGTTCCCGCAGAAGGCGGGCGTCTCGCTCGACGACGTCGCCCGGGTGCTGGCGGGCGCGCCCCAGGCCGACGTCGCCCTCTTCACCTACGACTGGCAGATCCCGGTGCAGAGCCTGAACGCCTGGACCCAGGGCGAGCGCTGGCAGCCCGGGCTGATCGCGGCGACCGAGGCGTTCCTCGCCTCCCGGGGGGAGCCCGTCGACCTGCGCGCCGTCTCCGCCGATCTGGACGACACCGTGCTCTCGAACTTCTTCGTGGCGAAGAAGCGGGTCTGGGAGGACTGGCTCGCCCTCGCCCGGGCCTATTTCGATTATGTCGAGCGGGGCGGCCCCGACCTGCTCGACCTGCGGCTGGTGGAGCACAACTCCCGCCACGACTATCCGCTGAAGGTCTTCGTGCAGGAGCGGCTGATCTGCTGGCTGCTGCACACGCGCGGCTATGCCGTGGCCCGGCCGGACTACCTGGCGGAGCCTAAGTTCGGCTCCCGCGCCCTGCGGCTGAAGGCGGAGTGGATCCTGCAGGCGAAGGCCCGGCGGCGACGCTCCGGCGCGCGGGGCTCAGGCCCGCTGCAGCGCCTGCTCTCGCGCCTGCCGCCCCGGGCCTGAGCGCCGCCGCGCCGCGCCCAGGATCGCGAGCCCCGCCGCCAGCAGGCCCCCCGCCGCCGGCAGCGGCACCGCCGAGGCGCCGAAGGCGCCCGAGGAGAGCTCCGCCCCCACGCCCGCGCCGGAGAGGCCGAGCTGGTAGCCCACGATCTCGGCCACCGTCAGCACGTCGACCTGCGAGGGCAGGATCCGAAGGTCCCGCCCGATGCTCGTGTAGAGGAGCGAGTCGTTGTAGGCGCTGTTCAGGTCGGCGGCGCCCGTGCCGGGCAGGTTCTCGCGGATATGCCCGCCGCCGTCGTCGACCAGCGGCACCTCGTACTCGTTCGACGTCCCCGGCTCGACGATCGTGACCGAGCCGTCGCCGAAGCCGCCGAAGCCCAGCGCATGGGCGAACTCGTGCATCAGCACGGTGAAGGCGTCGTAGCGCCCGGCCGCCTCGCCCGTCGCCCCTTCGTGCCGCCGCCCCGCCTCCAGCGATCCGCCGGGGGCGCCGGCCACCATCGAGACCTCGGCGATCGTCGCGTAGTCGCCGGTCACGTCGTAGGGCGTGGGGTCCAGGTACCAGCCGAAGGCCGCGTCGGCGTCGAGCAGCACCTGCCGCTCGTTCACCATGCCGATCATCCCCGGCCCGGCGGTGGGGGAGCTGCTGGCCACCGTCGCGCCCAGGCTGGAGATGTCGCGCCAGGCCACGGCGATGTTCACCACCGTGCCGGCGCCGCCGTCGTCCAGCGCCGCCTCCCACACCGTCGCCGCCGCCTGCGCGAGCCCCAGAAGCGTGCCCGAGCCGGAGCCGCTGGCGGGCCCCGCCAGCGACAGGCTCGACTGCGAAACGTTGATGGTCAGCGCCGAGGCCGGCGCCGCCGCCAGGCCCGCGCCCAGCAGCGTCGCGGCGGCCGCCGCGCCCAGCAGCCTCGCGGCGGCCGCCGCGCCCAGCAGCCTCGAGGCGGCCGCCGCGCCCAGCAGCCTCGCGGGCGCGCGTCCGCGCCGTCGCCCGGCGCGCTCGCAGAGCTGGTTCATGAGATCGTCCCCCTGTGCGGCGCCGCGCCGGGCCGGACGCCGACCCCTCGGCGCCGGGCGCGTCCGCCTTGCGGCAAGGACCCTAGCCCAGCGCCTCGCCCCCGCTCAAGCCCGCCGTCCGGACGCCTGCCCCCGTGTCCTTCGCGCCACGCGCCCGGCTTCCTTCGCATCCGCGTTGCCGGAGGGTCGCGGCGCGCCTATCTTCCCGCGATGACGCATGAGCCCCTCTCCGACGAGATCGAGACCTGGCTTCTCGATCAGGCCCTGCACGACCCCGACATCCTCAAGCTGTTCGGGGACCTGTGCCTGCGCCTGCACGCCATCGGCCTGCCGCTGGAGCGCGCGGCGCTCAGCTGGCCCACGCTGCATCCGCTGTTCCAGGCGGAGCAGATCTACTGGCGCCTCGGCGAGGAGGCGGAGCTGTTCCAGTTCCGCCACGACGCCGAACGCTCGAAGGACTTCGAGAAGAGCCCGTTCAAGCATGTGCTGATCAACCGGCTCGACCGGCTGCGGCGGCGGCTGGAGGGGCCGGAGAAGCATCTCGACTTCCCCGTCCTGCAGGAGCTGCACGACAAGGGCTTCACCGACTACCTGCTGACCGCGACCCGCTTCCGCGTGGCCGAGGTCGACGGCTTCCGCGGCGGCGATTCGGGGCTGATGGCGTCCTGGTCCACCACCCGGCCCGGGGGCTTCTCCGACGGGGACCTCAAGGCGCTCAGCCGGGTGCAGAAGGTCTTCGCCGTGGCCTGCCACGCGGCGATCCAGAAGCGGGTGATGGTCAACCTCGCCGACGCCTACCTGGGCGCCACCGCCGCCAAGCGGGCCCTGAAGGGCGACGTGCGCCGCGGCGACGGGGAGCGGATCCGCGCCGTCGTCTGGCACTCCGACCTGCGCGGCTCGACGCGGCTCTCGAACGAGATGGCGGCCGAGGAATATCTCGAGCTGCTCAAGACCTACTACGACTGCACCGCCCAGCCGGTGATCGAGGAAGGCGGCGAGATCCTGGAGTTCATCGGCGACGCCGTGCTCGCGATCTTCCCTATCCGCGGCGACACCGGCGGCCCGGAGGCGGTGCGCGCGGCGGTCCGCGCGATGGAGAAGACCCTCGACCTGCGCGAGGCCTGGATCGAGGCCGCCCCCGAGATCGCGCGCGAGCGGATGAACTTCTCGATCTCGATGAGCGTGGGCGAGGTGATGTTCGGCAACATCGGCGTGCCGACCCGCCTGACCTTCTCGGCCATCGGCACGGCGGTGAACAAGGTCGCGCGGCTCGACAAGCTGTCGAAGGACCTCGGGCGGATGGTGCTGGTCACCCGCGAGGTGGCCCAGGTCGAGCCCGACCGCTGGATCTCGGTCGGCCCGCAGCGGCTGCGCGACTTCGACCGCGACATCGAGCTCTTCACCCGCGCCTGCGCCCGCGACGCCTTCCTGCCGATCACCGCCGCCGCCAGCTGAGGTGGGCGCGCCCGACGACCCCGTCGGGCCCGTCCTGCGCGCCCTCGCCGGCCCGGCGGCGCGGGTCGCCCTGCCGGTCCCGCTCGCGCTCGGCCTCGCCCTCCCCGGCGGGTTCCTGGGCGCCGAGATCTCCGTCGCGATCGCCTACGGCGACTCGCTGAGGACCGAGGGGGTGGGCGGCGTGGCCGCCGCGGCGGTCCACGTCCTGCTCGCGACCTGGACGAGCCTGAGCTCGGGCTCTTCGCCGGGGTGATCGTGGCCGGGCGCGGCGGGGTGCGGTCGCGCGTCGCCGTGCTGGCCTTCGCCGTCGGCCTCGTCACGCTTCAGCTCGCCGCGCTCGTCTGGCTCCTCCTCGCGATGCCCTGAGCGACGCGGGCGCGGCTGGCGCGGATCCCGGCGCCCCGCGCGCCGCCGCCCATCGGACAGGCGGCTGACGCGACCGTCGCTGCCCGCGCACTGGGCGCCCCCGGCCCCCATTCGCCCTGCCTCTCGAACAAGGCGCGAGACCGGCCACGCAGCGTTTCCGCTGCAGCGCAAAAAAGCTGTCGCAAAACCCTTACAATTCCTTTCCGGCCCCCCTATTTCAGCGCTCCCGGTCGCCTCCCGGCCGGGATCTTTCGAACCAGACCTGTCGAGGTTTCCCATGCGCGCCTTCCTGGCCGCGCCCGTTCTCTATGCGCTTTTCGGCCTCGCGGCCCTTTACGCAGCGAACTCGGCGCCCCTCCTGGCTCCCTGAGCCCCTTCGTCCCCCGGCTGCGGCGGCGGCGCGGTTGACGCGCCCGCCGCCACGGCCCCTGATTGCAGCTCCGGCCCCCCTGCACGGGCCCAGTCCAGCGCCCTCGCAGCGGAGCCGCCCATGACCCTCCTGATCCTCGGCCAGACCCTCGCCTTCGAGGCGGACCCGTTCGCGGTCCCGCCCGAGGAGAGCGCGCGCCACGCCTCCCGCGGCGGCGTGCTGGTCGAGGACGGGAAGATCGCCGCCCTCGGTTCGGCCGACGACCTGCGCGCCGCCCACCCGCAGGCCCGCGTGGCGGACATGGGAGACGCCCTGATCTCCGCCGGCTTCGTCGACTGTCACGCCCACTATCCCCAGACCGGCATCATCGCCTCCTGGGGCCGCCGGCTGATCGACTGGCTGAACGGCTACACCTTCCCCGAGGAGCTGCGCTTCGGGGATCCCGCCTATGCGCGCGCGCAGGCCGAGCTCTACCTGGACCTGACGCTCTCCAACGGCACCACCACCCCCTGCGCCTTCGCCACCGTCCACCCCGAGAGCGCCGAGGCGATCTTCGCCGCCGCCGAGGCCCGCGGCCTGCGCCTCGCCGCCGGCAAGGTGATGATGGACCGCAACGCCCCCGACGGGCTGCGCGACACGGCGCAGACGGGCTATGACGCCTCGAAGGCCCTGATCGAGCGCTGGCACGGCCGCGGCCGCCTGACCTACGCCGTCACGCCGCGCTTCGCCCCCACCTCGACGCCCGCGCAGCTAGAGGCCGCCGGCGCCCTGTGGGCCGAGCATCCCGACTGCCTGATGCAGACCCACCTGAGCGAGCAGCCCGAGGAGATCGCCTGGGTGCGGGAGCTCTACCCCGAGGACGCCGACTATTTCGCCGTCTACGAGCGCTTCGGCCTCGCCGGGCCGGGGGCGCTGATGGGCCATGCGATCCACCTGACGGAGCGCGAGCGGGCGGCGATCCTCGCCACCGGCTCGGGCGTGGCGCATTGCCCGACGTCCAACACCTTCATCGGCTCGGGGCTCTGCGACGTGGCGGGGCTGAAGGCGGCGGGGGTTCCGGTGGGGCTCGCGACCGACGTGGGCGGGGGCTCCAGCTTCTCGATGCTCGCGACCATGCGGGCGGCCTACGAGGTCGGCCAGCTCCGCGGACGTCCCCTGCACCCGGCGCAGCTGTTCTGGCTCGCGACCGCGGGCTCGGCGCAGGTGATGCGGATCGGGGACAAGGTGGGCCGGCTGGCGGTGGGGATGGAGGCGGATTTCGTCGCCCTCGACCTCGCCGCCACCCCGGTTCTGGCGCAGCGCGCCGGGCGCGCGCAGGACGTGTGGGAGGCGCTCTTCGCCCTGATCATGCTGGGCGACGACCGGGCCGTGCGCCAGGTCTGGGCCGCCGGGCGGGAGGTTCGCCCATGAAGATCGCCGCCAACCTCGGGCACCTGTGGAAGGACCTGCCCCTCGACCGCGCGATCCGGGCCGCCGCCGCCGCGGGCTTCGAGGCGGTGGAGACGCAATACCCCTACGCCCACGACCGCGCCGCCGCGCAGCAGGCGCTGGCCGAAACCGGCATCCCGATGCTGGGCGTCAACGTCCCCCCCTCCGCCACGGGCGAGCCCGGCATGGCCGCCGTCCCCGGCCGCGAGGCGGAGGCGCGCGAGGGCATCCTCCAGGCCATCGACTGGGCCCGCGCGCTGGGCGCCCGCCACATCCACGTGATGGCCGGCCGCGCCTCGGGCGAGGCGGCGGAGGCGACCTTCCGCGAGACCCTGCGCTGGGCCTGCGGGCAGGCGGCGCAGGCCGGCCTGACCCTGGTGCTGGAGCCGCTGAACGACCGCGACCAGCCCGGCTATTTCCTCTCGACCCTCGACCACGCCGCCCGGATCATCGAGGACGTCGGGCGCCCGGAGCTGGGCCTGATGTTCGACCTCTACCACGTGCAGGTCCAGGAGGGGGACGTGCTGCGCCGCTTCGAGCGTCACCTGCCGATCGTCCGCCACGTCCAGTTCGCCGGCGCCCCCCGCCGCAGCCCCCCCGACACCGGCGAGCTGGCGCTGGAACGGGTCCTGCCCACGCTGCGCGCCCTCGGCTGGGACGGCTGGATGGCCGCCGAATACGGATCGCCGGGACCGACCGACGAATTTCTGGGGTGGCTGCCGCTCTACAAGTCGCTCTGACCCGCGAGCGCTTTCCGAGGCCGGAGGCGGGGACGGAGCGGTCTACAGGCGCCCTGCGGGCGGGCTTGGCTGCGTCGCGCGGGCGGGGAGCTCGGTTTGGGATGGGCTGGGGTGGGGCCTCCGGCGGGCTCCAGACTCACCAAAGAACAAGCCCCGCGCCTGTTCTTCGGAGCCGTCCATCGCTTTTGCTGCCTGAGCGACTCGCCCGCCCCGGTCAAGGACAAGCCGCGCAAGCGCGGTCGCTTCGCGATCCTTGACCGCGGCGGGCGAGTCGCTCTGATCGGCAGCGCGATGGACGGCTCCGAAGAACAGGCGCTTTGCGCGGCTTGGCGGGCGTTGCGCCTAGGCGCCGGACCGGCCAGGGGTGCGCCCGTTGGCGCGGCGGTCCGGAACCGCTTCGGCGGGCCCGAACTGCGAGCTCCGGGCGCCCTGCCGCGCGCGGTCGGCGACCCGGCGCCGGGGGGCCTGCCGGGCGCCGGCGGCTCCGGGCCGGCCGTCCGCAACACGGTCCGGGGCGCGCCGGAGACGGGCTTGCGGAGCCGGGCCGGACAGGGACGAGGCGGTCGGGGGCGGGGCCTCCCCGCCTCGCAAGATTGACGCCCGCGCCTCACCCTATACGGTGCGAGGGGCGCGGCGGTTCTCGCCTCGCCCCTCTCCCGGCCCCCTCTCCCGGAGCATCCGATGCCCCTGCCCGCCCTCTCCGCCGTCGCCCTCTATGGGGGGCTCAACGGCCTGGTGCTGTTCTGGCTCGCCTTCAACGTCGTGAAGGTGCGGCGCGAGCGGAAGGTGTGGATGGGCGACGGGGGCGATCCCCGGATGATCCGGGCGATGCGCGGCCAGGCGAACTTCGTCGAGTTCGTGCCGCTGACCCTGCTGCTGATCGCCCTGGCGGCCCTGTTGGGCGCGCCGGCGCTCGCCATCCACGCGCTGGGGGCGATGCTGACCCTGGGGCGCGTGCTGCACGCCTGGCACTTCACCCGGGCCGACGCCGCCGGCTGGAGCCGCGGCGCAGGCGCGCTCCTGACCCTGCTGGCGTTGCTGCTGGCGGCGCTGGGCGCCATCTCCCACGGGGTGATGGGACTTGGAACCGGACTGGAGGCATGATGGACGGCGACATGACCGCCCCCGCGGGCGAGGCGATCTGCGAGGCGCTGCTGGCCGCGGCGAAAGCCGCCGGCGCGCAGAGCGCCGACGCCATCGCGATCTCGGGCGAGAGCCTCTCGGCCGACGTGCGCGCCGCGCGCCTCGAGCAGGCCGAGCGGGCCGAGGGGATCGACGTGGGCCTGCGGGTGCTGATCGGACGGCGCCAGGCGACCGTCTCCGCCTCCGACGCCCGGCCCGCCACGATCGCGGCGCTGGCCGAGCGGGCCGTCGCCATGGCCCGCGTGGCGCCGGAGGACCCGTATTGCGGCCTCGCAGAGCCCGCGCAGCTCGCGACCGCCTGGGACGCGGACGCGCTCGACATGGTCGACCCCGCAGGCCCCCCGGACCCGGCCGCGCTGGAGGACGCCGCCCGCGCGGCGGAGGCCGCGGCGCTGGCGGTCAAGGGCGTGACCCAGGCCGAGGGCGCCGGCGCCGCCTGGTCGCGCCGGCGCATCCACCTCGCCGCCTCCAACGGCTTCTCGGGCGGCTATGCGCGGACCACCTCGTCGCTCTACGTCTCCGCCATCGCGGGCGAAGGGCTGGGGATGGAGCGCGACCACCGGGCCGAGAGCCGCAGGCGCTGGGCCTCGCTGCCCTCCGCCGAGGAGATCGGGCGCGAGGCGGGCGAGCGCGCCGTCGCCCGCCTGAATCCGCGCCGCGCCCCCACCGGAGCCTGGCCGGTGATCTACGACCGCCGCATCGCCTCGAGCCTCGTGGGCCACCTGCTGGGGGCCGCCAACGGCGCCTCGGTCGCCCGCGGCGGCTCCTGGGCGGCGGGGCTGCTGGGGGAGCGGGTGCTGCCCGCCGGCATGGACCTGGTGGAGGAGCCGCTGCGCCCGGGCGCCGCCGCCTCCCGCCCCTTCGACGCCGAGGGGCTGCCGGTGGCGGAGCGCGCCTTCGTGCGCGACGGGGTGCTGACCAGCTGGGTGCTGGACCTCGCCTCCGGCCGCCAGCTGGGGATGGAGTCGACGGGCAACGCCATGCGCGGGGCCTCCTCGACGCCCTCGCCGGGGACTTCGAACGTGCGGCTGACGCCCGGGACGATGACGCTCGAGGAGATGATGGCGCAGGTGGGGACGGGGCTGCTGGTCACCTCGATGATCGGCGCCTCGATCAACGCCACCACCGGCGACTATTCCCGCGGCGCCTCCGGCTTCTGGATCGAGAACGGCGAGATCGCCTATCCCGTCAACGAGATCACCGTGGCCGGCAACCTCAAGCGGATGCTGGCGGGCCTGATCGCGGCGAACGACGGGGACGAGACGAAGTCGGCCGTCGTCCCCTCCCTGCTGGTCGAGGGCCTGACGGTTGCCGGCGGCTGAGGGCGCCCCGCGGGAGGCGGACCCCCGCGACGCCGAGGATCTCGCGCTGCTGACCGAGGCGGCGCGGGCCGCCGGCGTCATCGCGCTGCGCCACTTCCGCGAGGATCCCGAGACCTGGGAGAAGGGCGGCGGCCAGGGCCCGGTCTCGGTGGCGGACCTGGAGGTCGACCGGATGCTGCGCGCCGAACTCGGCGCCGCGCGTCCGGGCTACGGCTGGCTCTCGGAGGAGACCGCGGACGAGGGCGAGCGGCGCGAGGCGCGCCTCTGCGCCGAGCGGGTGTTCATCTGCGACCCGATCGACGGCACCCGCGCCTTCCTCAAGGGGGAGGAGACCTGGGGCCATGCGCTGGCGGTCGTCGAAGAGGGCGTGGTGCGCGCAGGGGTGATGTTCCTGCCGGCCCGCGGGGCGATGTACGGCGCGAGCCTCGGCGGCGGCGCGACGCTGGACGGGGCGGCGCTGGCGCCCTCGTCGCGGTCGGAGCTGAAGGGCGCCGACGCGCTGGTCTCGGCCGCAGGCATGCGGCCCGAGCGCTGGAAGGGCGCGCCGCCGCCGGTGACGCGGCACTTCCGCGCCTCGCTGTGCTACCGGCTCTGCCTGGTGGCGCAGGGGCGGTTCGACTGCTCGATCTCGGTGGGGGGCGTGTGGGAATGGGACGCCGCCGCCGGCGACCTGATCCTGCGCGAGGCCGGGGCGGCGGTCTCCGACGCGCGGGGGGAGACGCCCCGCTACAACCGGCCCGAGCCGCGCCTCTCGGGCCTGATCGCCTCGGCGCCCGGGCTGCACCGGGCGATCCTCGACCGGCTGGCGCCCCACGACTGAACCCCGAGGCGCCGCGTCCGGCGTCGCGCCCGCGGCCGGCCTCCGGCCCGCGGCGCGTCCCGGCGTTGCGCCCGGGCGCCCGGAGCCGGGCGTCGGCCATCCTCTTCAACGGCGAGTGCGGGGCCGGCCTTGCGCCGGGCGCCCCGGGCGGGCCCGGGGCGCGCGCCTGCGGCGCGCGGGGCCCGGGGGCGGGCGGAGAGCGCCGATTCCGGGCTCGCGCGCTCCGGCGCGGCGGCCGGGCGCAAAGGCCTCTTGACCTTCCAGCGACTGGAAACCCTATATCCGGCGCCGAGCCAAGGAGCCGGACCATGAAAGACTCAGCCTTCCAGGACCTTGATACGCCCGCCGAGTCGCCGGCCGCCCCGCCGGGCCTCGCGATCTCGGTCGCCGGCATGACCTGCGCGGGCTGCGCGGGGCGGGTGGAGCGGGCGCTGGGCGCCCTGCCCGGCGTCGCCTCGGCGCAGGTGAACCTGGCGCTGGAGCGGGCGGACCTGGAGACCGCGGGCGCCCCTGCCGGCCTCTCCGCCGACATCGTCGCCGCCCTGCGCGAGGCCGGCTTCGCCGCGCGCGAGGAGAGCCGGGCCCTCAGCCTGCGCGGCATGACCTGCGCCGGCTGCGCGGGCCGCATCCAGCGGGCGCTCGCGGCCGTGCCCGGCGTGATCGAGGCCGAGGTCAACCTCGCCCTCGACCGGGCGGAGCTGCGCAGGCTGCGCGGCACGGCCGAGGATGCGGAGCTGATCGCCGCGGTGAAGGCCGCGGGCTACGAGGCCTCGCTGGCCGACGAGGGCGCCGCCGCGCCCGAGGACGCCCCCGCGGGGCCCGAGCGCTGGGACCTGCCGCTGGCCGCCCTGTTGACCGGGCCGCTGCTGGTGCAGATGGTCGCGATGCAGATCGACCCGACCTGGCGGATGCCCGGCTGGGCGGAGCTGGCGCTCGCGACCCCGGTCGTCGCCTGGTTCGGCCGGCGCTTCCACCGCGGCGCGCTCGCCGCCGCGCGGGCGCGCACGGCGAACATGGACACGCTGGTCGCGATGGGGGTGACGGCGGCCTGGGGCTTCTCGACCTGGATGCTCGCGACCGCCCCGGTCGGCCATGCGCCGCATCTCTACTACGAGGCGGCGGCGGTGATCGTGACCCTGGTGCTGGCCGGCAAGGCCCTGGAATCGCGGGCCAAGCGCGCCGCCTCCGCCGCGCTGCGCCAGCTGATGGCCCTGCGCCCCGACCGCGCCCGGGTGCTGCGCGGCGGCGAGGAGGTGGAGATCCCGGTCGCCGAGGTCTCGGTCGGCGACATGGTGATCCTGCGCCCGGGCGAGCGCGCCCCCGTCGACGGCACGGTGGTCCGCGGCGAGAGCGAATTCGACGAGAGCCTGGTGACCGGAGAGCCCCTCCCCGTCCCCCGGCTGAAGGGCGACGCGGTCCCCGCCGGCGCGGTCAACGGAACCGGCCAGGTGCGGCTGCGCGCCGACCGGGTGGGCCGCGACACGACGCTCGCGAAGATCGCCGAGATGGTCGCCAGGGCCCAGACCGGCAAGGCGCCGGTGCAGCGGCTGGTCGACCGCATCGCCGCGGTCTTCGTGCCGGCGGTGCTGGCGATCGCCGTCCTGACGCTGGCGGGGTGGCTGGCGGCGGGCGCCTCGCTCGACGCCGCCGTCTCGGCCGCGATCTCGGTGCTGGTCATCGCCTGCCCCTGCGCGCTGGGCCTCGCCACCCCCACCGCCCTGGTCGCGGGCACCGGGGCGGCGGCGAAGGCGGGCGTGCTGATCAAGGACATCGCCACGCTGGAGCGGGCCGCGCGCATCGACGCGGTGATCTTCGACAAGACCGGCACCCTGACCCTCGGCAAGCCCGAGGTGGCCGAGCTGCGCCCCCTCGCCGACCTCTCGCGCGAGGATCTGCTGGCGCTGGCCGCCTCGGTCCAGCGCGGCTCCGAGCATCCGCTGGGCCGGGCCATGGTCGCCGCCGCCCGAGGCCTGCCCCTGCGCGAGCCGGAGGCGTTCCGCGCCGCCGTCGGCGCCGGGGTCGAGGCCCGCATCGACGGCGCCCTGGTGCGCATCGGCCGGCAGGACTACGCCGCCCCCGCGGCTCCGGAGGAGTTCCAGGCCCGGGCGGCGGAGATGGCCGGCGCCGGGCGCACCGTGGTCTGGGTGGCGCGCGAGGGCGAGGCCCTGGGCCTGATCGCGCTCGCAGACGCCCCGCGCGAGGACGCGGCCGAGGCGGTCGCCGCCCTGCGCCGCCGCGGCGTCGCCGTCTCGCTCCTGACCGGCGACGCCGAGCCCGCCGCCCGCGCCGTCGCGGAGCGCCTGGGGATCGAGGACGTCACCGCCGGCGTGCGCCCCGAGGGCAAGGCGCAGGCGGTGCAGGCGCTGGTCGCCACGGGCCGTCGCGTCGCCATGGTCGGCGACGGGATCAACGACGCCCCGGCGCTTGCGGCCGCGGATCTGGGCATCGCCATGGGCGGGGGCGCGGATGCGGCGATGGAGGTGGCGGGCGTGACGCTGGTGCGCCCGCGCCCGACGCTGGTCGCCTCGGCGCTCGACATCGCCGCGGCGACCTCGGCGAAGATCCGCCAGAACCTGTTCTGGGCCTTCGCCTGGAACACGCTCTGCATCCCCGTGGCCGCGGCGGGGCTGCTGGACCCGGCGGTGGCGGGGGCCGCGATGGCGCTCAGCTCGGTCAGCGTGGTCGGCAATTCCCTGCTGCTGACGCGCTGGCGCCCCGGCGCAGAGGAGGCGCGCGCATGAACATCTCCGACGTCTCGGCCCGTTCGGGCCTGCCCGCCAAGACCATCCGCTATTACGAGGACATCGGCCTCGTCCGCCCGGCGCGGGGCGACAACGGCTACCGGGATTTCTCGGAGGCCGACGCGCACAAGCTGGCGTTCCTGGCGCGCTCCCGCTCGCTGGGCTTCTCGATCGAGGAGTGCCGGACGCTGCTTGCGCTCTACGAGGACCGCGCCCGCGCCTCGGCCGACGTGAAGCGGGTGGCGGAGGCGCATCTCGACGAGATCGACCGCAAGATCGCCGAGCTGCAGCAGATGCGGGCGACCCTCACCACGCTCGTGCACCGCTGCCACGGCGACGACCGGCCCGACTGCCCGATCCTGACGGACCTCGCGGGAACGTAGGGCGCATTTCAATGCGCCTGGGGCGACGGAGGGGCGGCGGGGGCGGCGCATTGAAATGCGCCCTACGCAGCGAGGAGGCGGCGCCCCGGGCCTGACCCGGGGC
>Ga0310345_10001882_pt1 | contig 22304 bp, 19 predicted proteins | sample HC15DNA20500_MG_FD_204667 | JGI IMG/M metagenome (GOLD analysis project Ga0310345, IMG submission 204667) | Marine microbial communities from station ALOHA, North Pacific Subtropical Gyre - HC15-DNA-20-500_MG | ecosystem: Environmental > Aquatic > Marine > Oceanic | place: Pacific Ocean: North...
GGCAGGCGTGGCGTTTCCTCCCCATAGCTATGCGCATGAAAAACGAAACGCAACTTGCGCGCCTGGGGCTCTTTGACGCGAAGGTCCCGCGCTACACCAGCTACCCGACCGCGCCGCATTTCGCCGATACGATCGACGACCGCAGCCACGCGCGCTGGATCGCCGCCGTGCCGGAAGGCGCGCAGGTCTCGCTTTATCTACACGTTCCCTTCTGCCGGCGGCTCTGCTGGTTCTGCGCCTGCCGCACGCAGGGCACGGCCAGCCTCGGCCCGCTGGAAAGCTATATGCAGACGCTCGAGGCGGAGCTTGCGCTCCTGCGCGACCATCTCGCGCCCGGCGTCACCCTGTCGCGGCTGCACTGGGGCGGCGGCACGCCCACGCTGCTGGACGCCGCGATGATCGAACGGCTGGCGGCGGCCATCGCCGAGGTCGCGCCCTTCGCCGAAACCTACGAATTCTCGGTCGAAATCGACCCGAACGAGATCGACGCGCCCCGCGCCGAGGCCCTGAAACGGGCAGGCATGAACCGCGCCTCGATAGGGGTGCAGGATTTCGACAGCGAGATCCAGCAGGCGATCGGGCGCGACCAGAGTTACGAGGTCACCCGCGACGCGATCGAGATGATTCGCGCGCAGGGGGTCCTGAGCCTGAATGCCGACATCCTCTACGGGCTGCCGCACCAGACGCCGCAGCGGATCGCGGCGAGCGTGCAGAAGCTCCTGTCGCTGGCGCCCGACCGGGTGGCGCTCTACGGCTATGCCCATGTCCCGTGGATGGCGCGGCGGCAGTCGCTGCTGCCCTCCGACGCCCTGCCGACGCCGGCGGAACGGCTGCGGCTGTTCGAGACGGCGCGCAGGCTCTTCCGCTGGGACGGCTACGAGGAGATCGGCATCGACCACTTCGCCACCAAGGACGACGGCCTGGCGATGGCGCAGCGGCTGGGGCGCCTCCGGCGGAACTTCCAGGGTTACACCGACGATCCGGCCGAGGTGCTGATCGGGGTCGGCGCCTCGTCGATCTCGCGCTTCCCGCAGGGCTACACCCAGAACGCGCCCGCGACGTCCAAGCACACCGGCGCGATCCGCGAGGGGCGGTTTTCGACCGCGCGCGGCCATGCCTTTACGGCGGAAGACCGGCTGAGAGGCCGGATCATCGAGGCGCTGATGTGCGACTTCCAAGTGTCGGCGGCGGAGCTGGTGGCGGGCTACGGCGCCGACGCGGCGGATCTGCGCCGCCTGTTCACCCAGGCGAACGCGGCCTTCGAAGGCGGTCTGGACGTCTCTCCGGAGGGGCTGCGGATCCCTGAGGACATGCGCCCGCTGACCCGGATGATCGCGCGGCATTTCGACAGCTACGACCACAGCGGCGCGGGCAGGGCGCGGCATTCCTCGGCCATCTGACAGGCGCACGGCTGGGCCGCGCGTCAGCCGTCCAGCGCGCCTTCGCCGACCACCACGAAGGGCGCCCAGATCCGGGGGTGGGCGAAGCGGGCCTCGCTTTCGTCGTCGAGGATCGCGAGGGCCGACTGGCGCAGCGCCTCGGCGCGGCTTTGCGGGTCGGTCGCCTGCATTCGCTCCAGCATGCCGGTCGTGAGGACGGAGGCCGCGTAATCGTCCACCGGCCAGTGCGACACCAGGATCGCGCGGGCGCCGGCGTAGATGAAGGCGCGGGCAAGGCCCGAAAGGCCCTCGGACCCGGGCGTGCCGTCGCTGCCCGCCGTGTCGCAGGCTGACAGGATCACCAGCGAGGCGGAAAGGTTCAGCTGCGCCGCCTCCGACGCCTTCAGCAGCGCATCATCCTCGGCCGAGGGGACCTCGGGCGGGGTGAAGACCAGCGCCGGTTCGTCGAGCCCCGGCAGCCCGTCCGCCAGCAGTCCGTGGGTGGCGAAGGCGAGGATGCGCGCGCGGGAGAGATTGGCGGATTTCACGTTCCGTTCGGTCGCGTCGGCGGCGAGGTAGAGCGATGTGCGCCCCGCACCCATCGTCCGGGCCAGCGCCTGCAGTTCCGTTTCCGTGTTGGGCAGGGAAGAAAGGTCGGCCACCCGCGTCACGTCTTCGTAAACGCCCCGGGTGACGACGGCATCGGCCGATTTCGCCGCCTCCGCCTCGGCGATCAGGCGGTAGCCGAGCAGCGGGTTGCCGAAGCCCACGAAGGGCACGCTTTCCGCCGCCTCGGCCTGCACCGCGCCCGCCCGCCGCAGCGCCTTCAGCGCCGAAACCGAGGGCAGGGTGGTCAGCGCGTGCCGCCGCAGCAGCCAGGCGGTGTCCCGCAGGGCGCGTGCGCTGCCATCCGGTCCGGCGGGCGGTTCGGTCACCAGCACCGCGGGCGGGAGAGAGGTCAGCGGCCCGTCGAGCACCATCATCACGTGATCCGCATCCGCGAAGACATGCGCCACCGGGGCGAAGAGATCGGTGTAGAGTCCATGCGCCAGCGCCCGGTCGAAGGGCCGCACCTCGGCCCGCGCCGCGCTGTTGAGCGCCACGCCGGAGCGGTTGTCACCGGCGACGTTGAGCTGGGCGCGCAGGGTCCGGACGCGGCGGCCGATCTCGTCGCGCTCTATGGTCTGCCGGAACCAGTCGGCGCGGTCGGGGCTGATCGCCCAGACGTAGAAGAAGCTCTGGTCGGTGAAGGTCATCACCAACGCCTCGCCGGGCCGCAGCAGCGCCTGCAGCGCCTGCCGGGTCAGCGGGCGCGGGTTCGTGAGTTCACGGAAGTCGGGGAATCGCGTGTCGAGGTCTCGGTCGAGCGCATCGAGCCGCGTTCGTGCTTCGGCGATGGCGGTGCGCAGGCGGGCCACGGTCTGTTCGCTCGCCGCGCCGGACTCCAGTGCCGCCCCGGCAAGCCGGTCGTTCAGCACATCAAGGCTGTCGGCCGTGTCCTGCCGTTCGCGCAGCAGCGCCGCCAGTGCCTCGCTTCCCGCGGCTATCCGCGTTGCGGCCTGCGCGAGCGCCTTCCCGGCGGTCGAGCCCTGCGCGGCCTGCGCCGACATGAACACCCGGTCCCGGATCGCCGCGCGGCTGTCCTGCGCGGCGGCCGGTCCGAGGAAGGCAGGGACCGCGCACAAAATGAAAAGACATGCTGAAAAGAGCTTGGTCATGGCGCGAATCCTGCCGCCGCGTCAAGCGGCTGGCAAGGGTGTATCTCGAGGGCTATGAAGTCTGCCTCCCGGGGGCGGCCGGTTCCTCCTGCGGGCGCGCCGGGGACGGTGCGGCGCTTTCGGGGTGGCCCGCGGGGAACCGCGCCGCCGGGTCCTCGCCCTGCTCACCGGCGAGGACCGGACCGGAGATGGCCAGGGCGCCACCCAAGAGGAGAAGCAGAGCGACGAGACCAACAAAGGAGCAAACCTTCACCACACCCATGCGACCACCTCCGATCCATTTTGCGGACCGGCTGGAAGGGATGCGTTCCGGCCCGCTGAGGGGAATATGGGGCAGGCGGCGCGCCAACGCCCGTGACAAAGGCTGTCACGCGAAAAATGATGTAATGGCAATGGCTTATAGGATGGGTTAAGACGAAAGCTCTCGCCGCGCTCGCTGTTCCTCTCACGGCTCGACCCGACCGATACGGCCTGGCCACGCCGGAGGATGTCGTGTCCTGGAGCGTGTATGAGGAAGGGCGCGCCGCTTGCACGGCGCGCCCTTCAGCTTCATCCAGCCGATACCGGCCCGCTCACGCGGCCTTCGCGGCCTCCGGTCCGAAGCGGCCGTAGAACGTCTCACCGTTCTCGGCCATCTCGCGCAGGAGTTTCGGCGTGGTGAAGCGCGCGCCATAGGTTTCGGTCAGGTGCTCGCAGCGTTTCACCGCTTCTTCCGGGCCGATGATGTCGAGCCAGGAGAACGGTCCGCCGGACCACGGCGCGAAGCCCCAGCCAAGGATCGCGCCGACGTCGCCTTCACGGATGTCCTCCAGCACGCCTTCTTCCAGCGCACGGACGGCCTCAAGCACCTGGGCGAACATCAGGCGGTTCTGCACCTCGTCCACCTCGGGCTGGTCGGCCTTGTGCGGATATTTCTCCGACAGACCCTGCCAGAGGCCGACCCGCTTGCCCTTTTCGTCGTACTCGTAGAAGCCCGCGTTCGACTTCCGCCCCAGCCGGCCCTCGTCATAAAGCCAGAACATCAGGTCGTCCGTCGACTTGGCATCCGCCGGGTAGGCATCGCCCATGGCCTCCTTCGTGGCCTTGGCGATCTTCACCGCCAGGTCGATCGAGGTTTCGTCGATCAGCTGCAAGGGGCCCACGGGCATCCCCAGCATCCGCGCGGCGTTGTCCACCATCGCGGGCGCCACGCCCTCGGCCACCATCCGGGCACCTTCGTTCAGGTAGGGGATGATGCAGCGGTTGGCGTAGAAGAAGCGCGCGTCGTTCACCACGATCGGCGTCTTGCGGATCTGACGCACGTAGTCGAGCGCCTTGGCCACGGCCCGGTCGCCGGTTTCCTTGCCCTTGATGATTTCCACCAGCAGCATCTTTTCGACCGGCGAGAAGAAGTGGATCCCGATGAACTGCTCGGGCCGGGCCGAGGCCTTCGCCAGCCCCGAGATCGGCAGGGTCGAGGTGTTGGACGCGAAGATGCAGTCGGCGGGGATCACCGCCTCCACGTTCTTCGTGACCTCGGCTTTCACACCCACGTCCTCGAACACCGCCTCGATGATGAGATCGGCATCCTTCAGCGTGTCGTAATCGGTGGTCGCGGTGATCCGGCCCAGCACTTCGGCCTTCTGCGCCTCGGTGGTCTTGCCGCGCTTGATCCCCTTGTCGAGGAACGCCTCGGTGTAGGCGCGGCCCTTGTCGGCGGCCTCCTGCTTCTGGTCAATCAGCACCACCTCGATCCCGGCCTGCGCCGAGACCAGCGCGATGCCCGCGCCCATCATGCCCGCGCCCATGACGCCCAGCTTCTTTACCCGCTGGTCGGGGGCCTCCGGCCGGTTCGCGCCCTTCTCCAGCGCTTCCTTGTTCAGGAACAGCGACCGGATCATCGCGCCCGAAGACGGGTTCATGATGACGGAGGTGAACCACCGCGCCTCGATCTTCAGCGCCGTGTCGAAGGGCACCTGCGCGCCTTCGTAGACCGCCGACAGCAGCGCCTTGGGGGCCGGGAAGGCGCCCCAGGTCTCGCCGTTGATCATCGCGTTGGCGCCGACGAAGGTCTGGAAGCCCGCCGGGTGGTAGGGCGCGCCGCCGGGCAGCTTGAAGCCCTTCTCGTCCCAGGGTTTGACGAATTTCGGGGCCGAGAGAACCCATTCCTTCGCCGCCGCGACCGGATCGACGACCACTTCGTCCACGATCCCGGCCTTCTGCGCGGCCTTCGGGTCCGACATCTTGGCCTGCAGCAGGTAGGGCGCGGCCATCATCACGCCAAGCTTGCGGACCAGACGGGTTGTTCCCCCGGCGCCGGGGAAGATGCCCACCTGGATCTCGGGCAGACCCAGCTTGGCCTTGGGGTTGTCGGCCACGAAGATCCGGTGGCAGGCCAGCGGCAGCTCAAGCCCGATGCCCATGGCGGTGCCGGGCACCGCGGCGGCGATCGGCTTGCCGCCCTTGTTGGTCTTGGGCTCCATGCCTGCGCGCTCGATCTTGCGCAGGAGGTGGTGAAGGGTCATCACCCCCTTGAACACGCCCTCGGCGCCCTGTTCCTTCATGCCCTGCAGCACGTTCAGGTCCATGCCGCCCGCCATCGTCTCCTTGCCGGAGGTGATGACGATGCCCTTGACGGCATCGTCGGACAGCGCGTCGTCGATCAGGTCGTTGAGGGTCTGCGCGCCGTCCATCGTCAGCACGTTCATGCTGCGGCCGGGCAGGTCCCAGGTGATCACCGCGACGCCGTCGGCGCCCTTGTCCATCGTGAAATCAGCCATGTCTTTGTCTCCTGTCCTCAGCTCACACGCGCTCGATGATCGTGGCCGCGCCCATGCCGGAGGCGACGCAGAGGGTGGCGAGGCCCACTTCCTTGTCCGAGCGTTCCAGCTCGTCCAGCAGGGTGCCGATGATGATCGCGCCGGAGGCGCCCAGCGGATGGCCCATGGCGATCGCGCCGCCGTTCACGTTCAGCCGGTCCATGTCCACGTCGAAGGCCTGCACGAAGCGCAGCACGACCGAGGAGAACGCCTCGTTCACCTCGAAGAGGTCGATGTCGCCGATGCTCATCCCGGTCTCGCGGAGGATCTTCTCGGTCACCGGAACGGGGCCGGTGAGCATGATCGTCGGGTCGGTGCCGATCTTTGCCGTCGCGCGGATTCGCGCCCGCGGCTTCAGGCCGCGCGCCTCGCCGAACTCCTTCGACCCGATCAGCACGGCGGCGGAGCCGTCCACGATGCCCGAGGAGTTGCCCGCGTGGTGGATGTGGTTGATCCGCTCCATGTGCGGGTATTTCAGCTTCGCCACCTTGTCGAAGCCGGGCATCGTCTCGCCCATGTCCTTGAAGCTGGGCTTCAGCGCGCCAAGCGCCTGCATGTCGGTGCCGGGGCGGATGAACTCGTCGTAGGCGAGGATTGGCAGCCCGTTCACATCGCGCACGGTGACGATCGACTTCTCGAACCGGCCTTCGTCCCATGCCTGCTTGGCGCGCTGCTGCGAGCGCACGGCGAAGGCGTCGGCCTCGTCTCGCGAGATGCCGTACTGCGTGGCGATGATGTCGGCCGAGATGCCTTGCGGCACGAAGTACCGGTCGAGCGCCACGGTCGGATCCACGGCCACCGCCGCCCCGTCCGAGCCCATGGGCACGCGTGACATCATCTCGATCCCGCCGGCAATGTAGGCCTCGCCTGCGCCGCCCTTCACCTGGTTGGCGGCCAGGTTCACCGCCTCCATGCCGGAAGCGCAGAAGCGGTTGATCGACAGGCCCGGGATGGATTCGTCGAGCTCGGACGCCAGCACGGTCGTCCGCGCGAGGCAGCCGCCCTGTTCCATCGCCTGCGTGGCGTTGCCCCAGATCACGTCCTCGACGGCGTGGCCCTCGAGGCCCGAGCGGTCCTTGATCGCGTTCAGCATCTGCTTGCCGAGCGACACGGCGGTCACTTCGTGCAGGGAGCCGTCGGGGCGGCCCTTGCCGCGCGGGGAGCGCACGGCGTCGTAGATATAGGCTTCGGTCATGTGTGCCTTCCTTTCGTCAGAGGCCGCGGTCGGAGGGCCGACCGGGCATCAGGTCATAGGGGTGTTTCCAGCCGTCCAGGCTCTGGATGTTGGACAGCCAGCGGTCGATGTTGGGCCAGTCCTTCCGCTCGAACCCGAAGGGCTCGGGGTAGAAGAGATAGCCGCAGTTGGAGAAATCGGCGTTGGTCGGGCCGTCGCCCACGAGCCAGTCGCGGCCCTCGAGCCCCGCGTCCAGCACCTTGAACGCGGCCTTCAGCCGGCCGCCGAGGAAGCCGATGACCTCCTGCGGCCGCTTGTCCTCGGGCAGGAAGTTCATCAGGAACCGCTGCGTGCCGCACTGGCTCGACATCTTGTGGTTGTCGAAGAAGACCCACTTCATCACGTCGCGCGCCTGCTCGGGGGTCGCGCCGCCGAACTTGCCGGATTTCTCCGTGATGTACATCTGGATCACGCCCGACTGGTTCAGCGTCACGTCGCCGTCCACCATCACCGGAACCTCGCCCATCGGATTCAGTGCGGTGTAGTCCGGGCTGCGGTGCGCGCCGCCGAAAAAGTCGACCTTCACCGGCTCCCAGTCGAGGCCGGAGAGTTCGAGGGGCAGGGCGGCCTTGTAGGCATTGCCGCTTTCGCCGAAGCAGTGGAGTTTGATCGTCATGTGGTCCTCCCGGTGGTTAGTGAGGGACCGGGGGTTTCACACCCCCGGACACCCGTGGAGTTTATCTGGCCAGATGAAGGGGCGGGATAAGGGAATGTTAACCCGCCCGGTGGTTACCTCGGAACGCGCTGCAGGCTGGAGAGCTGAGCAGTGTGCCAGGTGAAGCCCCGTCCTGACATCTCCGGTAGCCAATCCGGTGGAGCGGGACGGGGTGGATCGCGGCGATCCCATCTTCATCTGGCCAGAAAAACTCCCGCCGGAGGCGTCGGGCCATGTCGGCCGGCGCGACGCCGGTGCTTGGATGTGCAGCCTTGCCACGATCACCGCTTCCGCGCCTTCAGTTCGGAGCGGAAGAGCCGCAGTCGGTGCGTCAGGTTGTCGGTGTCCGTGACGCTTTCGAAGTTCTCGAAGAGGAAGGACAGCGCCTCGCCCTCGTCCAGTCCGTTGTCGCGGGCGAAGCCCTTCAGGCGGCGGTAGCCGTCCTCGGTCATCGCCACCGGGAAGCGTCGGGTGAGGCGGAAGCGTTTCGGCATCACTCCTCCGGAGCCTGGTTGCTGGCCGTGACCGTCGCGCCCTCGGCGGCGCGGGTCGGGATGTCGGCTAAATGGAGGGCCCAGCCGGGGGTGTCATCGCTGCGGACATGCGCGGTCGGCTCGAACGCTGTGCCCTGGCGCAGGGTTGCGGCGAGGAACTCGACCCAGCCCGATCCCGTCTCGCGGAAGAAGAGGGGCGTGCCGCAGGCGGCGCAGAAGCCGCGTTCGGCCACGTCGGAGGAGGCGAAGATCGCGGGTTCACCCTGCCACTCCACCTGCGCCTCCGCCACCTGGTAGAAGGCGGAGACGAAGTTGCCGGAGGCGCGCTGGCACATGCGGCAGCCGCAGATCGTCTCAAGCGCCGGGCCGGCCGCGATCCGGTAGCGCACCGCGCCGCACTGGCACGTGCCCTGCGTCGCCGGCCGCTCGCGGAAGTCTCTGGATGTCATGGCGTCTCCTCTCGGCGTCGGGACGCCCGCGCATCCCCGCGCGGGCGTCCGTCCTTCCCGTGAGTGGGGCCGTCAGGCCCCCCTGTCGCTCTTGCAAGGCGCGGGGTTGGTCCCCGGCTCAGAAGTTGGCCGCGTCGAGCGCCATGACACTGTCCGCGCCGGAGGTGATCCGGGCGAGGTGCATCGACGTCGCGGGCAGTCGCCGGGCCATGTAGTAGCGGCCGGTCGCGATCTTGGTCTCGTAGAAGGCCGTGTCGCCCGCGCCCTCAGCGAGTTTCGCCTTGGCGGCGAGCGCCATCTTCGTCCACATCAGCCCGAGGCAGACATGCCCGAAGAGGTGCATGAAGTCATAGGACCCCGCCAGCGCGTGGTTCGGGTTCTTCATGCCGTTCTGCATGAAGAACATCGCGGCCTCCTGCAGGTGCTTGGAGGCGGACTTGAGCGGCTCGATGAACGCTTTGTCGAACTCCTCGTCGCCCGCGTTCTCCTTGCAGAAGCCCTTTATCATGTCGAAGAAGGCCATCGCCGGCTTGCCGCCGTTCGCGGCCAGCTTGCGGCCCACGAGGTCGAGCGCCTGAACGCCGTTCGCGCCCTCGTAGATCATCGCGATCCGCGCATCCCGCGCGAATTGCGACATGCCGTGTTCCTCGATGTAGCCGTGGCCGCCGTAGATCTGCTGCGCCAGCACGGACATGTCGAAGCCCTGATCGGTCAGGAAACCCTTCAGCACCGGCGTGAGCAGAGAGATCAGCCCCTCCGCGTCGGCATCGCCGGTGCGGTGCGAGCGGTCGATCATCTCGGCCCCCCAAAGGGCGAAGGCGCGGCCGCCCTCGGCAAAGCTCTTCTGATCCATCAACGCACGCCGGATGTCCGGATGCACGATGATCGGATCGGCGGGGCCGTCCTTGTTTTCGGGCCCGGTGATGGCCCGGCCCTGCAGCCGGTCCTTGGCATATTCAAGTGCGTTCTGGTACGCGGCTTCCGCCACCGCCAGACCCTGCATGCCCACGCCGAGCCGCGCTTCGTTCATCATCGTGAACATGGCGCGCATGCCCTTGTGTTCCTCGCCCAGCAGATAGCCCTCCGCCGCGTCGTAGTTCATGACGCAGGTGGCGTTGCCGTGGATGCCCATCTTCTCTTCGATGTTGCCGACCGAAACGCCGTTCCGGGCGCCGACATTGCCCTCGTCATCGACGAGGAACTTCGGCACGATGAAGAGCGAGACGCCCTTGATCCCGTCGGGACCGCCGGGGATCTTCGCCAGCACCAGGTGCACGATGTTGTCGGACATGTCGTGCTCACCGGCGGAGATGAAGATCTTTTGCCCGGTGATCTTGTAGGTGCCGTTCTCCTGCGGTTCGGCCTTGGTCCGCATCAACCCGAGGTCCGTGCCGCAATGCGGTTCGGTCAGGTTCATCGTCCCCGTCCATTCGCAGGACACCATCTTCGGCAGCCACTTCGCCTTCTGCGCATCCGTTCCGTGGGCGTGGATCGCGGAATAGGCGCCGTGGGTCAGGCCCTGGTACATGGTGAAAGCCATGTTGGCGCCGGTGAACATCTCGCCGGTCGCCGTGGCCAGGACATGAGGCATCCCCTGGCCACCATACTCGGGGTCGCAGTCGAGCCCGGTCCAGCCGCCCTCGCGCATCTTGTCGAAGGCGTCCTTGAACCCGGTGGGCGTGTAGACCACGCCGTTCTCCAGCCGGCAGCCTTCCCGGTCGCCGACGGCGTTCAGCGGTGCGAGCACCTCACCCGCGATCTTGCCGGCCTCCTCGAGGATGGCGCCGGTGAAATCGGCGTCCAGCTCGTCAAAGCCCGGAACGTCGCTCTTCGAAACCTTGAGGACGTCGTGCAGGATGAACTGCATGTCCTTCACGGGTGCGGTATAGCTCGGCATGTCTTTCTCCCAAAACTCGGAGGCAGGCCGGGTGGTTACTCGGCCGCCGTCTTGCTCTCGTTCAGCGAGGCGATGATCTTCGCGCCCCATTCCATCTGTTCTTCGAGTTCCGCGATGGCCGTATCGAGTTCCTCGCGCTGCTTCTTCATGTCGGCGAGCCGGTCTTGGGCCACAGAATAGGTCTGCTCCAGCTGGGTCTTCTGCTGGTCGCCGATGTAGTAGAGGTCAAGGAGCTGCCGGATTTCCTCGAGGCTGAACCCGAAGCGCTTGCCGCGCAGGATCAGCTTGAGCCGGGCCTGATCGCGCCGGGTGAAGAGGCGCTTCTGGCCGATGCGGATCGGGAACAGCAGTTCCTTGGCTTCGTAGAAGCGGAGGGTGCGCGGCGTCACGTCGTAGGCATCGCACATCTCGCGGATCGTGAGAGTTTCTTCGGTCATCGTTTACTCGTTCCTTCCGATATCACTTACCAACCGGTCAAAGGTCGTCCGGATGCTCGCGAAATGGGACAGGTGCCGGAGCGATACAATGAAAATTGACGTTAACGTAAGCGCAACGCCACGTCACATTTTCGATGACGTAAGATCAGCCAAACTGACCTTCCGTCAGCCGCAATTTCCTTGCGTCTGCATCCCCGGAATACATCCCCATTCCTGCCCGCCTTGGTAGGCAGGGTTACGCCGGGGAATCAACCTATACAGACGGAATGTCGAGATTTTGCGCCGTTTCGTTTCGCAGATCGCGCAGTTCCGCGATCGCCTCTTCGAGCTGTCGGCGCTGGTCGTAGAGTTCTTCAAGCTGCTGGTCGGCGCGTTCCACCCAGACGCGCATCTGCGCCTCGCTGCCCTGCTGGTCGTAGACCAGCAGCCACTGTCGGATGTCCTCCAGCGGGAAGCCGAACTTGCGGCCGCGCAGAATCAGCTTCATCCGGGCGACTTCGCGCTTGCCGTAATACCGGGCGCGGCCGTCGCGGTCGGGCTCGAGCAGCTCGATGTATTCGTAATAGCGCAGCGTGCGCGGGGTCACGTCGAACCGCGCGCACATCTCCTTGAATGTCAGGCGCTCGTCACTCATGCGGCGTTCTACTGCCTCCGGTCGGGGGTGCCGAAAGGTTAGGCATTTCGGCGGGCCGGGGCAACTACCCCCGGCTTGCATCCCGCGGGCGTGGCAGGTGATATGGCGCGACGGCAGGAAAGGCGAAGAGCGGATGGACGAAGCCACGAAGCGGCGAATCGCGCAACAGTTCATGGAGGCGCTGCCCCATGCGCGCGCCCTGTCGATCCGGCTGGAGGAGATCGGGCGCGGCACGGCGCTGATGGTGCTGCCCTACGACGAACGGCTGGTCGGCGATCCGGAAACCGGCGTGATCCACGGCGGTGCGGTGTCGACCCTGATGGACACCTGCTGCGGGGCGGCGGTGATGACGCATCCCGACGCGCCGGGCGTGACGGCGACGATCGACCTGCGGATCGAGTACATGCGCCCCGCTACCCCGGGGGCCGAGATCACGGCAGAGGCCACCTGCCACCACATGACCCGCTCGGTCGCCTTCGTGCGGGCGGTGGCGACGGACGGCGATCCGGACCGCCCGGTGGCGACCGCGACCGGCTCCTTCATGGTGGGCGCATGATGGCAAAGACACCCGAACCCGTGCAGGTGGTGAAACAACGGCGCGACGCCGCGCTCGAGGCGCTGGTGGCGGGGGTGCCCTACATCCGCTTCCTCGGTATCCGCTTCGATCGGAGGGGCGACGAACTGACCGGGGTGCTGCCGTTTCGGGACATGCTGATCGGCAACCCGGTGCTGCCGGCGCTGCACGGCGGCGTGACCTCGGCCTTTCTGGAGGTGACGGCGATCGTGGGGTTGTCGTGGTCGATGCTCTGGCCCCGCTTCGAAAGCGGCGAACTGGACGCCGAGGCACTGGCGGCGGGCGCGCTGCCGCGCCTGCCCAAGACGGTGGACCTGACGGTCGATTACCTGCGCTCGGGCCTGCCGCGGGACGCCTATGCCCGGGCCGAGGTGACGCGCTCGGGTCGCCGCTACGCCAGCGTGCTGGTCGAGGCGTGGCAGGACAACCGCGGCCGCCCCTTCGCGCAGGCCATGGGCCATTTCGTGATGCCGCCGCAGGACCGGAAAGAATGACCGACACCAGACCCGAGGAAGCGCCGCCGGTTCTCGGGCACCGCCGCATCCTGAACATCGCCCTTCCGATCGTGCTGTCGAACGCCACCGTTCCGATCCTGGGCGCGGTGGACACCGGCGTTGTGGGGCAGTTGGGCCAGCCCGAACCCATCGGCGCCGTGGGGCTGGGCGCGGTGATCCTGACCTCGATCTACTGGATCTTCGGCTTCCTGCGGATGGGGACGACCGGGCTGACCTCGCAGGCGCTCGGGGCGCGCAACGGGGCCGAGGTGGCGGCACTGCTGTCACGCGCGCTGCTGATCGCGGCGGCTGGCGGGGTGGCGCTGATCGCGCTGCAGCTGCCGCTCTTCGCCGCCGCGCTCGCCATTTCGCCCGCCTCGGCGGAAGTGGAGGAGATGGCGCGCGCCTATCTCGGAATCCGTGTCGCCTCGGCACCCTTCGCCATCGCGGTCTTCGGCATCACCGGCTGGCTGATCGCGCAGGAGCGCACCCGCGCCGTACTGGTGATCCAGGTGGCGATGAACGGCGTGAACATCCTGCTCGACCTCTGGTTCGTGCTGGGCCTCGGCTGGGGCGTGGAGGGCGTGGCCGTCGCCACCGTGATCTCCGAGGTGCTGGGCGCTTGCATCGGCCTCTGGTTCTGCCGCGACGCCTTCCGCAGCCACGGATGGCGCGACCGGGCGCGTGTGTTCGACCCGGCGCGGCTGAAGAATATGGCGATGGTCAACGGCGACATCCTGATCCGGTCGCTGCTGCTGCTGTCGATCATGACCTCCTTCACCTTCCTCGGCGCGCGCTTCGGCGATGTGACCTTGGCCGCGAACCAGGTGCTGCTGCAGTTCCTCTTCATCACCGCGCATGCGCTGGACGGCTTCGCCTTCGCGGTCGAAACACTGGTCGGGCAGGCGCTCGGCGCGCGGGCTCGGGCGGCGCTCCGCCGGGCCTCGCTGATGGTGTCGGGCTGGGGCGTCGGCACCTCGGTCCTGCTGGCGCTGATCTTCGCGCTGGTCGGGGGCTGGATCATCGACCTGATGACCACCGCGCCCCGTGTCCGGGCGGAGGCACGGGATTTCCTGCCCTGGGTGGCGCTGACGCCGCTGACCGGCATCGCCTGCTGGATGCTCGACGGGATCTTCATCGGCGCCACCCGGACGCGGGACATGCGTAACATGATGCTGGTGTCTGTCCTGATCTACTTCGCCGCCGCCGCCCTGCTGATCCCGACCATGGGCAACCACGGGCTGTGGCTGGCGATGCACATCTCATTCATCGCGCGGGGCGTGACGCTGATGCTGCGCTACCCCGCGCTGGAGGCCGGGGCCGACGCCCCGCCGGAGCGTGTGGCTGCATGAGGGCGCTTGTCCTGAGCCTCGCGCTTCTTGCCGTAGCCGGCCCGGCGGGGGCGGAGGGTTTCCGGTTCCTTGGCCACGGGCGGCTGGTGAACAACGACGTGTTCTGGGGCGGGTACGACCGCTGGCAGACCGCCTCGGTCGCCTCCAGCTACGTCTGGGGCCGGGGCTGGGACGGCAGCCTGCCGGAGCGTCCGGGGCAGGTGCTGGAGTTCCGCTTCGAGGCGAAGATTATCGCGCCCGACAACCTGGCCGCTCCGGCCCCCGGTGACCGGCCCTATGCCAACGCGCTCAGTTTCGGGCTGCACAGCCATTTCGGCTGGCGCGGGGCCGAGATCTCGGTGGGCGGCGATCTGGCTGTGACCGGCGATCAGACCGGGCTCTACCGCGTGCAGCAGGCCATCCATGACGGGCTGGGGATCGCCGGACCGTCCGATGCCACCCGCGCCGCCGGGATCGGCAACGGCCTGCATCCGACACTCACGGTCGAGGCGGGCTATCCGCTCGACATGGGCAACGCGGTGCTGCGCCCCTTCCTCGAGGCCCGCGTGGGGGTGGAGACCTATGCCCGCGCCGGGTTCGACCTGACCATCGGCGGGGTGGGGCGCACGGGACTGCTGGTCCGCGACCCGGTCAGCGGACAGCGTTACCGCGTGGTCGAGGGCACCGCACCCGGCTATTCCTTCGTCATCGGGGCGGACCACGCGCTGGTGCAGGACAGCGTCTTCCTGCCCGCGCCTTACGAGGCGCTCGACCGGACGCGGACCCGGGCGGGGCTGCACTGGGACGGCCGCTGGGGGCGCGGGTTCTATGGGCTGAGTTGGCTGACCGAGGAATTCGCGGGGCAGGGCGAGACGCAGATCGTCGGCTCCGTCCGGCTGGATTTCGACTTCTGAGCCGGACCAAGAAACAGTTTCGCTGATTCTCCGGGTCTGTTACCCTTGCGGCAACAAGCGCGCCGGACCAACCGGCGCGGGGCAGCAGAGGCAGAGCAGACCATGGCAACGGCCTATCACGGCACGTTCGTCATCCCGTGGGCGCAGACCGAGATCGACGGACTGCCCGCCGCGCCGGTCGAGGCGCTGGCGTCCGGCGCGGTGTGGTCGTGGCGCGGCGACGCGCTGCGCGTGGACGGGCCGGGCGACGTGCTGCAGCTTGCGATGGCGGACGAACCGGCCGAGTTGCGCCGCAGGGCGGGCCGCAAGGTCCGGCGGCTGATCGGCCCCGCGGCGGTCCGGCGCGGTGCCGTGGCGGAAGCCGGGGAGGCGCCGGGCGACACCGGCTTCACCGTCACCAACGGCGCGTGCAGTTATGCCGTCACGCTGATCCCGCAGGGTCACGGCCTGCCGCTTCTCGGCTTCGAGGGGGAGCGCCCGCCGCGCGACAGCGAGCTTTGGGTGGTGGAGGTGCGGCGCGACCGCCGGCAGGAGGCGCGCGTCCGGGCCGAAGCCGATCGCACCGGGCTGATCTGCTTCACCCCCGGCACCCGCATCCGCACCCCGCGCGGCAGCGTCCCGGTGGAGATGCTGCGCGAGGGCAGTCTGGTGCAGACACGCGACGCCGGCCCGCAGCCGGTGCTCTGGACCGGGTCTCGGCGGATGACCGGCGCGCGGCTGCACGCCATGCCGTGGCTGCGTCCGGTGCGGATCCGGGCGGGCGCATTCGGGATCGCCCGGCCCGAGGCGGCGCTGCTGGTCTCGCCCGAACACCGTCTGCTGGTGCGCGGCGCGCGGGCCCGGGCGCTGTTCAACACCGAGGAGGTGCTGGTCGCCGCCCGCGACCTGATCCGCGACGACGGGGCCATTGCGCGCGACAGCCTGCTGCGCGAGGTGACCTATATCCACCTGCTCCTGCCGTCGCACCAGATCCTCTGGGCCAACGGGGTGGAGACCGAAAGCTTCCACCCCGCCAACGCCACGCTCGACGCGCTGAGCCTGGCCGACCGGCGGCGCCTTCTGGCGGGCCTGCCGGGGATCGCGGCAGACCCCTTCTCCTACGGCGGGTTCGCGCGCCGCAACCTCACCCCGCCCGAGGCGGCGATCCTGCGGCACGAGGCAGCCTGACCGCCGCCCCCGCCCGCGCCGGTGCGAGACATGTTGACACCGCCCGGTCCGCGGTTATAAGCGCGCGTTCATTGGTGTTGGTGGACCCCGCAAGGGGATTCCTGTCAGGGCATCGCCCAGAGGACAACGCCCTTCAACCGCCGCCATCCGGTCCACCCGGGGGCGGCTGAACATTTTGAAGGAGATCAGCCGTGACGAAACGCACGTCTGCCAAGTACAAGATCGACCGCCGGATGGGCGAAAACATCTGGGGTCGTCCGAAATCCCCGGTGAACCGCCGCGAATACGGCCCCGGCCAGCATGGCCAGCGCCGCAAGAACAAGATTTCCGACTTCGGCCTGCAGCTCCGCGCCAAGCAGAAGCTGAAAGGCTATTACGGCGACCTGACCGAGAAACAGTTCCGTCGCATCTTCGCCGAGGCCGAGCGGGTCAAGGGCGACACCGGCGAGCTGCTGATCGGCCTGCTGGAGCGCCGTCTGGACGCCGTCGTCTACCGCGCGAAATTCGTGCCGACCATCTTCTCGGCCCGTCAGTTCGTGAACCACGGTCACGTGCTGGTCAACGGCCAGCGGGTGAACATCCCCTCCTACCGCGTGAAGGAAGGCGATGTCGTCGAGGTCCGCGAGAAATCGAAGCAGAACGCCTCGGTGCTGGAAGCGGTCGGCCTGCCCGAGCGTGACGTGCCAGATTACCTCGAGGTCGACCACTCCAAGATGACCGCGACCTTCGTGCGCACCCCCGCCCTGTCGGACGTGCCGTACCCGGTCATCATGGAACCGCACCTCGTCATCGAATTCTACGCGCAGAACTAAGGGTCTGCACCGATCCGATCCGGAAGGGCCGTGCCGTTTGGCGCGGCCCTTTCGCGTTTCGGGGGGAAGGCGTGGGAGAGGCCCCTTCGCTGTCGGGGTGACGGGCGTGGGGAGCGGGTGGGATGAACGCCCGCCCTACGCGACGAGGGTGGCGGCCTTCTCCAGGTCCTGGCGGAAAAGCTCGGTCTCCCGGGCGCGGCGGTCGGGATCGGGCAGGCGAAGGAGGTAGGAGGGGTGCACGGTCAGCAGAATCGGCCCGAACTCCGTCTCCTCCACCGTGCCCCGCCGTTTCAGCAGGCCTGCGCGCTGGCCGGTCAGAGTTTCGGCCGCCGTGCCACCCATGGCGAGGATCAGCTTGGGCTCGACCAACTCGATCTCGCGCGCGATCCACCAGCGGGCGTGGTCCACGTCGCCCCGGTTCGGCGCCTCGTGCAGCCGCCGTTTGCCGCGCATCCGGAATTTGAAGCGCTTGACGGCGTTCGTGACATAGGCCGCCTGTCGGTCCAGCCCGGCCTCTGCCGCGACGCGGTCGAACACCTGCCCGGCGGGACCCACGAAGGGGCGGCCCTCGCGATCCTCGGCATCGCCGGGCTGTTCGCCCACCACCATGAGCCGCGCGTCCTGCGGCCCTTCGCCCAGCACGATCCGGCCGTAGCCCGGCTGCGCCTCGCGGTTCTCCTCCTGGGCCCGGCGTCTGAGATCGTCAAAGCTCATGGCGGCAGAACCGCGGTCCGCGTGCAAACGTTCCAGGATCCGCCCGGCCCGCAGCGGCGGCAGGGAGGGCGCGGCCTCGGCCATCTCCCGCGCGCGGCGTTCCGCTGTGGCGAGCAGCTCCGGGATCGCGCGCGTCTCGGGCATGTTCTTCCAGTACTTCCGCGGCATCTCGGAGGTCATGGCCGAAACCTTGACCCGCGCCGGGTTGAAGATGTTGCGGAAATAGGTGGTCCAGAGCGCCTCGGCCCCGTCCTTCGGCAGATCGGGCCTGTCCTGCCCCGGCCCGAAGCAGAGCTGCCCGGCCTCGAACCGCGCCGTCACATCGGGGGTGACGATCGCCCAGTCCATGTCGGCAAAGCGGCGGGTGAAGAAGGGGGCGGTCGGCTCCACCGTGTGGTGGGTGGGTTCGAACCAGGCGGCGAAGGCGCGGCGGGGCCCGGGCGCGGCGAGGTCGCGGAACCGCACGAAGGCCTTCATCTTGTGGGCGCAGCGGCGGACGTTCTTCTCCATCTCGCGCAGGCGGGCGAGGTCCCGGTCGCCCCGGTCCTGCATCAGACCCGGCGACTCTCGCAGCCGCCAGAGAAAGGCGTAGAGCCGTGCGAAGCGTTCCGGGTCGGCGTGCCAGCAGACATTGTCCGCCAGCGCGACGAAACTTTTCGGCACGGTGACGCCCGCGGCAGGGGCGGGACGGCTAGCCGGCGCGGCGAAGAGGTCGGTCTGCGCGGGCGCGTCGAAGCTCCAGAGCACCTCCTCCGGCGGGGTGCCGGCGGCGAGCAGTGCGCGGGCGGCGTCGCGCCACGCGGTCGCGGTGTGGAGGCGGGGGAGGTCGATCGTGGGCATGGTGCGTGTGGGGGGCGGGGAGGGGGGGCTGTCTGCCCCCCCTCGGGCCCCTGGGGCCCGCACCCCCCCAGGCTACATGGACCACAGGACCGGGGGGGTCAGAAGAGCGAGAGCTGTTCGGGGGGCGGGGCGAAGCGGGCGCGGAGCCCGGAGCTGTCGGTCAGCGCGCCGGGCGACCAGTCGGGCAGGGTGATGAAGGGGCGGGCGTTCTTCAGGTTCGCGCCCATGCGTTTCAGGTCGTCCCAGCGGATCGTGCGGTGGCGGCGGGTGGCGAGAATCCGCTCTACCGTGCGGGTGCCGAAGCCGGGGACGCGGAGGAGCAGGGGCTTTTCGGCCCGCTGCACCTCGACGGGGAAGAGAGCGCGGTGCGCCAGCGCCCAGGCGAGCTTGGGATCGAGCGAGAGGTCGAGGTTCCCGTCGGGCGTGGCGGCGGTGATCTCGCCCGCTTCGAACCCGTAGAAGCGCATCAGCCAGTCGGCCTGGTAGAGCCGGTGTTCGCGCAGCAGGGGCGGCTGGATCAGCGGCAGTTTCGCCGAGGCGTCGGGGATCGGCGAGAACGCGGAGTAATAGACGCGTTTCAGCCCGAAATCGCCGTAGAGCCGAGTGGAGGTCGTGAGGATCGTCGCATCGTTCGAACCATCCGCGCCGACGATCATCTGTGTGGATTGCCCGGCGGGCGCGAAGCGGGGCGGGCGCTTGCCGGTGTGGCTGCGGTCTTTCGTAGCGGCGCGGCGGGTCTTCACGCCGGCCATGGCGTCGCGGATGGTGGCGGGCGATTTCTCGGGCGCGTAGGCGGCGACGGCGGCATCGGTGGGCAGTTCCACGTTGACCGAGAGGCGGTCGGCGTAGAGCCCCGCCTGTTCGATGAGCTCCGGTGCGGCGTCGGGGATCGTCTTCAGGTGGATGTAGCCCTTGAAGCCCTCCCGCTCGCGCAGGGTGCGGGCGATCTGCACCATGTCCTCCATCGTCCGGTCCGGCGAGCGGATGATGCCGGAGGAGAGGAACAGACCCTCGATGTAGTTGCGGCGGTAGAATTCGAGGGTGAGGTGCACGACCTCTTCCGGGGTGAAGCGCGCACGGGGCGTGTTGGAGGAGACGCGGTTCACGCAATAGGCGCAGTCGTAGATGCAGAAGTTCGTCATCAGGATCTTCAGCAGCGAGATGCAGCGCCCGTCCGGCGCGTAGGCATGACAGATCCCCGAGCCCTCGGTGGAGCCCAGCCCTCCCTTCGTGCTGTCGCGCCGGGCCGTGCCGGAGGAGGCGCAGGAGGCGTCGTAGCGCGCGGCGTCGGACAGGATGGCGAGTTTGTCTTGCAAGGGCATTGGCATGATGTTCACATTATGTTCACGCCTGCCCGTTAGCAAGCGGCCCGTGCTCACGATCAGGGGAGGTGCGATTTTTCACTGATTTTCCTTGAGACCCCGCCGTTGCTGCGGCATGGACCCCCGCGACGAGGGCGCTAACCTGTGCGCCGTGACCGAAGGAGGTATGACGCCCATGACCCATCCCGTTTACGCGCGCATTGACGGCCCCGTGATCCTGATCGGCTTCGGCTCAATCGGCCGGGGGACGCTGCCGCTGATCGAGCGTCACTTCGACTTCGACCGCGAGAAGCTGGTGGTGATCGAGCCGAACCCGGGCCTGACGGACGAACTGAAGGCGCGCGTACCCAACGTCGTGACCGAGGCGCTGACGGAGGCGAATTACCGCGACATACTCGGCGGGCTCTTCGAGCCGGGCAAGGGGTTTGTGGTGAACCTGTCGGTCGATACCTCGTCGCTCGACCTGATGCGCTTCTGCCGGGAGAACGGCGTGCTCTACATCGACACGGTGGTGGAGCCCTGGGCCGGGTACTACTTCGGCACCGAGGACAACGCCGACCGCACGAACTATGCGCTTCGGCAGGCGGTGCGGGACGAGAAGGCGGCGCATCCGGGCGGCACGACAGCGGTGTCCTGCTGCGGCGCCAATCCCGGCATGGTGTCGTGGTTCGTGAAGGAGGCGCTGCTGAAGCTGGCCGCGGACACCGGGCGCGACGCGCTGCCGCCGCAGGACCGGGCCGGCTGGGCTCGGCTGATGATGGATCTGGGCGTGAAAGGCGTGCACATCGCCGAACGCGACACGCAGGTTCGTAAGGCGCCGCGCGAGCCGGGCCATTTCGTCAACACCTGGTCGGTGGAGGGGTTCATCGCGGAAGGCTTCCAGCCGGCGGAGCTGGGCTGGGGCACGGCGGAGACGTGGATGCCGGAGAACGCGCACGGGCATGACTTCGGCTGCCGCGCCGGCATTTGGCTGGAACAGCCCGGCGCGGCCACGCGGATCCGCACCTGGTGCCCGACGCCGGGGCCGCAGTTCGGCTTCCTCGTTACGCACAACGAGGCGATCTCGATCGCCGATTATTACACGGTGGGCGCGCCGCAGGCACCGGACTTCCGCCCGACCTGCCATTACGCCTATCACCCCTGCGACGATGCGGTGCTGAGCCTGCACGAGATGTTCGGTTCGAACCAGATCCAGGAGGTGCACCACATCCTCGACGTGGACGAGATCGAGCCGGGCGGCATCGACGAACTGGGCGTCCTGCTCTTCGGGCACGAGAAGAACGCGCTCTGGTACGGCTCGCGGCTGTCCAACGACGAAGCCAAGACGCTCGCCCCCGACCAGAACGCGACGGGGCTGCAGGTGACCTCGGCGGTGCTCGCGGGAATGGTCTGGGCGCTGGAGAACCCCGAGGCCGGGATCGTGGAGACCGACGAGATGGACCACAAGCGCTGCCTCGAGGTGCAACTGCCCTACCTTGGTCCGGTCGAGGGGCATTACACCGACTGGACTCCGTTGACCGACCGCCAGACCCAGTTCCCCGAAGATCTGGACGAGGGCAATCCCTGGGCCTTCCGCAACGTGCTGGAACGGCTCGCCTGACATTTGCATTGGGGGCGATCGCCGCCCTGCGGTGGCGGCCCGCCTCACTCCGGTCCTTTCCGCCACGGGGGAGAGGGCCGGGGCAGGGGGCGGCCCGTCCCGTGATGCCACGGCGTGTTCCAAGACTGGCCTAAGCCTCACCGCTTCGTTATGAGGGGCGGACTTTACGGGGTGTTCACCATGACCGACCAGATCCGGCCGCAGCCGGGCATCATGGACATCGCGCTCTACGTGAGTGGCGAGGCGAAGATCGAGGGCCGCGACGAGGTGCTGAAGCTCTCGTCGAACGAGAACCATTACGGCTGCTCCGACCGCGCGCGCGAGGCATATCTTCGCGCCGCGCAGAACCTCCACCGCTACCCCAACACGGACCATACCGCCTTGCGCCGCGCGATCGGGGAGGTTCACGGGCTCGACCCCGAGCGGATCATCTGCGGTGTGGGATCGGACGAGGTGCTGCAATTCGTCACCCAGGCCTATGCCGGGCCGGGGGACGAAGTCATCACGACCGAACACGGCTTTTCCATGTACCCGATCCTCGCCCGCGCGGCGGGCGCCACCCCGGTGACCGTGCCCGAAGCCGAACGCCGCATCGACGTGGAGGCGATCCTTGCCGCCGTGACCGCGGAGACGCGGATCGTCTTCATCGCCAATCCGGCGAACCCGACCGGCACCATGCTGACCGAGGCGGAACTGGAGCGGCTGGCGGGCGGGCTGCCGACATCGGTGCTGCTGGTGCATGACGGCGCCTATGCCGAGTTCGCCGACGGCTTCGACGGCGGCGCGGGCCTCGTCGACACCTATCCGAACGTGGTGATGACGCGGACGTTCTCGAAGATCC
>Ga0310345_10001884_pt1 | contig 22297 bp, 29 predicted proteins | sample HC15DNA20500_MG_FD_204667 | JGI IMG/M metagenome (GOLD analysis project Ga0310345, IMG submission 204667) | Marine microbial communities from station ALOHA, North Pacific Subtropical Gyre - HC15-DNA-20-500_MG | ecosystem: Environmental > Aquatic > Marine > Oceanic | place: Pacific Ocean: North...
CATCGAACAATCCGACTCCCGCTTCGGGAGAGTTTTGTATCGAAACCGACACCGATTTTTACAAGATCGGTGACGGGGCTACGGCGTGGACCTCTTTGGGGTATTCGTCGCTACCGTCTGGTACGGCACCGTTGGCGTCACCAACGTTTACGGGGGTTCCTGCTGCGCCTACAGCGGCAGCGGATACGAACACTACGCAGTTGGCGACGACTGCGTTTGTGATGACCGAACTCGGGGACTATTTAACAACCAGTACGGCAAGTAGCACTTATGCTCCTTTGGCTTCTCCGACTCTCACAGGTACGCCTCTTGGGCCTACCGCTGTGGCAGGCACCAACACTACGCAACTGAGCACTACTGCTTTCGTTACGACTGCGGTGGCTGCTGCTCCAACAACCTCAGTTCTGGAAGTGCAGGTGTTTAGCTAATGGCAACATTCACGAAAGGCATTCTTTCTGGATCAGATGAGGGGCAGGCTTTCGGTCTGTCCACGGGCGGTCACGAAACAGTTCATACAGGCCCAACTACGGCAACTTCGTATGACGAAGTGTGGATGTATGTATCGAATGCTTACACCGCTGACGAAGAACTGTATGTAGGTTGGGGTGGAAACGGTGGGAACATGGGCAACATGATGCGTTTCACGGTTCCAACTAAGGCAGGCTATTACTTGGTTGTTCCTGGGCTGATCCTCAAAGGAAACGCGTCGCCTCTCATCGTGACTGGGTATGCGGCAACATCGAATCGACTTAATCTTGTGGGTTATGTGAACCACATTACGGCATAGGACAGAAATATGGCGATTGAAAAAATACTTCTCTCGGGTGGCGGCACCGACGGAGCACCGCTTCTTTCTGATGGAAACAACCAGACTATTCATACGGCTTCGTCGGTTGCTACTGAGTTCGATGAAGTGTGGATTTGGGGCACCAATGTTGATGGCTCTGCCGCTGACATAGAAGCAACTGTTGGCTGGGGACGAGCAGGATGGACGGCATCGAATATGCTGTTTACGATTCCTACCCAGGACGGTTGGTATCTTCTTGTCCCTGGGCTGATTCTGCAAGGAAGCACTGGTACACCCAAAATCGTGAATGTCACTGCGACTGCGAATGATGTGAACTTTGCTGGCTACGTCAACAGGCACAGCTAAACCATGTACACGCCACGGTTCAACCCGAACTCGGCAGTTTCCAACTGGAAAGCTCGCCTGGATTACCTGAAAGGGTATCCAGGCAAGGCTATGTCTGGTGCGTTGAACGGCGGGTTCTTTGGCGGTGGAGCAGAGTTTTCTGGTGGTACTAAAACAGAAGCCGATGGCTACACCTATGTGACGTATACATCTAGCGGAACTGTGACTTGTGATGTTGGTGGTGTAGTTGATTTGATTCTTGTTGGTGGTGGTGGTTCGACTAGCACTAATTCGGGGTATCAACAGTCCAGTGGTGGCGGTGGTGGTGGCGGTGTTGTCGCTGCTACGGGTGTCACCATTGACGTAGGGGGTTACGGATTGACAATAGGGAGCGGTGGCTATAGCCCAGGTCAAAATGCTGGCGGTAATTCTTCTATCGAAATGACTGGTCTTGGGACGAATTTCGTGATCAGTGGTGGCGGCGGCGGTATAGGGGAACAAGGCGGCTGGGGTACTTACAATAACGGCGGTAGTGGTCAGATCTTGGGCACAGGTGGATCGGAACGCATTAATACGTACGGCGGTGGCGGCGGTGCTGGTGTTTGGTACAACTATGCTGCTGGTGTTGGTGGCTCTGGGGGTGGTCCAAGTACGGCTGGAACTCCGTTTACGGCTGGTGGAACATGGACAACGCTTACTTCCCAAAATGGCGGTACCGCTGTTTATAACAACATGAGTGGGGCTGGTGGGGGTAGTGCCGATAACACTCAAACAGCGCCAGGTGGTGGTGGGAACCAGAATGCTGGAATTGGGTATTTGTGGGTAGACGGTGAGCGTTATGGGGGCGGCGGTTATGGTGGTGGTCAGGGGACTGCTACTCCCGTTAGCATTTATGGCAATGGCGCACAATCAAACTCTTATCCAGGTCCTTCCTACGCAGCGCAAAACGGTGTATTCATAGTCAGGTATCCATCGTGAGAACTTTTGCAGAAGTAAACGAAGATAATGTCGTCACAAATGTCGCTGTGTTCGATGATGAGAACACGCCAGTCGATTTGGGGTGGTCTGGGTGGTATGAAACAGGGGAAGGTATGCGAAAAAATATTGCTGGCCCTGGTTCCATGTTTGTGTCTGAAGCTGAGGGGTACCCGTTGGGGCTTTTTTATCCTCCAAGCCCACATGCCACTTGGGTGTTAGACGACAACTATGAGTGGCAGCCTCCTGCTGATAAACCGTACCCTGAGGGGTGGCCTGGGCCTCCATCTACTTGGTATTGGAATGACACCGAGGAAGATTGGGTAGAGGCCACACCCCAAGAGGAAGAGGAAGAGGACGAGGAAGAGGAAGAGGAAGAGGAAGAGGAATGAGCGCTGACGTAGGCATCGAAGAAGTTATGGCTTCTTTAAGTGAGCGTGGACAGCTTGAATGGGAACTCGCTTTGATGCGGGTTCACATCAAGCAGCTTGAAGATGCCCAATGCGGTTGCGGCTGCGTGAAATGCGGTGGGACAGAAACAGGGGAAGAGTAGGAGGACTGATGGCTATAGATACCTACGGTTCATGGAAGGGGCACGGGAAACCTGTCAATATCAAAAAGTCTGCCCGCCTACGGGGAAATCTTGCATCGAACGCTGCCAGAAATCTGAACACAAACATCAACAACTTGGGGGGGTTCTTAAATAACAATTCGGCCTTTAAGAATATTAATTGGAAGCACCAAGTTCCTGGTGCTACGTCTGCTTGGGGGAACCAATACTCTGATGTCGCCCGTGGGTTTAACACTTCGCTAGCAGATATATCTTCTGCTGTTTATGGAGGATTAAACGGAGGTCGCGGGTTTCAGATGCCTGCTGCTGGTTGGCAGCCGTCAAACCCTAATTATCATTTGGTTAGAAACAGGACTTTTGGGAATCCTCGTGCGATTATGGCTGCTCAAATTCAGAATGCCATAACTAAGGCACAGCTTGGGATGAATCGAAGTGATCTGCTTGGTACTGCTGCGATGACGTTAGGTGACATAGAGCGTGCTGGCTTACGTCACGATGAACAGTTGAAGGACCGACTGAACGCTAAGGGGGTTTACGATGGGGGCATTAAACAAAAAACATTGGGGGATGCTGTTGGGGAAAGGGTTCGTTACAAGGGTCGAACTCGGGACGCTTTGCAGCGGGGGTTGCGTAATCTAAGTCTGAGTGCTGATCAAGCGGATCTGATTCATTTCCAAACAGATACTAATTCTGCGCTTGCTGACGCTGATGCGATAAGGGCGAGGACGGCGGCGAAGGTTAAGGAGTTTAGTATCTGATGGGACTGGACGATGATCTCAAGGGTTATGGGGGAAAAACTGGACCTTCTGGTCGCCCATATACTCGCCGAGGTGCTGGGCAAGGCCAAGGCCCGAGGCAGTATCGGGGTAGGTATGGGAATGTTGACATAGCTACGGACGGCCAGTACGTTGGCGGTAATTGGCGTCGTCCAGGGACAGTTATCGCAGCATTGCGGGCTTTGGATCGTGACAAGTTGTCTGCCGAGCAGCGGCAATGGTCAAAGGACTTGGAGAAATTTTTACTCAGTGGGGGACCTAAATCTGATCGTACGCCAAGAGGACAACGAGAAGGTTGGACTACTACTGTGCCAGCGGACTGGCAGAGTTCTTATACCGACGAAGAGATCGTAACTCCTGGGATCATGGGCACCCTGGGAAGGGGTGCCGCTGACGGATACGCTGGAACTGTTAAGAGATTCACCGATATGGTAGACGGCCCTCGATACGCTCCAAATGATCCTCGTGGTTACTCGCAAGCTCCAGGTCAAACTCAAACAGGTCCGTGGAGTTCAGGACAGTTCACCGCTGGGTATCAGCCTCCTCCCGAAGAGCCAGATCTATGGGACGAATACTTCGACTTCCAAGAAAAATTCATCAAAGAAGGGGCTGAAACTACACGAACTACTATAAAGGACTACCAGGACTTTGGTTTGGAACAGCTTGGGCTTGACGAATCAGCATTAGGTGTTCAGATAGATGAGCGGGAAGCGCAAACCGTTGGCTTGATGCAAGAGCAGGAAGAAGTTCGGAGAGCCGACTACGAGATGCTTACGGAGGGGCAAGGTGGAGATGTTTCGGCCCAAAACATTTATCTGGCAGAACTAGGGATAGACGATCCTGAGTTGTTTACTACTGAGCCTGCTAACGAATCGACTGCCCTGCTTGGAGCCAGCTACCGTGCTGGCGCTGAGGTAGGGCGCGTCATTCAGCACCAAGTCAATTTTGCTGCCAACTCGCTAAATTCGATCGTTGCAAGCGGCTTCTCCCAAAGCCGTCAGGATCTTTTGTTTAACGTCATGCAGCAAGGTGTAGCGCTTGATAGGTATGTGTCCGAGAATCTCGCCAAGGTTGAGTTGGCGAGGATGCAGAAAAAGATTGACGATGAGCAGGCAGCCGATGAGGCAAAGGCGTTGGCTGACTACGCCGTAGAGCTTGTACCTATGTTGGGTCTACACGCTAACTTGATTCTGGCTATGGAGAAGTACGACATCTTAGATCCGTTCGTTGATCAACTTTGGGCACCTGACGAGGAACAGTACTACTCGGTTGATCCCATGAATCCCAACCAAGAGCTTTCAAACGATCAGATCGCTTCGAATCTAGACATTTATAAGAAATTCCTAGATATCATTGGTACAGAAGAAGAACTCAAAGGCATGCACGACTATGACATTAGGCGATAGCCAATGGCAGTCCCAGATTCTTCTCCATTCAAATACAATCCTCAGAACATCAAAAAAGGTGTCATAACTCCTCAGCTAACTAAAAAGCTTCTAAACCGAAATGACATGTATAAGGGTTTGGGGTTGGGTGCTGACACAGAGGTAGCTAAGACTTCTCCGATTCCTGCCAATACGTTTAATCCGTGGGGTCGAGTGGCACGTCCTGATGTGCCTGAGAGGGAAGAAAACGCTATCTTCAATATCCCTATCTTGGGACGTGGTCTGGATCTTTTAGATACTCCTGGGGCGATGATCAGGTCGGCTGTTAAAGAGATTGGGGATATTTTTGCGGAGGATGAAAGTTTCTCTATTGGTGAGTGGTGGAAGCAGGCTGGTGACAACATCTTTATGGGTGAGGTGTTGCGTGATTGGGGAGTTGATCTTCCTGGGCCTCTGGATTTTGCTCTTGGGTTGACGTTGGATATTGCGTTTGATCCTTTGACGTATATGTTGCCGTTGGGTGCGTGGGCACGGGTGGCGACTAAGCCGCAGATGCTAAAACATCTGACGGACGTTGCGACTGCGGCAAGATATGGCAAAGTCAAAGACATAGCCAAAGCGGAACGAATGGAAGCCGCAGCGGAACGGGTGGGGAAGAGAGGCATCTTTGCTGCAGGCAAAGATGTTCTCGAAGAACTTGGTTTACCTACCGCAATGAGGTTCTCTATGCCCCTGACGGGTCGCTTGGGGCGTGGCATATTCGAGCGTCCCTTACGGAACATTCCTGGGGTTGGCCCCAAGTTTGCTGCTTGGGCCAACAAGAAACGTGTAGGTCAACTTAAACCTGTCAATACTGAAGTGTTGGAGGTAGCGAAGCCTCTTAAAGCTTTATCGGAAGAAGCCATACAGACCAGAGTGTTGAAAGCTGTTCAACAGTTGGATGCGGCTAAAGGCGCTGGGAAGACAAAACAAGTTATAGACCGAACCGTTAAGCGTGCCCCCAAGACTGGGCGGCAGGTCATAACCTCTGCCCAAAGAGCGATGCGGATGCCTATCGAGCTATCGTTCGAGATTCCCTACGGTTATGTTGCCTTAGCTGCAGTCGCTGGTCTGCCTGGGCGAGCCATGGGGGAAGCCCAGAAGTTCAAGATGATGAATACGTTGAGTAAGGGCTTGTCTACTCGTTTCGCTCTTAATCAAATGTACCGTTCTGGCAATGCTCTCGATATCCAAAACGCTTTGATGCTGGAAGGCGCAGGTGCTCGGGCCAATATTTTGGCAGGGACATTCGGTCGCAAGCACACATTAGCGCTTGATGCTGTGGTCGCAGAGGCCCGAACGCTAGATGCTGATCTTACCTTTGACGATATCTTTCGTGCAGGTAACGAACAGATGGGAACTGTAACAGCGGGCGAATTGAATCCGTTGTACGGTCCCTTCGCTACGGGTGGTGATCTGGAAGTTCAGGCTGTTGTCAAAAAATTGCAGACATGGTTTAAGGATGTCTTGGAGGATTACAATGTGTCGCTTCCGTGGAGTGAAGATCTTCCAGCTTTGCTTTCCGAGATGTATGTCACCCGTCAGATCGGTAGGAAACAGCGAAAGTTGGTAGCGAAAAACCCGAAGAGTGTGAGGCTTGACGAGTTTGGTCCTGAGCTTACGGGAAGCCCGTTTGTGAACCGTGAACTTTCTCTTCCTGACGAAATTATTGCTCAAAGGACAAGCGGTAATATCTCGCAAGAGCAGATCGACATGGTTGAAGACTTATACAAGGTGTCTTTCGATGAGGCTCTCAACTCTGGGTTACCTGTGCAGGTAACCACAGAGGATGGACGGATTCTTCGTTCTTCGTTTATGGGTCAAGGGTTTAAGCCTTACGCTGCGGAAGGGGGTGGCAGTGTTCTCACCCAAATGGACAACATAGGTAAATCCCGAATGGGTACAGAGTATCAGGCGTTATTTACGGACGATGCGGCCATTGCTTTGCCCCGTTATTTAGGCATGATGACATCAACGGTTCGAGCTAAGTCAATCGTTGATGACTTAGCTCAAGCTGGGATCATTGTTAAAGGAAACGATAAAGGGTACATAAACAATTTTGTAGGCAACAAAATTGCTAAGGGCATAGACGACGCAAAAAAGACACGTACCAAAGCGGAGAAGAAGAAGATCAGGTTAGAGAAGAGGATTGCTATTGAAGCAGAGGTTGTTTCCAAATATGCAGATGACCCTGTTGATGAGTTGGTAGCTGCTCAACCGAGGAATCGAAAAGGGATTGGTCCTATTCGACGTGAAACGGCGGCAGCCGTTGATCAACTTGTCGAGTTGAGGCAGGGGATAGAGGATATTGATTCAGCGGCGACGGCGTTACGGGATGGCACTGCCGATCATTTGACTGAGGGTGGCAGAAGGATTCTTCAGGAGGGTCTACCTGAGCAGCCCAGGGTTGGAGGCAAGTTTGGTCCGAAGGTGAAGCCGCTTGGTCCTTCTGCCCGAGAGGCTAAAGCGCAAGCTGCGTACGACGCGATCACCGAGGCTGATGTCGCCAGTGCTATGGAAGAACTGGTGCGGATTCGTGAGGCTATTGATATTGCTAGCCAGCAACGCAAAGCTATCGTTGCCGAGATAGAGAAGAGACTTAGGTTCAGTCCCGAGTCTGCTGACTTCATAGCTGAAGTTGAAGCCCTCGGGGAATACTTGGTTCAGCAGGAAGAGTGGATTCAGTATTTAGCTCAGAATGCTTCACGTAACATGCAGGAGTTAAGTGCAAGTGTTCAAGGCGCTGAGATATTGGAGCGGTTGGGCAAAGGCGACTTCGGTGATGTCACGTTCTTTAAGGCACATGTTTCTCACGCTCAGGAAACGGCTGTAGATGTAGCTACCCAAAGGGTTAGGGACGCAGAAGAAGTGTTGACTCAACGCAAACTGGTTGATGTTGATATTGGGGGCGGATCGGAAACTAAAGCTATTTGGAAGGCGTACACGGAAGCTAATCCTGGTTGGAACCGTAACACCACGATGAGTGCTGCGGTTTCGGGGAACAAGATTACTTTGAGAAATGTCGGTGAGCTTCAGTTGGAGCGCATCCAAAGATTCGCTAATGACTGGATTGCTCAAAGAGGCGGCACAGCCGTGTCTGACGGTATTCCGTTGCAGAAAGCTGGGAAGGAAGCTTCGACTTGGAGTGAGGCCCGCAACATGGGGGCCGAGAATTGGCCTGCTAGGGGTGTTGACGAGATTAACGAGTTGATAGCTGAGGAGTTGGGTGCTGGGTCAGTGGTGAAGTTTTCCACTGGACCTCAGAAGGGTGTGGGTGCTACTGGGGGCAGGATTCGTTCTACTGATGGAAGTTTAACTGAGCATAGCGGGGAATTCGTTATCAGAAAAAAGTCTGATGCGGAGTGGGTTGTTGATGTCGATGGTACCGAGATTCCCATAACTGGTCCCCGTGCTTCGGAAACCGCTGGGAGGAATGCTGGGGAGCAAGGTCTTGTCGTGTGGCTTCCTCGCCAACAGCGGTCAATCTATTTTAATCCCACACCACGTTCTGGTGTGTATGCCCAGAACGTGCCTAAGGCAGCTAACAAGCAGCAACTAGGTGCGGCTAGAGCGTTTGGCAGAAGGATTGATAATGCTTTAGACGAGCGAATGGAAGGAGTACTCCAAGCGCAAGAACAAGTGGGGAAAGCTAAAGCTCGACTGATAGATGCGAATAAGGCGCTTCAGAAGGAATACACCCTGAACGTGGTTGAGTCTTTCAACTTGCTTCAATATTCCAGTACTGCGGCACGGGAAGCTGCCCCTGCCCAAGAGGTAATCGAAAGGGTCGCTATTCGTATGCCTCCCCCTGGTCGGCAGACTATTCCACAGCCGAGGGTTGGGCCACATGTGTCGTCTGTATCTTCGAGAGACCCGAATGTGCCAATGTGGGGCACCAGCGAGGGTGGGGTGCATCGCTTGGGGGGCAACAGGATTGAGGTTGATGGACCTAACGGACGCAGGATCGTTTTGGAAGGTGATGAGGCTAGAGATTATCTGCGTGCGAGGAGGCCAGCGTCAACTGGTCCTCGCGCATTGCCCGAGGTGACGCCACAACCAACGCCAACCCCCAGATCTCCAGAGGTTTACGAGCGGGATGTCTTTGCTGTAAATACGAAAAGCGATGACTTGTGGATTTACGCTGATGAGGGAGCTACCCCGACCGAATGGACGGGTCGCGTCAACCCTGAGGACGGGGGTCCCAGGCCAGGGCTGTCGAGTGGCTCGGTTGACCGTGAACTAATATTGGTGCGCCCGACGGGGGAACTACACACAGCGACAAGTGGCGAAGTGTTCCGTGTCTATGAGCCAGTCCAGCTAGACCCAACTATTCCCTTGCGACGCAGGGCAGGTGGCTCCAGAAGGGCTAGCGCCTGGGACCTGCAGGACTCGGTCGCTAGTGGGGGCAAAGTCGAGTTCGATGACGCTGGTGAGGCACTGGTTACGGGACAGAATTTTCAGAAGGGTCGCTCCGCTAATCGGCAGTTCCGTGCCCGTGAGCAAAGGAACCATTGGGCGCTCTTGGATGAGGATGGGGTGATAGAGGCTCTAGAGTCTGGGACGTATGTCGGACCTGCGCCGAATATGAGTAGACGTACCAGTGGTGCGGAACAAGCGAAAGTGGAACAGATCTTTGGATCTGAGCCTTACAGGGGATGGATTGAAAAGGTTCAGGAAGTACAGAAATTGCAAGCAGAGTTGTTTGAAGCTGAGAAGTTTCTCATTGGTTCGCTCAATCAGCCTCTGGCTGTCATTCAGAATCGCATGCTTCGCTACAACGAGGCAGCTAAGAAGCTTTTTGAAGCCAAGATCACTACTCTCAATGACCAGATTGCTGCTGGGGTCAAGGGGAAACATGGGGCTGTAAGGAACCGAGAGGCGGTTAGGCAGCTTGAGTTCAGTAAACAAGCTTTAGAGGAACAGGTTGTAGCTGCCAACGAAGAGTTGGCTCGCATACGTCAGTGGTTGCAGGACAACGTCCCCGAACATACGAACGCGCAAGGAAACATTAAGAGGATTACAGAGGGTGAGATGGCTGTGGTGCTGCAGAGCATTGAGCAGCAAAGCAAAGTGATCAACGATTTTGTGCGTCAGATTGAGAAAGCTATCACTGACGTTAAAGCGGGTACTGTGACGAAGATTGACTATGCACAGTCACAGAAAGAAGCTCTGAAAGTTTTGAATAACGCTCGTGCCCAACACACTCTTGGTGCTGTCCACGAGCAGAATGTGGGTGAGTATCTGATTCAAAGCGGTGGGTTCGGTAAGAGCGGTGAGATATCGTCCAGAACGAAACGGCATCTGAGTGGCTATCAGCTTGTTAATGCTGGTGATGAGAGTGCCGAATTGTTTGAGGCTGCATTTGAGTCGATAGCTAGGCTTCGCAATCCCGTCCAAACCAAGGCTTGGATGCATAACTACAGCAAGTTTGTGAATTATTGGAAAGCTCAGGCTGTTGCTACGACTGGTTTCGTGTACCGAAACTTGATGGGTGGAACTTGGATCAATAACCAGATGGCTGGTGTTCCTGTGAGTTTGCATATGCGTGTGGATCTCATGCGGAAGAAAGCTTTGAAAGCAGCAGAGGACGCTGGTCGTCCTCGTGATGTTGCGTACGGTGCGAGGCTGATCGCTAAGGAAGGTAAGCGGGTACCGATTGGTCACGGTTTGGGTCGGGCTGAACCTCACGAGTGGAATGTGATGGCTGATTGGGCTGAGACTGGTATGGCTAATACTGGTCTCACTTCCATGGAAGTCAGGAACGCTGTTAATGAGGCTGGTAGTTCTCTTGTCGAACATGCGAAGACGGCGAAGGCTTGGAAGCCTTGGAGTTCAGAAAACATTTTGTTTACTTCGATTGGTCGTTTGAACCAGCGAGCAGAGTTCACTCTTCGTGGAGCTTTAGCCCATCACATTATGATGGGCGGGGGAAGCCCTGGAGAGGCTTTAGCTGCGGTTTACAAGTATCACTTTGACTACACGAACCTGACCCACATGGATCAGAAGATGAAAATGGTTATTCCGTTCTGGACGTGGCAGAAAAACATTATCCCTGTCCTGATTGAGTCGTTGGGGAAGAAACCACAGGCGTGGAATCGGATTGTGCAGGTCAAAGGCGAGCTTGAATTGACTTCGGAAAGAGAAGGAATTGTTCCTGATTACTTCGGGGAGAACATGGGGATCAGGTTGCCATTCCAGACTGACGGGAACCGTGTGTATGCCTTACCCGATCTTCCATTCAAGGACCTCGCCCGCTATTTGAAGACGCCTTCTTCTCCTGCGAGGGGTCTGATTGAGAGTGCGTTGCCGTTCTACAAGTTACCTATCGAGTTGTGGGCAGGGAAACGTACGTTCGCTGACATCCCGTTTACTGGGAGGTACCAGCAGGTACCTCATGCGATGGAGAAGCTTCCTGGGTTTATGCCCCTTATGGCTGCTTTCGGGAAGGCAGAAAAAAATAAGCGCGGCGAGTGGAAGATGAGGGATCAAACAATTTATGTTATCGAACAGTCGATGCCTCTTCTCGGCAGGTTGCGTCGTTTGATACCCAACGAGGATGCTAAACAGAAAAGACTTATGACCACATATTTCTCTACGCTCTTCGGTATGGGTTTGAGGACTAACACTCCGCAGGAAAAACGTAACCAGTTAATCAAAGATAAGATTAAACACTCTGAGGATCGACGAGATCTATTAGATATAGAAACCAGGAAAGTATAGTTTTAGTTATGCGTACCATTATTTCTCGGCAGGGATGGGATGCGCGACCCCCTAAGAAACCTTTCACGCAACTGAAGAAGTGGCGTGTCCAGGGAATCGTGTTACATCACAGTGGAGTGAAGGAAGCTCCTAAAGGTATCGCGGCGTTGAAAGCTTTCGAGCGTTACCACATGGATTCTCGGGGCTGGAACGCTATCGCATATAACTGGCTGGTTGACCCTGAGGGGGTCATCTACGCAGGAAGAGGAGCAGGAATTGTTTCGGGCGCTACGAAGGGCTGGAATAGCCGCACTGAGTCGGTTTGTTACACGGGTTGGGGGTTTCTCGAAATTCCACAGGCCGCAAGGGACTCGATCCGATGGCTCATAGGTGACATCCAAAGCAGGTATGACGACAAGCTGTGGGTGAAAGGCCATAGGGACCTGGGTAATTCGACGTGTCCAGGCAACTGGTTGTATGACTGGCTGGTTTCAGGCATGCCTATGCCGCTGGGTGACCCTAACACTATTGACTGGGACGGAATCAAAGCTCACGTTGACAGGCTCAGAGAGAAGATCTCACACTCTCCGCTATCTGTAGCCAGAAGAAGTCGTGGGGAGGCTGTACGGGCCGTTCAGGAGCGTCTGAGCGACCTTGGGTTCGACCCTGGAGGGGTCGATGGTATTTGGGGGAGGAAGAGTAGTAAAGCCACCAAAGATTTCCAAAAAAGTTTTGAAGCTTTCTTGAAAGTCGATGGGATTGTGGGCCTACAAACATGGGATGCGCTGTTCGGGGGTTGGGCCACGACAGCTTTCATATAGGAGGACTGATGAACGATCCGAACATGACAGGTACGTCTGAAAAGAAACCTGTCAAAGAACCTGAAACAAACCACGGCAAAACACCCGCAGAGAACGCTAAGTTCTTGCGAGGAACTGGTTTAGGTAACCAATATCAGAACGGTCGCCCCTTCGGAAAGTAGGAGTTATGACTGAGGTTTCCCAAAAGAAATTCAACTGGACAGACTGGCTTGAAAGGTCTGTCTGGACAGCAGTCGAAGCAGGTTTAGCCGTAATGGTTGTCACCGATGTGAGCACATGGAAAGCTGCAGGTGCCGCAGCGATGGCTGCTGGCATTGCAGCAGTCAAAACTTTAGCTAAGGGCCGCCTAGGTCGGTGACTTTGTGGACGAACAGTTTGAGGATAACTGGGCCAACTGGATGGCCGAAGAAGGTTTAGATTTAGAAGACTCGATTCATCACGAGCTTCTAACCAACCGTCATCTCATGGACATGAACGATGGCACCCATGGTACGTGGGTGGACGGTTCCCTTGGCGTCCTAATGGTTTTCGAATCTGGAGAGGTCCAAGATTTGCTTGACGCTTGGGAAGATTCACGCAAAGGAAACCTGATGAGTTTGTCTTCGATCATGCAATGGTTGCAGCATCTCAGTCTGTTTCTTCAGGAATGTGTGGACTCTCACGATACCCTGAACGAGTAAACAGGTACTCCCGTACCACCTCATGCTGCAGTAGTCCCTCTCTTAATTTCTGAGCGAGTGAGTCACGCCTACGAGCCAACGTGCTTTTAGGTATTTGGAGTACTCGTGACAGGAATCGGAGAGACAACCCAACTTCGACAAGACAGTTATACAACCACTCTTCGTCTTCGGTGAGAGAGTCGAAGACCTCCTGCACGACTGTGCGGAGGTCAGCAAGTTCTCTATCTTTTGTTTCCCAGTCGGGATGAGGTTCCCGAAAGGGTTGGGTTTCCATTAAGGCACCCAACTCAGTTTCATGCCACGGAGTAAAAGTTTTACGATTCTGAGGAGCGTGTTCAAAAAGAATAGGCGCTCGTAAATTTTCTCTTGGAAGCAGATTAGGTAGTGGCTTAAGGGAAGGAAGCTTCATTTCCTTCATGGCCTCTATGAACTCAGCCCCACCAACCTCGTCAAAACCTGTGCCTGCTTTTCTTACGACACCTGTGGTTTTTCTGCGTTCGTTACCAATCCGTCGCCTAACGGCTTCGTCATACGAATATTCTAATTCGTGTTCTTCAAAGCCGTCGTCTTCTCCCTCATCGGGGTCATGCATCGTTCCAAGGCAGAAGCTTGGAACTCACATTGAAGAACGCTTTTCCCTCAGGGAACTTCCCCAAAGGTGCATCTTCTTTATTGATGATATTCATCATGTCTCTGTATTTAAGTTCCGCAAAGTTTTCTCTGGTCCGTGACCAGATCCATAACCATACATCAATTCCTGACGCATCCCACCATTGTAACGCAGCGAGCTTCTCAAGTTTAATCTTTAACGGAGTCCTACCCATACCCATAACCTCAACGAGCCGTGCGGGATCGGCCTGCAGATAGTCGGGGGTGTATCGAATATGATGCGGAAGTTTGTGTACATAGAAGTCGGGACGGTTCAGACCGTACCGCACCCACGAGCAATTATTTTTCTCGAAGTGGCCTTCAGCTTCATCACCCATCTGGACGTAACGCTCCTGATAAGAGCCTTGATGAAATGGTCTGTTCATTTCTTTTCCCCGATGATCCGATAGATCTGTAGGTCGTCGTCGTAGGCGACACCGTTAAGTGCGTCCTCTACGGCTTTCAGATAGTTCGTTGCGTCGCCACGCAACGGACATTTCTCTGCTTCATAAGGAGTGATGGTTACTACTGTTTCGGTTGCTGTCAACAGGCAATGGAGTTCCACTGGTCCTTCAAACTTTGGGCCATCGTAAAGGTTCCTTATCTCCTCCTCCCGTTCCCTAGTGTTCTTCGGGGTGTAGGTCCGTCCACTCTTCGTGAAACGTGGCCGTCCCTTCACCCTTGGTTTCCCAGGGATCGAAAACGTGTAGGCATCAGGACGCTTCATCTGCTGCTTTCTGAACGAGGTTCCGAAGCTGCGCTTCTCGGTCGCTACGGTTTGAGAACTTCTCAAGTCTGTCATCGAGTCGCCGCACCCAATCCACAGTAGCGTCAAAGGAGAAGCCTTGCCACAGCAAGCTCGCAGCAAAGGCATACATCGTTGAAGAGCGATCCTCTGTGCGGAGGTCCTCCCAAATTTTTTGGGCGATGCCTATGAAACCGTCCTTCGGGGTGTGTCCCTGCAGCGGCTGTTTCAGTTTGGGTTTGGTTGCCTCGTAGAGAGGGAGCAGCGACCTGAAGAGGTGGACGGGTGTTCGGTGTTTCCATGCACGTTCAGTGAACACGGTTACATCAAGCATCCCTTCCCCGTCAGGGTCGAACACCTCATGCCTACCTGCTTTCCTGTCATGGGGGTAAGGCAAACGCAGGCAGTTGCCAACCTGACTGCTGTCAAGGGTTACTTGTTTCGGGTACACCTCTCGGATGGGTACCTCCACCACTCGGCAGGCTCCGACCATAGAGTTTCTTCCTATCGAAGCTGAGATAGGTTCTTTGAGGTACACCCAAACGTGGTATCCCTTGCTCTTGGATGTTTCTTTCCAGGCTGTAATGTTCTTGGCTTTGAGTAAGCCGATCAGGTTGTCAGCGTGGACGTTGGAGACTTCTCCTTCGTCCAAGTCCACTGCTATCCAGTTGACCATCCATACACCGTTCCTCTTCCATAGCGGGTACACACCTAGGGCTGGTCCTTCTCCTACGAGATGTTTGCCGATGTGTTCCTCTGTCACCAAGGCGTAGTCACCGTTCTCTTCTTTGAGGGGACTCACCCCTTTGGAAACTTTTGCGAGGTGACCACCTTGGTGGAGGTCAGTGAATTTTTGTTTGATTGGTTTGGTTACTCGACCCATCGGTCATCACCTGGGATGTCGCTCTCGTAGTACTCGCGAACCAGTCCGCATTCGGGGTCCATGTAGTAGTCGATGGGTGGGTTGGTTACATGGCACGGTGGTCGCTTGTTCTTACACAGGTCAAGCGACACTGATACTGAGTGGACTCTACGTTCTGCGTCAGAAAGTTTAGGATTGTCTCGTTGCCGAAACACATTCAACTGCAGGATTGCGTACTCGTCCGCATTGAATTTGCCGTCGTCCATGCCTCGTGAAGTTCCACGAGTGGAGCTTTTCCCTGACTGGTGGATCAGAGCTACTGGAAGATTCTCGGTTTCAGCCCATTCCTTTAGTCCCTTGAGCACAGTGGATACACCCTCGTATCCTGCTGCACCTGGGAGTTGTTCAAGGAAATCGACCATAACGAATCTCGGTTTGACTTGCCAGTAGTCCTCACATTCACGCATCGCTTCCGACATATCGGGGAACGACAGTGCGTTAGGGAATATCTTAACCCTGTCCAGGTAACCATCTCTGGCTTCTCTGATCTCGTTGAGTACTGTTTCGTCTTCGCTGCGTAAGGCTTCCTCCACTTCAGCAAGGTTCCGCTGATACAAGAGGGCATACAACTTCGAGACAACCAGTATCTCTGGTTCGTCAGGTGTGTAGATAACCCCATGGAAATCTGGGTCTTCCAACAGGTTGCGTGCCATGGCTGAGAGAACGACAGCGGACTTGCCGCTGTGTGCTCTGCCTGTCACGACGAGTACATCGCTAGGCCACACGCCCCGCATCTTCTGGTCTATGTCTCCTAGTCCCAGATAGAAGCAGTCGTCGCTGCCCTTAGCGTATTCAACCCATCGTTCAACAGCGTCAGAGGTGGGTCTAAAGAATTTGTATTGGCTCTCCCCCTCGGGGAGATCGTGCCCTTCCAAGAGGGCGTCGATCTCCTCGGTGGTGAGGGCGACTGGTGCGCCCCCTTCCATCAGTTCCCCTTATAGGCAAACTGTTGAAGTTCGTCACGTCGGCCAAGCCAATCCCATTCGATAGCATCGTCTTGGGTTTGCCCAGAAGCTTCGTCCCAGACTTTGAGGGGAACATTGCTGTCCCCATCGTTCACCCATATGCCTACGTCACGGGCGACCTGCATTCCAAGGCGAGCCAAAGCATCCTTAGACACTGAGAAGTTCGGGAAGTTCTTCCCGTTCTTCGTCACGTCAGTGGAACCGTCTGCTTTTTCTTTAACCTCGTACACCTTGATGATGCCGCCGTTCTCGTCAGCCCACTCGTTGGGCTGGAACGCCAGCAAGTTGAACGCAGTCTGGTTTTGCGCTGCGTTCTTACCAAGGCAGAAGTCCACTCGCTTGTAAACACGGCCACTCATCCTGCCACCTGACGGTGCGGATTGTGACGGCACAGGCGCTGCTGCTACCGATGTTGCCGTCGGGCCACTTGGAGCCGACGGCGCGGGGGTGCTTGCTTGATCACTTGAAGCCCTGGAAACGCCGCTTTTCAAGCGTCGCATTATGACTCCATCAGGCGAGAGGTCAACCTCTTGGCCTGCTTGTTTCAGCACCTCATTCTTTATCTCAGCGAACATCGCATTGGCTTCCACCAATACCGCTGCCTCGCCCATTGAATCAGGAATACTCCGCTCAATGATGAGCGTGTAGTCCGCTGTCTCATACGGTGCTTCACTTACTTTCTGAGTGAAGCTGACTGTTACTTTTGTTGAGTCAGTCATATTTACCTTTCTCCCTACCAGGGATTTTCTCCGAGGTGTTTCCCTCGGCATTCGCCTGCTTGCCAGACAGGACACCATTTCGGGGAGCAGTGCCAGCCTCCCCAGTTCATCGGCCAGGGTACCTGATTAGACATAATCGTAGGTACGATTGACCAACATAAATCCGTGAACGCCATTCTATCATTATCTGTGCGTTCTATCTCGATAAGCTGCACGGTCCCATTTACCAGTACACATAAGACGAACTCGGTGGCGTCGAAAGCCAGACAGTAGGCATGGCTTTGTATGTCCCACCGCTTCTTCTCCCATGGCTCATACTTTCGGCTCGGGTTCTTCCAATCCCAGATGGCACCCGACTCGTCGATCCAGTCAGCGGTACCAGTGAGGATCAGGTTCACGTTATCCCTTACCCCTAAGGAAACCTCAAAGCTTTTCTCTATAGCTACAGGGTTGAGGATGGGGAGGACTTGATTGTACCACGCTTCAATGTTGTTCAATACTGTGTCTACGGTCTTCTCGTAGGTGTGTCGCCAGACTTCAACCTTGGGGGCGTTCTCAGCTAGATAGGTTTCTCCGAGGTCCAGCATCCATTCCAGACTCATCGGGTCTGTTGGCAGGACTGGTTGAGCATTGAACATTGTCTTGCCATACATTTCGATTGCATGGTGGACAGCGTTACCTCTGAGCAGGTCGGAGGTTTCTTTTTGTTTCACAAGTTCAAATCGTTCCTGTCTTGCTTGTTCGGGGCATCGCAAGAAAGTGTTGATCCAACTTTGTCTTAACCGTACTTCAATCATGTAACTCCCGTTCTCCCTTGGTCCCCAAGTGGGTGCCCAGTAGGGAGAGGAACTGGGCACCCACGAACTTTTTAGGGGTGGCACCCTTTGGGGGTGCCACCCCATTATACGGCTTACAAGTCATCCGTCAAGCGTCCATGTATTTCTAGGTATACGGCTGCTTGCAATAGGCGTGCTGGATCGTCCCCCAGTATGCCGATACCCCTATTGCAGTTATTGCAAAGCAGTCCCCTAACTTTGTCTGTCTCATGGCAATGATCAACTACAAAGAAATTCGACATAGGGTGTCCGCTGTCAGTCGTATGACAAATCGCACATTCATATCCTTGAGCGATTGCGATACGTTCGTAATCTTCCATACTCAGTCCGTATCGACGTAAAGTTTTGACTCTACGTGCCACGCCTCGCTCGCGTCCATATTCACGCATGTCTGCATTGTGGCATTCACGGCAGCGTGATCGCCGCCCAAACTTGCCTGTTGACTGCTTATGGAAATTGGCGAGTGGCTGAGGGTTATCCTCAGGACACTGAGGGTTGAAGCAACTTTTCATTCCCCGATGGCCTCGAATGCACCGATCTTCCGCAGCCGTTCATGCTTGGCTTGACCAGTCATGTCATGGGCACGTTGCTTAGAGATGCCAATGTACCTTCCACTTTCAGCAGCATTAGATGTTTCGAGAGTGAGATCCAGCAGCGCATGCCTACGTTCGTAGCTCGCTATGTCTCTCCACTTAGCTGTCTGACTAGCTGTGTAGTCGTAGAAGGATAGACGGTTATGTAGATCTCCCAGCAAATGTGTTTCTGCACATTCACTCAACATCTCATGGAACTCTTCTTCTGACATGTCCAATATTTCCTTGAATATTTCAGACAGATTGATTTCTGGATAGTCGTATGAATTCATTTCAGATACCAGCTTTCTTTCTTTGTTTCTCTGACCAATCCAAATGAGGATTGGCACGGATAATGTCAACCATGGCATAGGCGTCGTTGTAGACAAGCGGATGGTCACGGCCCCCAGCACGTTTTTTCTTTTGACCTGTAGGCGTTGCATTTTTATTGGACTTCTCTCGCCGCTCTTTCTCGTATAAAGATTTGACGGAACGGCAGAGGTCGCAACGGCATCCCCTCCCATAGTTGTATATGGAGGGATTGCCACCACACGAAAATCTATTCTTCATCTAACTCCCTCAAGAAAGCATTGGGGAATTCAATCACGTTGTCAGGGATTGACTCCACCCCTGACATCTTGCTCAGATCAACCAGCCCCAGCCGCACGGCTCTCGCCAACGTGGTTTCAAGGAACTCAGCTTTCTCTAAGAAGTCGCCAGACATATGCCTGAGCATGTGTATGGCGTCGTGAGTTTCATCGAAGAGATCAAGAAGAACGTCTTCGTTTGTCGCCTTAGGTTTATCAGTGGTCATCTTTGGACATCCACAGACTTGGTGAAGGTCATAAGCATCTCCCAATCCATGAGTGGACGCTTAATGGGCCATGCCTCTCGTTGTCCTATGCCAGCGACATCGAGTATTGATTCGTCTGAACCGCAGGGAGAACAGACATACGTGTCGTTATCCAAACGGGACAGTGCATTCTGTCCTAAGTCATCCGCCAACTCAGTGAGTTGACAGCGTGGGCATATGGTCATTTTATTCATCTCCTAGTTCGCTGAAGTCAACTTCAGGATCTTCTATAAACATCTGCAGTTTGATCTTGTCTGCATACGTTTCGATATGTTCAAGGTCAGCCAGAAGTTGTTCGACTTTGGCTCCCTCTTTCTTGTTTAATTGTTTCTTTAGCTTCTCCACCTTTCTCAAGGTGAAGACAATGAACGCATAGATGCGTCTTTCTAGTTCGGAGAATGCCATCTCCCTCCTCACTTGGTGGCTGCGAAACGCACGTTGTTCACGCCCGTTATGCACAGTCCACATTCGACACAGGCTCCTCGGCCTGTCCGATCTTCATTCCATACGGCTAACGGGATCTTCCCTGTTAGCTCGGGGCAGCGTGGTCCCCGCCGTTGACCAGGGAACGTCCGAGCTATCGCTTCGGTTGCTTCCCAGCTTTCAGCGGTAAAGGCCAGCTTCACCCATGGATATGTCTTACTCGTACGGCGTGCTTCTTTCACGTTGTCTTTGTCTACGGATAAGTAGACGACAAGGTTGTCAGCTTTCAGCCGTCTGATTACGTTGAATGTTCTGGTGTACAACCAGAACTTGATTTGTGGAAACCGTTTACAGACTCGCCGTACGGCAGTCGCAAACTCTGGGGTAGGGATGTCTCCATCCCAGAACCATCTGAACACCCAGTCCTCGGGGTCACTCCACTTCTGCATGTGGGTGAACGAACGTTCAACCACATCGTAAAGGAGTTCTTCCAGTTTGTCTGGGTTATCCAGATGGGGTTCAACTAGCTGCCAGTTTCTCTCCAACGCATCGCGGGTATGTTTGAAGACGACCTCCAGCTTGCGTGCATAACACATAGCCTCACAAGTTGGAGTCGATCCCCAGCATGACTTGATTGCTGGAAGTCCGAATGCGTTAGGGACCCTGACATAAGCGTCGTTCCCCGATTCATATTTGCGCTGCATCATAGGTGCAGTCTTACGGTCAGTGCTGAGATGTAGGCTCACGCCTCTCCCCCTATCTCCTGTTCAGGTGTGTAGGTATCTTTGTCTTCTCCAACCCATTCAGTTAGAGCACGGACCACGGCTTGCGCCTTGAATCCTCGCCCCCCATAGCTACCCCACGTATTCTCTAGCTCAGGGTCTGCTGATCGGGCCATGTCTCCCACCCACAGGTGGAAGTCAAGAAGATAGATAGCTGTTAGCTGCTCCACTGGTTCACCGTTCTGATACAGAGCATGCTTGCCTGTACCACCGCGGTGGATTCGTTCAAGCGAACGCACATTCCAGTCCTCTGGAATTTTGCCATCGAAGAACTCTGGTGCTACGAGCGTGTGCCCGTCACCATCGAGAGCAGCATAGTCTTGCCCCTCCTGTTGAGTCAGGGCAAAGCGTATATCTGCTTTGATTTTTTCCATGTGTCTCACCTCCCTTCAAGTAGTGAGTGAATAAGAATGTTCAGTCAGAATGGCTCGCTTGAGAATTCAAGCTTGATGGTTGCATTCTTGAACTGATTGTTGAGCGCCTGCTGCAGGTCAAGTTCCTCGCGCATCTGCATGTCAACTCGTGACACGTTCGCTACCCTCTGGATTGCCTCGATAAAGGCTTCCCCAAAGGTGCAAGCTTCACTGAGGCTGTCAAGTCGGTTGAATTGCCTGAGTTGGCTCCTCACCGCATCGACAACCTCTTCTTCAACGTCAAGGTCATCGGTCCTGACGAAGCCCATATCATTCACGATGTCATGTACAGCATCGTGAACATCTAGATCCTCGTTGGCTATCTCTGAGATGGTCTGCGAGTGATCCGTAAAGAGGTCTTGCCAGTCGAAGTCATCCATGTATCGTTTGACTTCTTGACTGACAAGCCCCTCAATCTTCTCCACGATTGATCTCAGATCAACCCCAAGTGTCATGTATGGGCTATTAATTATTTGTACTTCGAGTTCCTCACCCATGGTGATTCTCCCTGTAATTGTGGTGTTGGCTAGACACCTGACTGAGCCATGAGGGAGATCAGACTTACTAAATTAGTAACTCTGATCTCCCCGAGTCTCATTCAGATGAAACTAAGTGGCGGATTGCCTTCTCGGTGAGAGGCATAGATCCGAAGAGCAGACGATCAAGATGCCGTCCTTGCTTCGTACCTCCACGCACCTGCTGGACGTGCTGCTCGTAGCCTTGTACGGCCATGAGCGCACCCCATTTGGTTTCTCGGATGCCACCATCCAGGTCACGGTCCATGTAGCGGGCAGTGATCGAGTCAAACACCTTGTCCCAAGATGTTTGGCTCCTACCCTCTTCTTCTGGACGTTCACCCAGGATGTTGTGCTTCAACGCCCCGAACTCGTGCTGGAGATAGCTTTCGTTGATGAGTCGCTCCACCTGTTCGTCGAGATGTTGTTGCAGCTTGGCTGCCTCAACGAACGAGTCGATTGCCCATTCCAGATAGCTACTGGCATTACGAGTGTGCTTGATCGACCACGTAGACTTCACACCCAAGATGTAGGCAGCGAATGTGTTCGCACACACCACCACTCCAATGGTCGGTCGGCCTGAAGCGGCGATCGACCCATCGTGGGCATCAGTCAACGTGAAGTACTTATGGATCTTGCTGTACCCCTCGATATCCAGTGGTTCACCCATCTCCAATGTTACATATGCCTTGCGGCCATGGTTCAGGGTCCCCTTTGATGCGACACCAGGAGAGAAACCCTGTTCTACGAGTTTCTCCACAGCGGAATCCATCTCATCATATTGAGTGATCCCCCTGCCTTCTGTCACACCCACATTTAGTGGGAA
>Ga0310345_10001886_pt1 | contig 22270 bp, 20 predicted proteins | sample HC15DNA20500_MG_FD_204667 | JGI IMG/M metagenome (GOLD analysis project Ga0310345, IMG submission 204667) | Marine microbial communities from station ALOHA, North Pacific Subtropical Gyre - HC15-DNA-20-500_MG | ecosystem: Environmental > Aquatic > Marine > Oceanic | place: Pacific Ocean: North...
TTCACGCGTCGCATCGGGCTCTCGCCGACGGGGGAGCAAGTGCCGATTCGAGCCGGCGCCCGGCTGACGGGCAAGGTGGGCCGTAACGACATTTCGGTGTTGAATGTGCAGACCGGTGATGCCTTCGGCAGATCGGGTGAGAACTTCGTAGTCACGCGCTATAGCAGGCACTTCCTGTCCCGCTCCAGGGTCGGTGGTCTGTTCATCAACAAGAACGACACCAGCGGGGACCACTTCAATCGCACGTACGCTGTCGACATGACGCTGGTGCCGCATGATGCGTTCACGGTCACAGGGTTCATCGCCAAAACCGAAACGCCAGGGATGACCGACGGTCAGGGTGCCGGCTACCTGAACGCAACCTGGCTGGACCAGAAGTGGAGGATCTACGGCGAGTACGCCAACCTCGGCGACAACTTCAATCCGGAGGTGGGGTTCCTGCCGCGCAGGGGCATCCGGCTGACCAAGCTGCACTTTGAGAGGGACCCCCGGCCGGACCTGCTCGGCATCCGCGTCATGCGGCCGATGGTGAACGTCGTCTACATCACCGACCAACAGAACCGGCTGGTGTCGCGCAGATATCACTCCATGGTGGGCACCGCGTTCGACAACGGCGCCTACCTCAACCTGTGGTACAACCACAACTACGAACGCCTCGACGAGCCCTTCATTGTGCGCGATGGAGTGGCCATCGCACCTGGCGGATACAGCTTCGGCGAATGGCAGGTGTCGTTCAATAGCAACCCGTCGCGCAAAGTGTACTACCAGCTGAACTACTCGCCGCAGGACTTTTATGACGGGACGCGCACGGACACGCGCGTTACGCTCGGGGCACGGATGTCGAACAAGCTCTCCGCGGAGGCGTCCTATGCCCGTAACGATATCGAGCTACCCGCTGCCTCCTTCGATGTCGGGCTCGCATCCTTGCGCATCGACTACGCGATTTCACCCGCGATGACGCTGCGCGCGATCAGCCAGTACAACTCGTCGACCGACCAGTGGAGCACCAGCGCGCGCTTCCGCTACACATACATGCCCGGCAGCGACATCTACCTGGTCTACGACGAGCTGCGGCGCGACCTAGACGATCCTACCGGCCTTGGTGTGCTCAATGAATACCGGGACCGCCGTCTGATCTTGAAGGTGACGCATCTGCTGACGCGCTAGTGGGGCGGGCGCTGTTACACACCTAGGGCCAGCGGCTTTGCTGTCCGACGAGGTATGTGATAGCGTGCTGATACTCCTCCGATAGCCGTCAGAATCTGGAGTGCCAGTGCCGAGCGTCGTGGTTTTCGCATAAGCTGTGCTACCACCGGTCGCGCGAGAGGCGAGTGCTCTCCCACGCCCCTCCGCTCGGCCTCTGAACCACTCCTGGAACGACGCAGACGCGCGCCTATCCCACGCCTCGCGCCGTCGTCCGAAAGGCCCACCGGGACTTGCGACAGAGGAGTGACTCCAATGACATTCGAGACAACCACGTTTCTACCGCCCGGCGATCCCGAACTCGCTCGTGAGCTGCTGAATGAGTTGATTCATGAGGAGCTGAAGGTCCTCATGCTCGTTCTGGGGTCCTCGGACGACGCTCGTATTCTGGCGGAACGCGGCAACAAGAGCACCGGCGCGATCAACGAGCATTCTGGGTCGTGTGGATACACGCTCCTGAGGCTGTCGACGACGTGCTCGCGGGACTCCAGGACCCGCGTGGGCTCTTGGTCGAGGGCGCTCTTGGAATTGTGCTGACGTTCAACGACGAGATTCACACGGTGTTCACATCCCTGCCGAGCAGCCTGAAGATTCTCAGTGCGTTCGTAAACGCAGGTAAGCTGTGATTGGCCGGGGGTGTCGGCGAGCAGCTCCAATGGCTGCAATGCTCGTCCTGCTGACGCCTCTGTGCGTGGTCGCCCAGAACAACGACACGACGGCCACCGGCGATACATCGCGGGCGGCGCTTCTCACCGTGGTCGAGATGGACGAGGGAGGGACACGTCACGCCATCTCCTCGACCAGCCGGCGAGGCATCGTCGACATCGACAGCTCCATCCTGCTTCAACTCGACAAGGATCGACTGAGGGAGGTCTTTGCGGGCTCGCTGGCAGAGGGCGACCCCACCCTGGATGCGGCGATCGTGGAGCTCCGGCACCTGGCTGATCTCTCGCAGCAGGGCCTGCGAGGCGCTGAGGCGGTCCGGACCGGGATGGCCGCTGTGGCAAGCCTTTCAGGAGATGGCGAAGATCTCGTCCACGGGCGTGGTCGACCGTGAAACGCGCGTGGCACTGAAGGATCGGTTGCAGAACGGTCACACGAAGAGCAACCCTCCCAGCGAAGACATCGCGGCCGCGCCGCCGGCGGACGGCATCACCTTCATCGAGCCCCGCATAGGACACTTCAGCCAGGGCAACCCGCTCTGGGCTTCCAAAGTGCTCGGTCGTGACCGCACCATTGTACGCTCCGGGTGCGCCATCACCTGCGTCGCAATGATTCTGCGTCATCACGGACGGGATGTGGACCCGGGAGCCTGGATGCCTTCCTGCACGCCAATGACGGTTACGTCGGCGACAGCGTCAAATGGGGCGTAGCCGGAGGGTGCGGCGCGCGAGGCGACGATGCCATCGTCTATGGTCGTGTGCCAGGAACGGCCGACGAATTACGTCCAGTCATCCATGAGCGGCTCGAGACGCAGCGGCCCACCATGGTCCGTGTGGCCTACGGCAGCGACGCAGGCCTCAAGTACAATCACTTCGTGCTGGCGGCCGGCCGCACCGAGGACGGCAACTTCGTCATGAACGATCCCGCGACGCGACACGGAGACGGTTATCTCACGCCGGAAGCGGACAACATCATTGAGCTGACCACACGCAAGCAGGGGTATGAGATCGTTCAGCTCGATTGGTTCGACTAAGGGCGAGCCACCTGCGGCCACACCCTTCCGGCGAGGCCCGGGAGGGCCTTAGAATTGGACGTGATAGAGCCGGGGTGGTGAAATCGGTAAACACAGGGGACTTAAAATCCCCCGCCTGAGAGGGCTTGCGGGTTCGAGTCCCGCCCCCGGCATAGCAAGCAGAACAACGACTTACGGGCTATCCGGAGCGCAGTCGCGACAGACAAGTACTAGTCTCGGCAACTCGATCGCGTTTTCTGAGCCTCAGCCGCGGTGTGCGCCCTAGAGTCCACCGGCGAGCGCGCGATGGCGTCAAATCGGGTAGTTTCGGTCTTCCGATCATCCCACTCAGGCGGCCATCCTTGGGCGAATCACCTCGATTTCTCCTCCTCCAAATGAGGAATCCTGGGGACCCGATGCGTGAGCACGAAGTCTCGTGCTTCTCCCGCGCGCTGGGTACGGAGGACGGAAGGCTTCAGATCTTCGATCTGCTCTCTGGGGCGCCGGATCAGGCACTGCTCGACTCGGTCGACGTCGTGCTGATTGGAGGAAGCGGCGACTACTCAGTGGCCAGAGGGGGGGCGTGGCTGCCGGCCGCGCTCGACACGATGGTTGGTCTGCACGAGTCGTCGAAGCCGACGTTCGCGTCCTGCTGGGGCTTCCAGGCACTCGCGCGCGCACTGGGCGGAGAAGTGATCACGGACCGTGAGCAAGCAGAGGTGGGTACGGTGTGGCTGGAGCTCACGTCTGAAGGAGAGCGCGATCCGGTGTTCGGATCCATCGGCCCACGGTTCCCGGTGCAGATCGGTCACGAGGACATCGTGACGTCCCTGCCCGACGGCGCGGTCCTACTGGCCTCGAGCGAGACCATCGAGAACGAGGCTTTTTGTTTCCCGGACAAGCCGATCTACGCGACCCAGTTCCACCCTGAGCTCAACCGGGACGGCCTGATCGAGCGTGTCGCACGTTACCCTGCCTACCTGGCTCTGACAGGTGCTGCGACCCTCGATGAGTTCCGCGACATGACACCGGAGACACCCGAGGCCGAGTCGCTCATGCCGCGCTTCTTGGAGCATGTACTGAGCGAATGATGAATCGGTGGAGAAGCACGGACCTGCGACGCGCCCGCTACCTGGCGCCCGTGGCGGTCATGCTGCTCCTGACCGCCTTCCAGTACCGGCAGAGCTGGCCGACCGGGTGGATTCCGAGACCTTACCGGGAGGGCTTACCCACCGCCGCCAACGGAATCCGCGATCGGGGATTCACCTTCTGCCGGCTCCTCTACAAGGACGTGCGCTACGAAGAGATGGGGCATGGCTGGAACACTGACTACCCCGGCTCGGACTACAATTTCCTCGATCGTCTGGAGGAGTTGACGACCGCCAGACCCGCGAAGTGGGGTGACGGGCAACCCGGCAACGCGGTGGTGCGCTCCACGCAGGAGGAGCTGTACGAATGCCCGTTCGTCTTCATGTCCGACGCGGGTACGGCCGGGTTCAACGAGGCCGAGGTCGCGCAACTCCGCGACTACCTGTTAAAGGGCGGCTTCATCTGGGCCGATGATTTCTGGGGTGAACGCGCCTGGCAGAACTTCGCGGGCGAGATGGGTCGGGTGCTACCGGAGTACCCGATCGTGGACGTCGAGCCACACCACGTGCTTATGAGTGCCCTATACGTGGTCGACGAGGTCCCGCAAATCCCGTCGATCCAGTGGTGGCGCATGAACGGCGGGCGCGGTACCTCGGAGCGTGGGCGTGATAGCGCGACGCCGCACCTGCGAGGGATTTTCGATGGAGAGGGCCGGCCGCTGGTCATGATGACGCACAACACCGACATCGCCGACGGATGGGAGCGGGAAGGGGAGGACTACGACTACTTTCTCCGGTTCTCAGCCGAGGCATATGCGCTGGGCATCAACCTCGTGCTGTATTCGTTGAGCCACTAGTCATGCAACGGTGGAGAAGCATGGACCTGCGACGCGCTCGGTACCTGTTACCGCTCATGATCGTGCTGGTGCTCTCGGCGTTTCAGCAGTGGAGGTGGGGCACCGGCTGGATTCCGAGGCCCTATCGGGAGGGCTTGCCTACCGCCTCGAACGGAGTGCGGGATCGTGGATTCACCTTCTGCCGGCTTCTGTACGAGCATGTCCGGCGGGAGCGAGGCGGGTATGGCTGGAACACAGACTACCCCGGCTCGGACAACAACTTCATCACTCGATTCACGGAACTCACAACCGCCCGCCCGGCGCGCTGGAGTGACGGACAACGTGGCTACGCCGTGGTGCGCGCCACCCAGGATGAGCTCTATGAGTGCCCCTTCATATTCATGTCCGACGTGGGCACCGTCGGGTTCACCGAGCTGGAGGTCGAGAGGCTACGCGACTACCTGTTGAAGGGCGGCTTCATCTGGGTCGATGACTTCTGGGGCAATGCGGCTTGGAGGCAGTGGACGAAGGAGATCGGTCGTGTGCTGCCGGAGTACCCCATCGTCGACATCACGCCCGACCACATGCTCATGCATGCACTCTACGTGGTCGAGGAGATCCCGCAGATCCCCTCGATCCAATGGTGGCGTCGAAACGGCGGGAGCTACGGTACCTCGGAACGCGGACCCGAGAGCGCCACCCCCCACCTGAGGGCGATCTTCAACGAAGAGGGCCGCCCGCTCGTCATGATGACCCACAATACCGACATCGCCGACGGATGGGAGCGTGAGGGAGAGGACTACGACTACTTCCTCAAGTTCTCGCCCCAGGCATACGCCCTCGGTATCAACGTGGTTCTGTATTCGCTGAGTCACTAGGGGGGAGGACCCGGCCATCCCAGTTACCGCGGTAACCGCACGCCGGAGGAAGCAGTTGCCCGCTACCCGAGCTTCCGACGCAGTCCGCTAACCCCCCACTGCCCGAATCGCGACCACTTTCCCGCGGCGATTCGCGGTGTCGGCATGAGTCGGGTGATCGATGACGTGCTCCAAGGCGCCTGGCTCTTCGATCCACTCGATGATGATTGCGTGTGCGCCGAGCTTGGCTGCCTCCTCACGCATCGCCTCGATCATGTCGCCCTCGTCGGTCCAGTCATCGTCGCCCCTCGCGTGTACGAGCGCGATGGCCTCGTACTCGTAGGGGACGTCGTGCTCGTCGAGGTAGATCACGACGTCGTACGGATCGACCGGGCGGTAGGACCTGCTGGGGTCCAGCAGAACCGCATTCGTATGCATGCACGCGGAGAGTGCCAACACCGCCGCCATCACAATCTTCTTCATCCCCACACCTCCTCTTCGGCTCACCCGTGGATCTTGCTAGGTGGAGGAGAAGAGGGGCACGTCCCGTGCCCGCCGCCAATCCGCTTGAAACCTAGGGATTCGCTGGCTGGATGTCTCTTTTGGGTGACACCTTACGACGCTTCTTCCAGCTGAATTGGATGCGGTAGGCGAACAGCACGACCAGGCATCCGATAAGGAACAACGGCAGCCGCACATCGGCCTTCACCAGCCAATAGAAGTGGATGACGCCGAGCGTGGCGGTCACGTAGATCCCACGGTGGAGCACGTTCCAGCGCGTACCGAGCCGGCGAATCCACCCCGTGGTCGAGGTCAGCGCCAGTGGGATCAGGATCACGAAGGCCGCGAAGCCGACCGTGATGTAGGGACGGTCTATCACGTCCTCGACCATCCAGCCCCAGACGAACGTCTGGTCGAGTCCAGACCAGATGCTGAAGTGCAAGAAGGCGTAGAAGAACGCAAAGAGGCCGAGCGGGCGGCGCAGTTTGATGACGCGATTCCAGCCAGAGAGTCGACGGATTGGCGTCACCGAAAGCGTAATCAGCAGCAGTACCAGCGTCGTCATGCCGGTGACGTGCGTGAGCTTTTCGATCGGGTTGGCGCCGAGTGACACCCTCTGCACCGAATTCGCGGCGTATGTATCGAAGTAGAAGGCCGCGCCGAGCCACGCGACCGGCGCCAACGCGCTGATCCAGAGAACGAGCTTCAGGCGGAAGATCGCCTTCTTCTGATCCATGAGCCGTTCGGCGCTATCTCCGCGCTAGATCCAACGCGTGAGATCCATGCCGGCGTACATCGACTCAACCTGCTCTGTGTAGCCGTTGAACATGAGCGTGCGGCGCCGCCGAAGTTCGCCGAGTCTCCGCTCGCGGGCCTGCGTCCAGCGCGGATGATCGACTTCCGGGTTCACGTTGGCATAGAAGCCATATTCACGCCGGTTCTGCACCCACCACGTGTTGCGCGGCATCTCTTCGACGAAGTTCATGCTTACGATCGATTTGATGCCCTTGAATCCGTACTTCCACGGCATGATGAGCCGGAGCGGGGCACCGTTCTGGCTCGGCAGGTCCAGGCCGTACACGCCAGTGGTCATCAGCGTGAGCGGGTTCATGGCCTCGTCCATGCGCAGCCCCTCGACGTAAGGCCAATCGAGCACGCGGGTCCGCTGGCCCGGCATCTCCGATGGGCGAACCACCGTCTTGAACTCGATGTACTTGGCGTCGCCTGTCGGCTCGGCACGGTTGATCACATCGGACAGGGGGAAACCGCGCCACGGCACCACGACCGACCACGCCTCCACGCAGCGCATGCGGTAGACCCGGTCCTCCATGTTGCTCGGCCCGATGAAGTCCTCGAGCTGATAGTCGCCCGGCTTGTTGACGTGTCCCTCGATCCGGACCGTCCACGGCCTCGGCCGGAAGTCGCCCGCATTTCTGGCCGGATCTTCTTTCTGCGTGCCGAACTCGTAGAAGTTGTTGTACTCCGTGATGTGCTCGTACGGATTCAGGTCCTCGTCGAGCTCCGACTTCATGTTCTGAAAGCGGGCCGGGACTTGCTGGCGCGGGTCGCTCTCGGAGGCGTCGAGCACGTTGGGCGCGAACGCCAACGCGGCCGTACCGACAGCCGCGTCTCGAATGAAGCGACGGCGGTTCACATAGACGTCTTCGGGCGTGATTTCCGAAGAGGGTACGTCCGAGGGCTTACGAGTCTGGATGATCATGGAGGCTCTCCTGCCGGGTTCCGGGCAACGCATAAGTATGGGGCGGGATTCGTGGCTCGAACACCCGTGGGGAGGGGAGGGTTCCTGGGGACCACCCTACACCGGAGGTGGAGTGGGACGATCTGAGTTGGGAAGAGATGATGGACGGGTTCTACGAGGTGGCCATCGATTCGACTATGGATCCCGAGGAGATCTTCGGCAGGCGCTGCGGAGAACTCCCGAGGGAAGACCATCTCCGCCGCCTACAACTCCCGGAACACCTCGAGCCGGGGAATCCCGAAAGCGTGGTCGTCGACACGCCAGAGTAGAACCTCGCGGACCTGCTCCGGCTTCTGCGATTCCGGGCGCCAGACCTCTACCATCCGCTCATCGATGTCGATGATCCACACTTCGCCGACGCCGCTATCCACATAGCGTTTCCGCTTGGGGGTCCGGTCGTAGTGCTTCCGGCTCGGAGACAGGATCTCCACCACGAGGTCGGGAGGGCCGTGTATGTGTCCTTCGGGATCTACGATGCTCATCCTATCCTGACGGACGAACACCAGATCGGGCTCCACGACGAGCTCCTCTTCCAAGCGCACGGTGATGGGACCGACGGTCACACCCAACCGAAGCGGATCGGCGAGTCCGGTCTGGCGCACGGCCTGGTCATGCTCGTGCAGGCGCTGCGCGACTCCACGGAGCGCGCCAACCTCTTTGGCGACGTGCCGGCGCTGCTCCTGATTGGCGGAGTGCTTCTGTTCCTGAACCGTGAGAAGCAGGCTCCGAAGCCGGCCCAAGAGGGGGGCGACGCCTAGGCCGGAAGTCCGTTCTTAGCCACATGATTCATGATGTCCACGAACCGGTCGAGCTCGGGCAGCGTGGTATACACGCTGGGGCTCACTCGGAGGCCCTGGAACTCGGCATGGTTGATCGACACCACGATGATCCGGTGCGCGTCCCACAAGTAGTCGCGTAGGTCGTTAGGCGCGACGCCCTCAATCTCGACGTTCGCAATGCCACACGCGAACCCCGGCTTCAGGCTGGTGTGCAACCTCACGTTGTCGTTCTCAAGCAGCTTGTCAGCCCAATAGTCCCTGAGGTAGACCAGGCGCGCGGCCTTGCGCGCCGACCCGATGCCCTGATGGAAGGTCAAAGCCTCGCCGATCGCTAGATAATTGGCGGCGGGGTGGGTGCCGATCTCTTCGAACTTGCGAATGTCGGAATCCATGCGCTCGGGCGCGGCCATCAGCGGCCAGACCTCGGGGATCTTCTCCTTGCGTACGTAAAGCAGGCCGGTGCCGTGCGGTGCGAACAGCCACTTATGCAAGCTGGTGGAGTAGTTGTCGACGTCGAGATCGCCGAGCGAGAAGTCGAAGTGAGCCAGAGCATGCGCGCCATCGATGATGAGCGGAATTCCGCGCGAGCGCGCCAGTGCGTTCAGCTCGGTGATGGGCAGGATCTGGCCGGTGAGGTTGATCATATGGCACGCCAGAATCGCCCTTGTCTTGGTCGTGATCGCCTGCTCGAAGAGACGCACGATCTCCGCCGGATCCTCCGCTGGCACTGGGATCTGGATCTGTTTGAGCACGATCCCCTCGCGACGACCACGCTGGTTGAACGTGGTGATCATGCGCCCATAGTCCTGCGTGGTGGTCAGCACTTCGTCACCGCGCTGGAGCTCGATGCCGAGCTGCATGATCTGCAGGCTCTCAGACGCGTTTCGCGTGAAGGCGATCTCCTCGGTATCGACACCCCATTCGCGGGCCATGCGCTCGCGCACGCCTTCACGCTGCGGCTCGAGCACGCTCCACATCGTGTACGAGGGCGCGAGGTTGGAGAAGTCGAGGTGGCGCTTCATGGCGTCCTGCACCCAACCCGGCGAGGGGCTCACGCCACCGTTGTTCAAATTCACCAGCGTGCGATCGACCGTGAACGCGCGCGCGACCTCGAACCAGAAGTCTTCATCGGCCGCGACTTCGCTCGGCGAGCCCGGATGACCGCTGAGATCGAGGGCTATGTCCAGGACGCTCGCGCTCAGTTCGACGGGGCGCAGCGGCAGCCCAACCGCGGCTGCGGCAGCAGGAAGGGACAGCGTACCCAGGAATCGGCGTCGGCTCTGCATCGGATCCTCCCTCGGGGTCGATCAAAACTAGGTCAGGATACCCCTCCGTGGGCACGCTGTCCACGCTCTGCCCACGGTCGAAGCTCAACGAACGCATTAGTTTCCGTGTCCCCTCATGCGGCTCCCACGAGCAGAGCCGGTCGGAACAATCCGGGGTATATGTCCTAGATGAGGGCGACCCATAACGACAACCAAGTACAGGAACTTCATGCGGCGACTCGTTCGTCCGATTCTCCCTCTTCTGTGCCTAGCCGCGCCGGCGACGCTGACGGCTCAGGCACGCGACACTGTGCGCGTCGACTCGAGCCGAGTGGCGCGCCAGTACGACCTGCACACATTGCGCGGCATCACGATCAGTCTGGCGCGACCCGCCCTGACGACCGGCGGCTCCAGCGCTGTGGAGGTCCGCCTCGATTCGCTCGGCTCCACTCCCTCGCCCTCGATGGAAGAGGTTCTGCGCGCGATGCCGCTGGTGGTGGTCAGGCGGAACAGTCGCGGCGAAGCGCAGCCTGCCATCCGCGGTTCCGACGAGCGGCAGATCGGCGTCTTCCTCGATGGCGTGCCACTCACCATCGGGTGGGACCACCGGACCGACATGTCGATCATCCCGCTGACCGCCGCACAGGGCGTGCGCCTCATTCGCGGTCTGTCCTCTGTGCTGTACGGCCCCAACACGCTCGGTGGCATCATCGAAGTCGACATCGCACGCGTGCCGGGTCGACTCGAGAGCGTTACACCGTTGACGCTGGGGATGTCGCTCGACGAGACCGGGGGAACCAACGTTTCGGTGAACGCGTCGCGTTTGCTCGAGCGTGACTTCAGCCAGTGGCTGGTACGGGTCGGTGCCGGCTTCGAGGACCGACCTGGCATCACCATCCCCGGTGGAGCCCAGAACGAGGCGAACCTGCGGTCGAAATTCCTGACCGGCTCGGACAACCTGCGCCTCAACAGTGACTCCCGGCGAATCGATGGCTTCTTCGCGGCCCGGTATCGGGCGGATGGAGGCGCCTGGGCTTCCCTGGTCACGTCGGTGCTCGACGTCGAGCGTGGCGTGCAGCCCGAGGCGCATCAGGACGACCCGCGACTATGGCGGTATCCCGAGCAGACTCGACTCTTCACGGCCTTCTCGATCGGGACCGGCATGCGTGAGACCGGCGGCGGTGGTCACGGGGACCTGGACGCGAGCATCGGAGTCGACCTGGGATCGACCCGTATCGACCAGTACGACTCGGAACTGTTCTCCCAAGTAGTTGGCCGCGAGGAGGCCGATGACCGCACAATCACCCTGCGCCTCGAAGGCGATCATACTGCCGGAGACCGAGGAGATATCAGGGCCGCTGCAACCTACGCGGACGTCTCTCACGATGAGATCCTGACCCCCGGCGGTGCGAACAGCTATCGACAGCGCTTGTGGTCGCTCGCGGCGGAGTCCGAGTGGAGACTCGGCCGCTCGGGGCGTACGCGCCTTTCTCTGGGCACGGTGGTCGACGGAGCAGACACGCCCGAGAGCGGAGACAAGGCGCCCTTGAGGCGCCTGACCCAGTACGGCTTCCGGCTCGGAATGAGCTCGCTCGTAAGCGAAGGCTTCTTGTTGCATGGTGGCGTTAGTCGGCGTGCACGATTCCCCTCGTTGCGCGAACTGTATTCGGGGGCGCTGGGACGTTTCGAACCGAATCTCGACCTCGTCCCGGAGACGCTCGTGGGCGCCGAGGGAGGCTTCACGCTGCAGAGAACGGGAGACATCGAGTTCCAGGTGGTGGGATTCTACCAGCGGCTAAACGACGGGATTGTGCGCACCTCGGTGACCTCCGCCGACGGCATGCGCCGCTTCCGACGAATCAACCGCGACAGGGTACGAAGCGCGGGAATCGAGTTGCTCGCGGTTGGAACCCTGGGCGTTGCGACGCTCTCGAGCGATGTCACCCTCCAGAATGTGAAGGGCATGGACTTCGACGGTAGGGAGGTCCAGCTGGAATACGAGCCCTCGGTTACGGGGAAACTCGGCCTGGAGAGCGCGCTCGGCGCCGGATTTCGGGCCTCGGGCAACTTCCGCTTCGTGGGCGGCCAAAGCTGTGAGAACCCCGAGCTAGGCGGCCTGCAACCGCTGGGGGCCAGCGGTTCCGTGGACTTCTCGCTGCGAAGGATCTTTCGACTGGGTAGTAGCGGCGGCCTTTCATGGCTCGACACTTCCGCTTCCCTGCGCAACGCCACCGACGCTACTGTCTACGATCAGTGCGGGCTCCCCCAACCGGGGCGCACGCTCCAATTCCAGTTCCGCGCCTGGTAGCAACTGGCTAGCCATGATTCGCATCACCTTCCTGGGTACGGCGGCAGCCCGGCCCACCGTAGGTCGCAACGTCAGTGCGATCGCGATTCAGAGGGAAGGGGACCAGTTCCTCTTCGACTGTGGCGAGGGCACGCAGCGACAGATGATGCGCTACGGGACGGGTTTCGCCGTGCAAGCAATCTTCGTCACGCATGTGCACGCGGACCACTTTCTCGGCATCACCGGCCTGCTGCGTACCATGGCTTTGCAGGGACGTACCGAGGGCATCGCGCTCTATGGACCTCGCGGATCGAGCGACTGGCTTCGCAAGACTGTCAGCCTCGGCGTGGACCGTATTCCATTCCCGGTCGACGTCATCGACGTGCAGTCCGGCGAGGGCTTCGACGGTGGCGAGTACCGCATCGAGGCTTTCGCAGTGGAACATGGCCGCTCGGCAGTTGGATGGGCGCTGGTCGAGAAGGACCGCCTGGGACGCTTCGACGTGGATCGGGTGCACGAGCTCGGTGTGCCCGAAGGCCCGCTCTTCGGGCGACTCCACCGCGGCGAGGATGTCGAGGTGGACGGCCGCCTGATCCGCGCCGCCGAGCTGGTGGGCAAGCCGCGCCCGGGACGAACCGTCGTCTACACGGGGGATACCCGCCCCGCGGCAAGCACCGTCGAGAGGGCGAAGGGGGCCGACGTGCTCATCCATGAAGCGACGTTCGCAGAAGAGGAGAAGGAGCGCGCGATCGACACGCAGCACAGCACCGCGGCTGAAGCGGCCGGCGTAGCTAGAGAGGCCGACGTGCTCCAACTCTTCCTCACGCACCTGTCGGCGCGATACTCCGATGACCCGACACCCCTGCGAGACGAGGCCCGTGATGTGTTTCCGGCCTCCAAGGTCGCATACGACGGTCTCTCGTTCGAGGTGTGCCACCGCGGTGAGCCCGAAGATGTCTGAGGCCGCCCCGTTTCAGCGGGTCGCGGTAGTAGGTCTCGGGGTGATGGGTGGGTCGTTCGCCCGGGCGCTCACGGGGACCGCCGCTGCTCCCGAAGTGCGGGGGTGGTCCCCCGACGCCGCCGAACGTCGTGCTGCTCTATACGCCGGGGCGGTGGCGGCCGCGCCGGAGGACTTGACAGAAGCCCTGCAGGAGGCCGATCTGGTGGCCATCGCGACGCCGCTGCAGGCTGCGTGTCGCTTGATCGCAGACATCGGTGCCGACACGTTGGCCCGAGACGCGACCATCATGGACGTCTCGGGACTGAAGGCGCCCGTCGCACGCGCCGCAGCGAAAGCCGGAGTGGCCAGGCGATTCGTTGGCGCGCACCCCATGGCCGGGAGCGAGGCGTCGGGTTTTCCCGCATCCCGACCAGACCTCTTCGAGGGTGCGATCGTCTGGATCGTCGCCGAGCCTGACGCTGGTGCTCACACCGAGAAGGTGGAGGCGCTGTGGCGTTCTGTGGGCGCGAGGCCCGTGCGGACTTCGGCCCAGGCCCACGATCGCCTCATGTCGCTGGTGAGCCACCTACCTCAGCTAGCCGCGAACGGCCTCGCCGCCGCACTCGACGACGAGGGCATCGTCCCGGGTGACCTCGGCCCTGGCGGACGCGACATGACGCGGCTCGCGGCCGGAAACTCGGAGATGTGGGCGGGCTTGTTCGAGGACGCCCATCCGGATCTCGTAAGAGCGCTGCGAAACACGGCCGAGACCCTTCAGAATGCGGCTGACGAGCTCGAGCGCGGGGACGTCGAGGCGATCGTGGCCTTGATGAATAGAACCCGAAGCTGGAGTGACGCGTGAGGGTCCATGTGCCGGGAGACAAGTCGCTCACGCAGCGCGCCCTGATCCTGTCTGCGCTCGCGGAGGGAGAGAGTCGCATCAGCGGTCTACTGTTTGGAGGCGACGCGGAATCCACGGCCAATGCGCTGCGTGCGCTGGGCGCGGGGATTCCCCCAATCCCCTCGGACGGGAGCGAAATCACAGTGCAGGGCGTGGGTCTTGGGAGTCTGCGCAGTCCGGGCTCACAGCTTGATCTCGGCAACAGCGGAACGGGGGCGAGGCTGCTGCTGGGCGTCTTGTCGGGAAGCGCGGTCGAAACAACCATGACCGGTGACGAGTCCCTGCGCTCCCGGCCCATGCGTCGAGTAACTGAGCCACTGAGTGCCATGGGAGCGCGTTTCGACTTTCTGGCCGAAGACGGGCTGCTGCCAATCCGGCTGCGCGGCAAGCGACCTCTGCAGGAGATCGATTGGTCGACACCGGTCGCGAGTGCACAGGTGAAGTCTTCCATCTTGTTGGCAGGACTCACCGGGGGCGCGTCAGCGCTGATCACCGAGCCCGAGCAGTCGCGAGATCACACGGAGCGGATCTTCCGACAAGTAGGTGTATCGACGGAGAGCCGGGCTGTGGCGGACGGATGGCGTGTCGAGATGCACAATCCGCCCAAACGAATCTCCGAACTCGACTTTCGCGTGCCAGGGGACGTCAGTTCGGCGGCCTTTCTGTTGGCATCAGCCGTGCTCGGGGGTACAGCCGCTTCGCTCGACATCGTCGGCGTGGGCCTGAATCCGACGCGCACGGCGTTCTTGGAGGTGCTCGAGCGCATGGGCGCGGAGATCACGGTCGAGACCGATGCCGACGACGAGAACCTTGAAGCCAGGGGCACGGTGTCGGCCAGCCTGTCGTCGCTGACGGGGACGCATGTCGGCGCCGCGGAAGTACCGCACATGATCGACGAACTACCCTTGGTCGCCGTGCTTGGAGCCCGCGCCCAGGGTGAGACGAGCATCCGCGGGGCGCAGGAACTGCGCGCGAAGGAGAGCGATCGAATCGATGCGGTGGTTCGCAACCTTCGCGTGCTCGGCGTGGATGTGGAGGAGCACGAAGACGGCCTTATCGTGCTCGGCTCCGATCGCCCACTGAACGGCAGGGTCGAAGCCTTCGACGATCACCGCATTGCCATGGCGTTCGGTGTCCTGGGAGCCGCGCCTGGCAATGACATCGAAGTCGACAACCCCCACGCCTCGGGCGTGAGCTTTCCCGGCTTCTGGGAATTGCTGCGCGAATTGGGCGCGAGATCTCACGCATGACCGTTGGTGAGCGTCGACCATCAGAGGGGCCCATCGTCACGGTCGACGGACCGGCCGGATCTGGAAAGTCGAGCACGGCCAAGGCGGTCGCTCGCGTGCTGGGCTATCGCCATTTGGATTCTGGTGCGCTCTACCGGGCGCTCACGCTCGCGCTGCTGCAGGAAGGCATCGCCGCCGACCGCTGGCCCGATGTCTCTGAAGAATTCCTTCGGGCTTTGGACGTCGACATGCGTCCGACCGACGAAGCCTTTTCCGTTTGGGCCGGCAGTAGGGTCGTCGACTCGGAGTTGAGGACCGAGGAAGTCACGGATCACGTCTCGCATTTGGCCCGTCTGCCAGCGGTGCGTGGCTGCCTGCTCGACCTTCAGCGGCGCGCGGGAGCTTCGGGCCGTTTGGTAGCCGACGGCCGTGACATGGGGACCGTCGTCTTTCCACACGCCGAGGTGAAGGTGTACCTGGTCGCGGACGTGGCTGAGCGCGCACGGCGGCGCCTATTACAGGAAGGCGCGCCCCCGGGCGGCGAGGCCGATCTCGCCCTTCAGATCGAGACCATCACCGACCGGGATCGCCGGGACTCGGAGCGAGATATCTCGCCCCTGCGCAAGGCCGACGACGCCCACGAGATCGATACCACCCGGCTCGACTTCCAGGACCAGGTCGCCGCCGTCGTCACTCTGGTCCGCCGGTTGACGATTTCCTAAGCCCTGCATAGCTTTTCAGGCTATTCCGAGTCTTTTTCCACTTCAACCCGGGTTCGTCCCCCGAGCACCGGCAAATGCCTTGCACCCTCCTGTGCGAGAAGTGAGTACATGATCATGACCGACTCGCAAGACCCCAACCCCGAAGAGCGCGATCTCGCTGAAGGCGAGGAAATCATCATCGATGCCCTTACGGGTGAAGTCACCACGCTCTCCGCAGAGGAGGTAGCCGCCGAAGAGGCCGCCGAGCAGGCGGCTGAACAGGCGGCCACCGCCGTCGCGGTTGCCGACGTGCCGGAAGGCATCTCTCCCGAGCTCGTTTACGATCCATTCGGCGAAGAGCCGCTCTCGACCTCGAAAGCTGAGTTCGAGTCGCTGCTGTCGCAGTTCAGCGCCGACTTTCAGGAGTTTCGCGAGGGCGAGATCGTCAAAGCGCGAGTCCTCAGTCTCACCGACGCCACAGTCATTCTCGAGTTCGGCTTCAAGAGCGAGGGCTCGGTTGCACTCGACGAGTTCAAGGAGGCGCCCGAAGCCGGCTCCGAGGTCGAAGTGCTGCTCGAGAGCCTGGAGGACGACGACGGGGTCGTCGTGCTGTCCAAGAAGAAGGCCGACTTCCTGCGAGTCTGGGAGAAGATCCGCGAGGCCCACGACGCAGATCGTCCGGTCAAGGGTACGTTAGTGCGCAAGATTAAAGGCGGCGTAACCGTCGACCTCATGGGCGTGGACGCGTTCCTACCGGGTTCGCAGATCGCGCTACGGCGGGTGCCGAACATCGAGGACCTCATTGGCGAGGTCTACAAGTTCAAGATCATCAAGCTCAACAAGCGCCGGCGGAACATCGTCGTGTCGCGCCGCGTGATGCTCGAGGCCGAGCGCGAGACAAAACGCGAGACGCTGGTCAGGGAGCTCCTAGTCGGGCAGGTGCGCGAAGGCCAGGTCAAGAACATCACCGACTTCGGTGCGTTCATCGATCTGGGCGGACTCGACGGCCTGCTCCACATCACCGACATGTCCTGGGGCCGCGTCGGGCATCCGTCCGAGATGGTCGACATCGGTGCAGCGATCGACGTCAAGGTCCTCGACATCGATTGGAACCGCGAACGTATCTCACTGGGACTCAAGCAACTTCTGCCGTATCCGTGGACCGACATCGACAAGAAGTACCCGGTCGGCTCGCGCGTTCGCGGCAAGGTCGTGTCGATCACCAACTACGGCGCGTTCATCGAGTTGGAGAAGGGCGTCGAAGGGTTGGTGCACATCTCGGAGATGTCGTGGACGCGCAACGTCAGGCATCCCTCGAAAGTCGTCTCGATCGCTGAAGAGATCGAGGTCGTCGTGCTCAAGGTCGACCCGAACGACGAGAAGATCTCGCTAGGCATGAAGCAGATCGAGGAAGATCCGTGGCTCGCGCTGCCGGTGAAGTACGCGACAGGTACGAAGCTGGCCGGTACGGTCCGCAACCTGACCTCGTTCGGTGCCTTCGTGGAGATCGAGGCGGGCATCGACGGATTGGTCCACGTTTCCGACATGAGTTGGACGAAGCGCATCGAGCACCCGTCCGAAGTGGTGCAGAAGGGCCAGGAGATCGACGTATTGGTGCTGGACGTGGATGCGGAGAACAAGCGCATCTCGTTAGGCGTGAAGCAGCTCACGGACGACCCGTGGCCGCAGATCTCCGAGCGGCTCGCACCGGGCGTGGAGCTCGACGGCCACGTGGTTCGAGTTCAGGAGAAGGGCGTGCTCGTCGACTTGGGCGACGACGTCGAAGGCTTTGTACCCGTGTCCCAAAGCGGCGTCGATGATCCAGAGAAGCTGGAGGAGTACTACGGCCCCAGCGACGAGGTCAGCCTACGAGTCATCGAGTCCGACACCGCGAACCGTCGCATCGTACTGGAAGTGACGGACACGCCGGACCGGAAGCCTCAGGAGGAAATCGAGGCGGCGCGGGCCGCTGCCGAGGCCGACGCTGCTGCGAAGGCGGAGGCCGAGGGTGGCCCGGATGATGAAGACGGGCGCTCGGTCCATCGGCCGACAGCCCCCCCATCGGACGACGCCGATGATGGAGCTGACACCGAAGCTCCGGCGTCCCCGCCCCCGGCAGCAGCAGACGCCGAGGCGGAAGCAGTAGCCGCTGGGGGCGCTGAGGAGTCGCCTGAATCCGAGGCTGAAGAAGCGTCTGAAGCCGAAGCTGAAGAAGCACCTGAAGCGGAGGCCGAGGAAACGCCCGAAGCCGAAGCTGAAGCCGAAGAAGCGCCTGAAGCCGAAGCCGAGGAAACGCCCGAAGCTGAAGCCGAAGAAGCGCCTGAAGCCGAAGCTGAAGAAGCACCTGAAGCGGAGGCCGAGGAAACGCCCGAAGCTGAAGCCGAAGAAGCGCCTGAAGCCGAAGCCGAGGAAGCACCTGAAGCGGAAGCTGAGGAGGCTGAAGCCGAGGAGGCCCCTGAAGCCGAAGCCGAGGAAGCCCCTGAGGCGGAAGCTGAGGAGGCTGAAGCCGAAGAGGCCCCTGAAGCCGAAGCCGAGGAGGCTCCTGAAGCCGAAGCAGAGGAAGCCCCTGAAGCCGAAGCAGAGGAGGCTGAAGCGGACGAGGAGAAGTAGGGGCCATGCGATGAGGCGCTACGTCGTGTTGGCGCTGGTACTCGGCGCCTGTACGGTAGCCGGGCCGCCGCCGAGCGCTCCGCCACCCGACCTGGGCCCTTCGGACCCGATCCTCGAGTTGCGGCCCATCTCCGCTGGAGCGGAGGCACGCGCAGCACAGCTCTTCGCCCGTGCCGAAGAAGCGTTCCGGGCGGGTCGCCTGGTCGAGGCGCGCGAGTTCACTGCCGAAATCGTGAGCGAGTACCCGGCGGCGCCCGTCTCGGCGCGCGCACTGCTGCTGAACGCTCGAGCCGCTGGGGACGCCGGCGACGCGACCGCCGCCGATACGGCGTCGCAACGCTACCTGGAACTCCTGCCTGCCGACGACCCACGCATCGCATCAGTTCGACTACTGCAAGCGGAGGCATTCACCGACGACGCGGCGGTTCGCGTGGATCGTCTCATGCGAATCCCAGCGGGGGCGCCGGCGAGCGATCTTGCTCGGGCGATGGTGCTGGCTCGGGGCGCCGCAGACATGCTCGAACCCGAAGAGTTGGAAGCGGCCCGCGCGAACACACCATCGGACGCGGCCCTGTCTTGGGTACTGGACGTGCGTGCTGGCGTGGCCGCACTCGAAGCTGGTGATGAGCGTACGGCGAGCCAACTGGCACAACTGGCCCTCGACTCCGGTGCAACGGGACTCGACCAGGCGCTCGCGCGTGGCCTGCTGCGGGGGCAACTTCCCGAAGGCCGCGAGCGGATGACGACCCTGACAATCGCGAGCGTGCTACCGATCGGTGGCCCGCCCGCGCTGGCGGACTACGCCGCTCTCGTGGCAGAGGGCATCGAGGTGGCCGCCGCCGAGGTCTTGGGCGACCGCTTCGACGTGACGATTACCGCGCGCGACGACGAGGCGGACCTCACGCGCACGGCGTCACTCGTGGCTGAACTCGAGGAGGAGTCGGTCTGGGGTGTGATCGGGTTCCTGGAGGACGCCGCGCTGGAGGCCGCGGGCCAGGCACGTGACCGGGGACTCCCGCTCGTTTCGCCGACGGCACGCAGCGCGTCCCGCGGCGGCGAGGGTGTCTACTCCCTCGAGGGACCCGATCGACAGGCCGCTGCATCAGTCGCGCAATATGCGGCCTATCAAGGATACCTGCGCGTCTCTATCGTACACTCGCAGGCTCCGGAGTCGGTCGAAGAAGCGGACGCCTTCGAGCTCGCCATGCAGAGCCTGGGCATTCCCGTGGTAGGGCGATTCGCTTACGCGGTCGGTGCGACATTCTTCGAAGAGCAGATCATTGGAGCGCGCAACGCTTTGCGACGAGATGAAATCGCGGCGTTGCGGCTGTCCGAGGACGACACGCTGCATGCGGAGTTACTCGAGCCCGTCGCGCTCTTCCTGCCGATTCCGAGCGAGGACGTGGAGTTCGTCGCGCCTCAGGTCGCGCACTACGCCCTCGACACGCTGGCGATCGACATTCTCGGCACTTCCGCGTGGACGGACCCGCGGGTCCTGGAGGAACTCGACTCACGCCACACGACAGGGGTCGTCGCGACAGCTGCCGTTGGCCTCGAGTTCGGCTCGCCTGGCAGCTTGGCTTTTCAGGATGCCTACGAGCGCCACTTTCAGCGGAGCCTCGTGAGCCCAGTGCCCGCGCTTGGGCACGACGCCGCATTGCTTCTGTTGCAGGCGCTACGGGGCAGACCCAGATCCTCAGCGCAGGTCCGCGAAGCCTTCGAAGCCTTGCGCGATGTCGAAGGCGCGACCGGCATATTCTCCGTCGTAGGCGGGCGAGTAGTGCGCCTCACCGAGCTCGTCTACATCGACAACGGCACGCTCGTGCCCATCGGCTAACCGCCTCCCTCCGTCGCCTATGTCCATCCACGACAAACTCGCTCGACTCGAAGAACTGCGCCGCGCCGCCGAAGAGGGCGGAGGCATCGAGCGCCTGCAAACGCAACACGATCGCGGAAAGCTGTCCGCGCGGGAGCGGCTCGACCTGCTCGTGGACGAAGGCTCGTTCGTCGAGATGGACCGCTTCGTCACGCATCGATCCTCCGACTTTGGACTAGCCGACAAAAAGATCCTCGGCGACGGTGTCGTGACCGGGTACGGCACCATCCACGGTCGTCTGGTCTATGCGTTCAGCCAGGACTTCACGGTGTTCGGGGGATCGTTGTCCGAGGCGCACGCCGAAAAGATCGTGAAGCTGCAGGACATGGCACTGAAGAACGGCGCGCCACTCGTGGGCTTGAACGACTCGGGCGGCGCCCGAATTCAGGAGGGCGTGGCGAGCCTAGGGGGCTACGCGGACATTTTCCTGCGCAATACGCTGGCCTCAGGCGTGATCCCACAGATCAGCGTCATTCTGGGACCCTGCGCGGGCGGTGCGGTCTACTCACCCGCGATCACCGACTTCGTCTACATGGTGCGCGGAACGAGCTACATGTTCGTCACCGGCCCCAAGGTGGTAAAGACCGTTACCCACGAAGACATCGACATGGAGGGACTCGGGGGCGCCGACGTGCACTCGGCGAAGTCCGGGGTCGCTCACTTCGCATGCGACTCCGAACCCGAATGCTTGGCGGCTGTGCGGGAACTCTTACTCTACCTCCCCCAGAACAACACCGAGATCTCGCCAGCCCTGGAGTCATCCGATGCGCACGACCGCCAGGATGAGCAATTACTTGAGGTAGTACCGGATAACCCGAATAAACCCTATGACATGCGCAATGTCATCAAGCATGTAGTAGATGACGGTGCCTTCCTCGAAGTACACGAGCGCTTCGCGCAAAACATATTGGTGGGATTCGCTCGGCTCGGGGGTCGCGCGGTTGGTATCGTGGGGAATCAGCCCTCCTCCCTCGCTGGGGTGCTCGACATCGACTCCTCGGACAAGGGTGCTCGTTTCGTTCGCTTCTGCGACTGCTTCAACATTCCGCTCGTGGTGTTCGAGGACGTGCCCGGCTTCCTGCCGGGCGTGGCGCAGGAACATGGCGGGATCATCCGCCACGGGGCGAAGCTGCTCTACGCCTTCGCAGAAGCGACTGTGCCCAAAGTGACCGTGATCACGCGCAAGGCGTACGGGGGCGCCTACGACGTCATGAGCTCCAAGCACATTCGGGGTGATGTGAACTTGGCGTGGCCTCAAGCCGAGATCGCTGTAATGGGGCCCAAGGGAGCGGTCGAAGTGCTATTCCGGAAGGAGATCGCCAGCGCCGAGGATCCGCAGGCCGTGACGGATGCGCGCATGGAGGAGTACCGCGAGAAGTTCGCGCACCCCTACATCGCGGCGGCGCGCGGGTACGTGGACGACGTCATCGACCCCCGTGAGACCCGGCCGCGCCTCATCAACGCACTCGACATGCTCCAGAACAAGCGCGACGAGAACCCTACGCGAAAGCACGGCAACATCCCGCTCTAGACGGGCACATCCCGGTCTAGACAACCCTCCTCAGCACTGGTGCGTCCCACTCGTTTGAAGGCCGGACGCGTAGGAATTTCACACCACGGGGGGACGATTCATGAAGAAGGCCCGCCTTAGAGCCATGCTGCAGGTACTCGGGATCGCTGTGCTCGCCGCGGCGATCTCAGCCGCTCCTGCCTCGGCGCAGAACTCGGACGACTGCCGCTGTGTCGATAGCGACGGCGACCCA
>Ga0310345_10001889_pt1 | contig 22242 bp, 25 predicted proteins | sample HC15DNA20500_MG_FD_204667 | JGI IMG/M metagenome (GOLD analysis project Ga0310345, IMG submission 204667) | Marine microbial communities from station ALOHA, North Pacific Subtropical Gyre - HC15-DNA-20-500_MG | ecosystem: Environmental > Aquatic > Marine > Oceanic | place: Pacific Ocean: North...
GTGCTCGCACCGAGAAGTCACATCGGCGCTGAAACTACCGTAGGAAGATTGAACAATGAGCAGCACGGGATTACCTAGATACTGGCGAATCCAGGTCTACAACGATACGGGCGTAGACTCCGGCGGAAATATTGAGGTTACGGCCATACTAACGAAAACCAACTCCTCAGGTGTTATTCAATACGACGTCGAAACCGACCTATTCGCAGCGGCGGAAATTCTTGCCGACGTCCATGGGGATGGTGCTGTGAAAACAAACACCGACACTGATCACTATTGGACCGGATTTGACGCCATTCTTGACGCTGATATGACTGGCGCGTCTGACGGAAACGTCGAGGTGTGGCTTCTAGCGTCCACGGATAATGCCACCTGGCCCACCGATCGCTCGACGACTCATTCCGGCTCTGCGATGTTCTTAGGAGCTTTGAACTTTACGGCAGCGGCGCAGAAGCTCCTTTACTTCTCGGTCTAACGTCTAATGCCACTAATCCAACAACGTTCCAGAATATCCACACCGAAGATTCCGCGCTGGCCGTATCGGATAAATCCAAGCTCCTGGCAAGCCAATGGACTGATTGGCTGGTATCCGCTCGTCGGAAACCTTGGATATGGCTATGACTTCTCTTTATACGGCCGGAACCTCGATACCAATTCTGGCGTTACGTGGACGAGCGATACAGAGGGCGGAGAAGTGCCGCTGTTCGACGGCGCATCAGGGCTATCAAGCGCAGCGGGCAACCTGTATATCCCTGCCGCTCCGCGAACCTTCATGATATGGGCAAAGCCTGATGTCATCGCTGATAGTGACGTCTTCTTTGAAATCGAATTATCGGGTGACAGGATTCAAATGCGCCACCACCAGACCTCCGGTCGGTGGTCGGTTATTATGTTCGACCCCGGATGGAATCACCCCATGGCTACGGCATCTGATCAATTAGCCGTCGCCGGCGAGTGGCATCATCACACGATCCTAAGCCGATCGACAACTGACCACGAGATCTACTTCGACGGAATCTCTGCGGCCACCTCTGGTACCGACTCGGGGTACGAACATACGTCTGGGGTAGAGATTAGCCTTGGGCAAGAGAACGGTGGGGGCGATTACTACGAGGGGAATCTCAGAGACTTCCGGATTTATAACTACGCTCTTAGCGATTCTCAGCTTGCGGAAATCCACCGCAACGGCCATGAGCTTTTTCAAGAGTACGGGAAACGCTCTTATACCTTTTTCGACGAGCCCGCCAGTGCAGGTCTTTCTATACCCGTATCCATGGACAGTTACCGACGCAGGAGAGTTTCCTAATGCGCTACTTGAAGTTTCAAACACCCGTCACCCTCCGCATAGGTCCTTTCCTCGACATCACTGACGGAGTCACCGAAGAGGAGAGCCTTGCTGGCGGAGGGATTGAGAGGGCCAGAGAGGGAGAAGCCTTCGCGCCTCGAAGCGACACCACCGCAACCGTTCACGATGCGGAAGGTTGGTACTCCTGCGTTCTCAACGCCACCGACACCGGCCTCGTAGGATCCCTCATTGTCAAAGCTCATTCCGTAGGGACTCACCTTCCGGTGTGGCATGAGTTCATGGTGTTGCCGGCGGTCTCTTACGACACACTTGTCCTGGGTACCGACAGCTTTGACGTCAATGTCACCGCAATGGCAGCGGGCGTTTTGACGGCAACCGCAATCGAGGCGGATGCTATCACGGCGGACAAAATAGATGATGGAGCAATCGACACTGATACCTTTGTGGCTGGGGCGATCAATTCTACTGTGATCGGCGACAACGCGATCGGTAACTCTAAAATCGAAGACGGAGCGATCAGCTATCTGAAGTTTGCCTCAGATGCTATCGACGCCAGGGCTATTGCCGCCGACGCGATTGGCTCGTCTGAAATGGCGGCAACTGCTGTCTCTGAGATCGCCGAGAAGGTCTGGGACGAGTTGGTCTCTGGGCACGTAATTGCCGGGTCGTTCGCCGAGTACTTCGGGACGCACGAAGAGGCATCCTCTGGACCCCCGGCTGCGACGGCTTCAATAGCGGACATGCTCCACTGGATGTTTACCTTGTCGCGAAACAGACTCTTACAGACTGATTCTCTTCAGACCATTAGAAATTCAGCAGACTCTGGTGACATTGCAACGGCGGCCGTCTCTGATGCTGACGGAACATTCGAGAGATCGGAGTGGACCACATAATGGCCGTAGATACCGAAGACAAACGTCGGTCAGCTTGTTGCATTGCAGCACCTTGGAAGCCGATGCCTCCGGTAGCTAACGGCACGATAAACCAGGCGGACCGTCAACACGTCGCATTTTGTTATCGAGGTATATCGGCCATCGGAGCCCCAGAGGGCGGTTTAAATCAGTTCTTCTCTTCCGGGAAGTGGGGCGGAAAAGCGCGTAAGTCAGCGGGGAAACAATAATGCTCATTACGGCAAACGGATCAGACCAATCCGTATACTTCCACGTCGTTCAAGATGCTAGTAATACGTCTCCCGGGGAACCGAGAATTAGCCTCGATTTTGAAGACATATCGACGGCATACTACGTGCGCGATAGGACAGCTCCGGTTGAAATCACTCCTGTTACATTAGCCTCCGCTGTCGCAGCCCATACCGATGGTGGTTTTGTTGAAGTCAACGCCACCAACATGCCAGGGCTTTACCGTTTCGATATACCCGATGCGGTGGTTGCCACGGGCTCAGGCAGGGTGATTGTCCAATTAGTCTTTAACTCAAGCACTAATGCCCTAGCGGAACCCCAGGAGATCGAAATTACCGCTATTGATCTTACTGATTCGGTACGTGGAGGAATGACAGCTCTTCCGAATGCTGATGTGTCTGAGAATGGTGGTCTTATCGCAATAGGGACAGGCGCAGGTCAGGTGGACGTATCCGGTTCGGGCTTGATCAATGCTGATACACGCTCTTGGGCAGGGATCGCAGTGGGAAATGGAACCTCAAGTTCTCGGCCAATCGTCGACGTCCAGGCGATTTCTAATAACACTACCGGAGCATCTAACTTGTTAACGAATATAGTGAACCTCGACGCCCCTGTCTCTGGGTGTTCAACTCCGAGCCAGGTGAACGTCGAAGTCGCTGACGTCATGAAAGTCGATGCCTCGGTTGAGCCTGTTGGTCCTCCAGAAGCCACGGCTTCCATGAGTGATAAAATCAACTGGATCTTCATGCTTATGCGGAACCGGATTACTCAGAATAGCTCGACCCAAACTCTCTTTGCTGATGACGCCACTACGAGCGTGTCAACGGCGGCCGTCTCTGATGCTGCTGGAACATTCGAGAGATCGGAGTGGGCAGACGTCTAATGGCTGTAGACACCCAAGACAAACGAGGCAACTGTGTAGCGTTTCCGATTCCAGCGATTGTTTTACCACTTGCAGATGGAAGTGCCTTGAACCTCGGAGACCGGATGCATATTACCGCGGCTTACCGAGGAGTCCCGACTCTTGGCGATCGCGACACCTTCAACACTAGCAGAATAGGCCGATTTAATCCTGGAATTGGCTTTATGACAGGGCAAGCCGTTTCGTCAACCCAGAGGAGTGCTGACTAATGGCGGAACTTGAAAAAAATGTAGATTTTGTGTGGGTCTTCAAAATGGTGGACGCCACAAACTTCGCTACCGCCGAGGATAGTCTCGACGTCGGAAACTTCGATATCAGTGTGTCAAAGGACGGGGCGGCCTTCGCAGCAGCCGAAGGATCTCCTTCTGTCACAGCAATATCCAATGGGTTCTATACTGTTACGATAGATCAAGTGGACATGAACGCCGATGTCGTAGTTCTGAGAGCGACAAATACCGGAGGAGCTGCCGCCCCGAGTGAAGAGAAGCTATATCCTCCTACCAAAATCGTTTCCGATTTGAGCGACTTTAACCAGGCGGTAGAGGTGGTGACTCTGGACCCCGGAAGCGTGACAGATACCGTCTTTTCTGCCTCTGGGGCTAATTTTCTCGCTGACCACATAATTCGGCGTACATGCGCGAATGTGGAAGGCTCAACTAACGGGGATGATCTTTCATTCCGATCTCTCTACGGGGCCATCGCCAAGCTAGTAAATTTCGTTCGAGTGATCGATGGGACCCTGGAGGTGAAACAGTCAAACGATACGACGAATATAGGAACTCAAGCCGTTACGAGCAGCTCTTCAGCTGATCCTATAACCGCCTTGGATACGATTAACTGATGGCCATATCGAAAACGCTTTTCGGAACCACACGGTCAGTCCCAGAGCGCGGAGAAGAGGGATGGGGGCCGGCCGTCACTACCCAGATTGACGACTTCATTGACGGCTTTAATTCCATGGGGCATATGTCGGTAAAGCAGCCGCCCCACTTGGCCACAGGTAACGGAACGACCGACGACACTACGGTGATCCAGGCCGCTATTGATGCCGTAAATGATGGGGGCGGAGGTAAGGTTCTTTTTCCAAAAGGGACCTACTTAATCACCGCCCCTCTGAGAATCTACTCCAATGTAATGCTGGTGGGGGAGGGCGTTAACGCGACGACTATTAGCGCATCGTTGGGCAATGCACTTATTGAAAGCGCAACCCCAGCATCGGGGATAAACTTCTCGGTCGTCAGTGACATGACGTTAAACAATGGCTCTCGAGATACAGCGCTCGGCATTGGAATCGACTTTACGAACATCTCAAACGGGATGATCTTTAACATCCGATGTACAAACTGTGAGACCGGTGTCGTTGTGAATGGCTCCTTGAACGGGATCCTTCATTCTTGTTTTGATCAAGTAGACCACGGGGTAAAAATTCTCGGGGGGAACGACAATCATATAGTAAACATCCTCTGTGATCAGGTAAACGATACAGGGGTTTATATAAATTCGTCAAATGGGACTGGAATCCACGGCCTTCGTGTCGGAAGCTTCGGAGGCTTCGGAATAGATATAGGAGAATCCCTCGCATCCAACGCTACCCGCTGCTATGGGGCCTCCCTTGAAAACACCTCTACCGCTGGAACCGGGGTTAGAATCGGCGCTTCGTCTACCGGATCCGTGATCCACGGAACGCGATACGTGAACCTTTCGACTAACCTGTCTGGCGATAACGAGAGCACGCGGAGAATACTTTTAGGCCCCCATTGGTCAGACGATCTTGGTCAATCGTTATCAGATACGAATATACGCTTAGGCGGACCAACCGCAGCTCTTAATGCTCTTTCTACAATTCGTCCAGGTTCGATTACGGGGATGACAGTTCGAGTCGCCACCGCCGTAACAGATGGGACGCTGACTATTAGAAGCCAGATAAACGACGACCCCGCGTCTGGCAATGAAGGCTACACAGACGCATTAACAACGACCTTAGAATCTGGACACTCGGCGCAGCCGAAAGCTTCGTTCGGGGCACATCCTTACGAAGAAAATAACAGGATTAGGGTTGTGATAGACACCACTGCGGACTTCCTTCCTGACAGCAACATTCTCGTTTTTATTGAACTTTCCGAGGAGGTGTAAGCATGCCGCGCTCCTTCACGGCTGAAGAACTAGTTGCCGTTGCTCGTCAACAGACGATGACGCCCGATACCGGCGCGCTTGGGACTGGCGATCAAGACATACTCGACTGGATAAACGAATGGTTCTTTGATGAGCTGATCGGAGCAATCGTAGAAGTTAAGGAGGAGTATTTCCACGTCTCAAAAAAGACCTCATTAGACGGCTCGACCTACTACAGAATTAACCCTCGAGCCATGTATAACAAACTTAGAGATCTCCGCTTGGTTAATTCAGGCGGAGGTTACTCAACGAGTTTCAGACAGATAGTGCCTGGAAAGGTTCAAGGGCTAGGAGGTGGCTCGGACTCTTCGAGTTCATCCCCCTCGGGGTTCTGGATAGAGGGGGATTACATTCGAATTTGGCCCGGAGGAGCGAATTCGGGTAGTCTTGAGCAGGTGTTTTCTTTCCGACCTGGGGAACTTGTATTCTCCACAGCGGCGCGACGTATCCAGTCTATTTCGGATAATACCGTAACGCTAACCGAGGCAGCCCCAATAGGCTGGACAACGGCGAATACTTTCGATTGCCATTCCCCTCTTTCAGGCGCTGAAATCAAGTTTTGGGACAAGGCCGCTACAACAGTTTCTGCGACTACGATAACTTTTGCGGCAGCGATCAACGGAACTATTACTGGTGAGCGTGTGGCGGAGGTCAATGACTACATTACTCTCACCAATGAAGCCGCCTTACCTGGTGTCCCTATAGAATTCCATCCGCTCCTTGGTAGGGCCGGAGCGTGTGCTATCGCTGAAGCCCTTGGGGACACGGAAGAGCTGCAGGTTCATCTTGGTCGTCTTAGGGAGAAGATGAGAATGTCCCTGAAGCACTTAGAGCCTCGTGTAGACGGAAAGAAGAAACGCATCGTGGGGACTCCATTTATCTCGATGCATGGAAAGGGTTCAGCCTATGGCTAAAGCTCAGAGCGTCGAGCGCAGGGCTGCCGGTCTCTATACGCAATGGAACCAGTTTGAAGCACCTGAGGGCGCTCTCCTTGAGGCTGACAATATGGTCATCGATCGAGAGCATTTGATTCAGAATCGACGGGGCTTTAACAGATTCGGGAACCAATTGTCAGGACCTCCGTCTGCTTTTTTAGACTTCAAAAATAGCATTGTCGTACTCGATGGGGCTGTACTCAAGCATGATAACGGCGGCACAGGGCTCTGGAGTTCATGGGATGGGACCTTTGTATCCCCTGAGTCCAATCGTCGTCTCCGTGGTATCGAGGTTCGGTCAGCTCTTTACTTCACGAGTTCGGTGGGAATCTACAGGAATGACTCGATCTCTAATAGTCCAGTTAGAGCCGGACTTCCTCAGCCGCTTGAAGGAAGTCAGGAACTGCCTAACGCCAGTGGATTTCTTTTGCCAGAGAATAAAGTTTCGTATCGTTTGGTCTTCATGCGTGAAGACGCTAACGGTGTTCAAGTTTTCTCTGCTCCGACGCCTCGGCTGATTCTGATCAGTGATCAACCAACATCAACGAGGCGGACCCAAATCGATATACATTTACCGCCTGAAATAATTGCTGGAGATCAAGTTTGGGCATACCGAACGCCCCAAGCTTCTCCCGCCGAAGATTTGGGAGATGATCACCAGTTAGCCAAAATACAAACGATAAACTCGTCTCACATCAACTCTGGAACTCTTAGACTTATCGACAAAACCCCAGAGATTTCTCTCTCTGAGCTTCTTTACACAAACCCTACAGAAGAGACGATCACACAGGCGAACGGCGTCCCGCCACTATCCAAAGACTTAGCGCTTTTTAAGGGATATACATTCTATGGGAACACTACACAGCCACACGAAATGACGTTTCGTATGGTTGAGATGGAAGATCCCACTACGGCGGAAGGCCCTCAAGATAATGACGTAATTACCTTTCAGAGAGGGGTGTCAACCTACTCGTTTACGGCAAAGATATCACCATCCGCTGCCACGGACTTTCATCTTGAGAAAACGCTAGATACTGATTCTGATAATATCAACGCCACGATTCACTCTCTTGTTGGGACGATAAACGGAGAATTCTCCCTTGGAAACGTCCCCTTCTTTGCTCGATTTGTTACAGGAGAGGCGGATCCGCCCGGAATGATAAACATCGTCATGGGGGACTTCCTTACGACGCCCTTGACCGTGTGGTCTTCGAGTTCAGATATATTCAAGGAAGCATTTGATCCTCCTCTTACCGAAGGTCCAACGGATTCTGGTGTGGTCAAAACGCTTCAGGATGTATTCCCGAATGGTCTTTATCATTCGAAGTTCGAACAGCCCGACGCAGTCCCGTTTCTGAACTTCGATGTCGTAGGATCTGAAGAGTCCCCGATTATCAGAATCCTTAAGCTCCGTGATAGCCTGATCATAATCAAAGAAGAAGGGATCTGGCGTCTCACCGGAGATACTGATGTGGATTTCATTCTCAAGGAAGTCGATCCCTCGGTAAAAATCTTGGGCGCCGACACCGCTGTCAGCCTAAATAACGCCGTTTACTGTATGTCGACTCAGGGAGTGGTGAAGATTGACGAGTTCGGGGTTCAGATAATTTCCCGGCCGATCGAGTCCGACCTCAAGACTCTTTCAAGTCTGTCGAGCTTCAATGATCTATCATTTGGGATCGGTTACGAGGAACAGAGGAAGTATATTCTCTTCGTTCCCACTCTGTCATCCGACTCTGTCGCAACGCAGGCGTATGTCTATAACTACATAAGCCGCGCCTGGACAAAGTGGAAAAAACCTTGTGGTGCTGGAATTGTTCTCTTCAACACGGACACGCTCTATCTAGGGCATGGCGTCGATTCTTACGTCCTCAAGGAGAGAAAATCGTTTTTAGGATCGACGGATTATAAAGATGAGACCATAGAGGCAACCGCTATTGATACAGACGTTACAGCCTTGTCGGGCGGATCGGCAGTATCAGTAGTAGATGTTGTCTGGACTTATACCGGAGAAGCTCTGTCTCCAGGGTTCTTCTTTGAATTTGGCGCTCAGAAAGCCCTTGTTTCCTCGGTGGTTGAACTTTCCATGGAAAATACGTTTCGCTTGACGCTTGACGCCTTATTGGATCTTCCTAGTGGGGGCGGCGCTCCTGTGGGTGATGCTGGTTGGGCTGGTCTTCTCGCGCTTACTACCGGAGTAGTCGACGGTTCGGCAGGGTCGAACTTTGGGATTTCCATGTCTTTACCGGTGGCAACGAGAACTCGATGGGCTCCTGAAGCCGCTGGCAATCCTGCGCAACTCAAGCAGTTCTCTCGCGCTGTCTTAAGCATGGAAGAGAATACAGCACTAGGATATACCCTATCCTTTTTCTCTGACTACGACCCAGAGGAAACGGCGCTTTCTGAGATCCGCATTGGACGAACCGCGTCTTGGGGCCTTGGGTCTTGGGGAGATTTGTCCTGGGGTGGCGCCCGTCTTGCGGCGACTCCAATAGGGACCGTGATCCCGAGAAATGTTCAGAAGTGCCGAGCGCTCTCAATAATTCTTGAGCATTCACGGGCGGAAGAGAGATTTGCAATCTCAAACTTATCGTACAGCTTCCGCCCAATTGGGGACCGCGTAGTGAGGACCCCAGCATGAAAATCCAGAACTTTAAGAATCTGAACCGTTCAACGGAGACCGATATACCAGAGGAGATTTTCCGGACACTTGAGCCTTTGAATGAGCAGCTACAGGCTTTGACGACTGGGGCGCAAAGACGCCTGAGCTTTGAGGATAACTTTAATGCACAGGTCCACAAGATCCTTCTTAAAGACGACATCGCGGTCGATCTTTCGGTAGATAAGGTCCGTGGCAAGGCAAATCGGGTTGAAGTAGACACCCCGGGCTTTTTTGATTACTACCGTTTGGCCTGGAAGGTGATCGATGAAAATAAGATTCGAGTCAAGGTGAAGTGGGATTCAGCGCCAACAGATAAGGTAGATGCAACCATAGTTGTTTTCGGATCGTAGATTTTAATCATGGCATTCCTATCAACACAGAACGAAAACAGAGACTATCTTAGCGGTAAGACTGATACCCCTGGAGAAACTATACTTTTCAGCCAAGCTCCAGCCCCAGATCTTGGCGGAGCTGGAATTGCGCCTACAGCTGTTACCGAGACAGCCGGAACAGGACTAACCGCTCCTGGAGGAAATGCCGGGGCCGCTTCCGACCTATACGATGACCCAAACCAAAACTCAAACAACACCTACCTACAACAACCTCCACTACGCGGGGCTCCTTCACAGCCCCCTAACTCCGGAAGTACCCTCCAGGGGCGCCTTTTTTCTCCAATCGACAGTGGACTGCAGACCGGCGGCCAGGGGCTAGGGACTGCTGTTCAACAGTTTTACGATGCCGCTGGGCCGAGTCGTAGGTTTAGAGACATCGATGCCCAAAATACGCTAATGTCTGCCGTCCAGGGCGGAGGAGATATCGGCGCAGCTCGTAATCTAGTGGGGGCACAGTACGGTGGGCCTTCTCAATTGAGCTACGATCTGCCGCTTGATCTAAGTGCTCGCGCCCGTGCGATCAGCGGAACGGGGGCTAATCTTCAGTCTTACATTCAAGCTGAGAATCCGAATATGACTTCTGGAGCCTCACTCTTTGAGGCACAGAAGCTCTACGGAAATAAAGGGTTTCAGGAGAAGCGGAAGCAGTACCAGCCAGAGATCGATAAGCTTTTTACGAAGATCGCGGAAGAGAAGGCAAAGGCTTCGCAGTTCGCGGGGACGCGTCAAGCTCAAGAGCAAAATATAGCTCAGAGATCAACGGATTTCGTTCGTGATATCCAAGATAAAACCTTCGCGGATATCGACGTGAACGTAGAGAGAGCCTTCGATCAGCGTGACCGGAACACCGAGATTATCGAGAGAATGCGGGATCCGGATTATCAGGCGACCGAGCAGGACCTTGAAGAACTTGGTCTAGATCTACAGCTGCTACGTGGTTCCAAAAAACGGCAGCAAGGAGAAGAGCGCAAGCAGGATATCTTTGATCGGTTTCCGGACATTGCCGACATCTCCGCAGCACAGCTTTCTGTGGACGCTTCAGGCAGAGAACAACTAAAATTTGAGTATGATGGGGAGACCTACGAAATCCATGATGCCCTAACCGGAAGGATAGCCAATCTTCCCGAGGGCGTTTCTCGGGAGCAATTTTCTGATATTGCCGATCAGGTTTCCAGGCGTCAGAGAATTCTCGAGAGAAACTTCGGATCTGGATCCCAAGAACATGGACATCGGTGGGTCAGATCGCCTGGGGAGGGCCCGGGCAGCTTCAACATCTCCGATGCTGGATTGACCTCCTCTGATGGGGCGTGGGCTGGCTACGACAACCTATACTTCGGGGAAGAGTCGAGGGAGGGAGCCGAGCCGTTTCCTGATTACCGTACCTTCCTTGAAGAAGATATAGGAACCTTACCTACTCGGGCAAATATTGCTTCTGGGGAGCAGCGCAGGAAAGTTAATAACGCTTCAAGGGTCCTGGATTCGGCCATACGTCTTGAGCGCACAGATCCACACCAGGCCGCAACGATGCGTGCGGATGTGGGTGGATTCCTTGCACGGGAGGTTGATGCCGCGGCAAGTCAGGCTCGAAACGCGGACAGAGCAACACAGGACTGGGTTAGAGAGGTGAATGAGCTACATCACTCCTGGCTCGATTCACAAGGTAGCTGGGGAGATTTTGCTAATCCATTTACATATAGCCGAATAATGTTGAACAACCCGGCTACGGCCTTCCGTGAGGGAACTGAGTTTAGTGACCGTCAGACGGGCGCAATTGGGGGCTCATTGCAGGCGAATGAGGGGGATCTTATCGGTTATGTTCCGCCCTCGCAGGGAATAAGAGGTGAGGGGCCTCGAGATTCCAGAGGTAATCTACTAATAACAGAAGGGGATGAGGATCTTCGAGATGCCAGAGGTATCCCACTATCGAACAGGCCGATAGACGAGGATCTTCGAGATGCCAGAGGTATCCCACTAAACCCACTATGGCGAAGGCCGATAGACGAGGAAGACGAGGAAGACGAGGAATAAGCTTACGCGAAGGCTCTGCTTATCGACGAACCAGCTCTTAGAGGACGGATGGCGTAGAGGCCGACAAGGATGTGATAGCCATAAGTTCGCTATGACAACTAGAAAGAAACGAGTGAAATAATGCTTGGACTAGGTGCGGCGGTTGGTGGAATCGGCTCGGCAATTGGCGGCATTGTTAATCTCGTTGGAGGGGCCGGAAAAGGCGGAGAGGAGTACTATCGGAGGATCCTCGAGCTTTACCAAGACGTAGAAGGGCCGGAGTTTGATTACAGCGATCTTCCCCCCTCAATACTTCGGCAGATGGCGCAGCAATCTCCGGAACTCTATGATGCGGTCATCGAGAGTGATCCCATGCTGGCCCAGGACAGCGGACCTCTTCGAGATCAGCTCGGGCAAAACATTAACTATTTTGAGGGAATTCGTGACGAGGGTCTCCCACTCTCCGAGAAGCTCCGGCAGCAGGAACTGCAGAATATCTTTCGTCGTGAGCAAAAGAACACTACTGAGGGAGCGCTTCGAAAACTTGCTCGACAGGGCCGCCGTGGGCCAGGGACGGTCAGCGCACTACATGCGGCATCTGGCCAGCAGGCCGCAGATTCAGGAAGAGGGTATGCAGCAGACCTTATTCAGCAGGAGGCGCTATCCCGAATGCACGCTGCTGATGCTATTGGGCGACAGGGTGGCGCGCTACGATCTCAAGATATTGGTCTCTCGGCGGAACGGGCGAACCAGTTCAACCGATTTAATGAATTCGTCTCGAACCTAAAAACCAATGCCGCCTTGAATAATGCTTCAGCCCGTGAGCGGGCGCAAGCTTACAATGTAGGTACAGCCCAGAGAATCGGGGACGAGAACGTTTTCCAAGCCTCCAATGCGGCTCTCTCTAACCTGAACCGTCGTAATCGCCTACGCCAAGATGCCTTTCAAAATGAAATGCAGATTATCGGCGGTCAGGCTGACGCGCTCTCACAGATGGGGGGCGTCGCGGACTCACAACAAGCCTCGCGTCAAGAGTCAATTAGTGACCTCGCCGGTGGACTTGGGGGCTCCTTGGGGCAATACATGACTGCAAGAGAGAAAATGGTGTCGCCAAGAGCAGAGGAAAATACTCCATTCTATCTCCAGCGTCCTACTGATAGCTCGCCAGGTTATCAGCCCGAGCGTCCTGCTGGATTCTATCTCCAGCGTCCTAATGATAGCTCGCCAGGTTATCAGGGCTACTGATAGCTCGCCAGGTTATCAGGGCTACGGAGGTAACGACTCGAAATTAACTTAAGAAAAAGGCTAAGTTTTTTATAATGGCGTATGACCATATAACTCGGGCTGGAAAACAAAAAGTTACCCTGCAGGATCTTGAGAATCTGCGGGAACTGATGCGAAATCAAGGGGCTTACAATCCGAGAAATAGGGCCGTTGATTCCAAAGCTCCGCCCTTTAACTTGGCGGGAGCCTATCCAGCACCTGTAGTCCCGCCTCGCTCGATGGACGTCCCTCTTGGACCTGTAGTCCCGCCTCGCTCGATGGACGGCCCTCTTGGACCCGTAGTCCCGACTGGCTCGACGGACGGCCTTCTGCCCCCCGAAATCATCCAAAATCTCTTAGGCTCCCGAGGCTCCCAAGGCTCGATGGACGTCCCTCTTGGACCCGTAGCCCCGACTGGCTCGATGGACGTCCCTCTTGGACCCGTAGTCCCGACTGGCTCGATGGACGTCCCTCTTGGACCCGTAGTCCCGCCTCGCTCGACGGACGGCCTTCTGCCCCCCGAAATCATCCAAAATCTCTTAGGCTCCCGAGGCTCCCAAGGCTCCCAAGGCTTCCAAGTCCGCCCAGGACTTCAAGTCAGCCCAGGACTTCAAGGACTTCAAGGACTTCAAGGTCTTACCGGCATCCAAAGTTCCTCAGTCCCGACTGGCTCGATGGATGGGCCGAATTATTTTCAAGATCCTTCATCAGCCCCCTCGATGGAGGCCATTCAGGATAAGCTTCCGTCTAAGCATTCGGTTTCTAGGCCGATAGACCCGAAGAATTCTGACGATGTAAAGAAGGCGGAGGCATTACAAGCGGAACTCCAGAAACGTAGAGCGGAATCAGAGGCGGCGGAAAATAAGCGGTCAGAGGCTGGAAGACTTCTCCAGAATGAGAAAACCCAGAGGCAAATGTTTAAAAACATCGGGGACTACCTCGGAATGATCGGTCAAAGCCGATCTGCGAGTCAAATCCGCCTCGGGATGGCTAGACGTCCGCCGCTTTTTACTCCGGAAAGTTATAAGGAAGAGATTCGGGATATAGACGATCAGCTGGAAGGGTTAGAGATAACGAGCACTCTTGCAAGTATGGGAGTCGAGGTTCCCCCCGGCGCTAGGGCGAGTGTACTGCGCGAGTTGATCGGCCCACTCACTGATATGGCCAAAGAGAAGCAGAGCATGGAGTTCATGGCCCAGCTTGGGCCGAAGAAGGATAAAATGTCCCAAGTGTATATCAAGAAGTTCGCGGAGGGTAAATCGGTCCAAGCGGCCATCACTAAATCCTTCGGACTCTACGATGCTGCATTTAAAAAGGGGGCGATCGGTCCAATTCGAAGTCGCTGGGAGGCATGGGTTAATAGCGGTAAACTGGGAGATACGAAGGATGCGGCCCGAGTCTTCTTCTCTCACCTAGATATCATGATCGCAGATTTCATCTTCTCGCTGACCGGAAAGGCAGCGGGGGAGGTGGAACGCGCCAACTACCGAAAGATGTTTGGTAAAAGCTACGAGAGCAGGGGCAACTTTATGGCGGCTATGGCCTCTGTCGAGGGAAGGGTCATTAGCAATCACAACATTCTTCTCCAGACGATGATCGATGGAGGGGTTGATACGAAAAACCTCAAGCTGATTCCCCGTTCGGTATACCTGAGTCCCACTGACGGAGGACCGCCTGTACGTGTTACCGAAGAGAAAGCCGAGAAGGAACTCAGAAAGAGCCCAAGGGGTTGGGAGATTTTAAGCCAATGACACGAGATGAGCTAAAAGCTTTAGCGGCGAAGGATACAAGAGGGATAGTCTACGACCGCAAGTACTACGATAGAGCCGTGAAGGAAATGGGGGGGCAGCGGCTCGGTGAGCACGTGGGTCACGAGAGCAACCCGATCCAGAAGCAGCACCCGAAGCTCTCCTACGCAGATCGGACAATTCTGACAACCCTGAATAACGCTGGGCCGGAAGCGGTCATCCGCACCCTGAAATCGAAGGGCTGGGAGGTGAAGCAGAGCGGCAACCAGTACGCTATCCGCCGACCGGGGGAATATGACTATCACGTCATTGATGAGGATGCACTCAGCTGGAGCGATGTCAGCGATGTCGCTGGAGAGATGGTCGGCGGGCTAGCCGTAGGGGCCGGGACGGTGGCGGGTCAGACTCTTATCCCAATTCCAGGGGTCGGGGCGGTGGCGGGAGGAGCCGGGACCGCGGCTTTGTGGGAGTCACTTCTTCAGGGACTCGGAGGGAAGTTCACGGATTTCAAGGCTACACCGGAGGAGATTGCGGGAGCAGCGGGCAAGCAAGCACTTTATGGTGCGGCAGCCGTCCCTCTTTCCGCTGCGGCGGCATTTGTTGGAAGGCCGGCATTTAAGTATGGCAAAAATTTGGTGACAAAAGGCCGAAATCGGTTCTTCCGAGGAGAATCCGATAAGCTTCCAACAATTGACAAGTGGAAGACTCTAAAGACGATCAGAGGAGAAAAAGCGAAGAGCGCGAAGTCGGATCAAGCACTTATAGATCGCAAAAAACTCAATGCTAAATTCAGCGCAGGGCAGCATGTGGAAGAGCGACTAGAGAAAGCCTTATCCGCCGGAAACACTAGCCAGGCCAAGGCGCTGACGGAGTTGCTGGTGAAGGCCCGTGGTCCGAAAACAGCAGTGCCGACGGGCCGCTTCCCAGGCCACAAGGGGGCGTTGCGCTCTCTTAGACGACCTATTCCCCAATCCGACGCAGTTGCGGCGCAGGCACAGCGACTAGTGAATGCCAAAGCCGCCGCAGCCGACCGCGCTACCAAGCTTACGGAGGCGCAGGTGGCGCAGGCGCAGACGCGTAAGGCCGAAATGGACCTCTTCAAGAAAGAGGCGCTTACGTTGAACCCTGAACCACAGGAACTTCCGCCGATAAGCCCTCTTAGACAACCTATTACCCGAGCCGAAGCAGCTGCGGCGCAGGCGCAGACGCATAAGGCCAAAATGGACCTCTTCGAGAAAGAGGCGAAGAGGCTCGAACCTAAACCTGAGGGATTATCGCCGGGACCACTTCCTACCAAAAAAGAAGTCATTGCGGCGCAGGCACAGCGACCAGCGGATTCCCCATCCGACCCAGCCGCGTGGAGTCGGCGCAAAAATGAGAGGCTTGTCTTCTGGGATAAGCCCTCCGAGGATCCGGGATCTATCGGTGCCCTTCGAACTCCCAAGCAGGCTCCGCCGGCTGAAACTACTAAGCTGCCTCTGAATTTCTTCACTACAGAGGGATTACACGGCGAATATGTTAAGAATATCAGCGATAAAAAGTTGCTAAGAGATATCGCGGAGACTCTGGGAATTTCTAAGTTTCATAAGGCAACTAAGCGACAGCCGAAGACTTATAAATCAATACGTCAACTCAGGGCAGACATTATTCGAAATCTGCCTCCGCCGGCTCGAACTGCCAAGAAGTCTCAGCCGGCTAAAACTCCCAAGCAGGCTCCGCCGGCTGAAATTGCCAAGAAGTCTCCGACGGCTAAAACTACTAAGCAGCCTCAGACGGATCGAACTGCCGAGCAGATGAAACTCGATAAAGATACCCGCAAAATTATTGATAAAGGTAGCAAGGATACAGACGGGGTTATCGTGACATACCTCACGTCTGCAAATGAGGAGAGGATTGTTCGCGGCAAGGTTGGGCTGCTCGTTGCGAATGAGAAAGAGCTTGATCTGCTGTTAGAAAACACGGTTAAGAAAGACAGACTGAAATCTCTAAAAAAAGCAGCTAAAGACTGGGGGGTCTCGACAGAGGGTAAAAATCTTAAGGAGATCGAGAATACCCTGAGGGATAAGCTTCCGCTGCCGAAGAAGAGCAAGAAGAGTAAGGGTCAAGGCAAATATGACCGGGGGGGAGAAGGGCTTCTCCCCTTCTGGAATCTCGATACTCAGAAGTGGAAAACAATCCGTCTTAGTAAGGTCACGAGTGTCAAGGATTCTGCTGGAGAGTCTTTGTATACAAAAGCAGTAGGGCCATTGAGAAGTGCTGAGGATATAAAATTCTCTTCCAAGGATATAAAATTCTCTCCCGAAGATAACCCGTTGCCAGGAGGGGGCGCATCAAGAGGGCAAAAAGGTGACCTCCGTTTTGGCAAAAAGACCTTCACTACACCTCCTGGGCCCCTCCGCTCCACGAAGTCCCTCGTAAATGAGGTCGCAAAGCCGAAGCCGAGCAAGGGCGTTTTTGCGTGGTTGAGAAGAACTCTTCAAGATGGCGCGATTCTCGATTATGTTACGGGAAACGCTTTCGGGGCTACTGGTATTGCTGTTCGTAAGGCCAACCGCTTCGTACGGCTAACGAACTACATGCGTAGCTTTCTCCGCTTATCCCCCAAGGAACAGAAAGCGGTGCTGAAGAGGGGGGCCGAAAGTGGGCCAGAGGAGGCTCGCAAGGTCTTCGAAAAGACAGTCGATATTCATAGCACGAAAGGAAACGCTGCGATATGGAATGGACTCATTTATGTCTTGATTCGTGACCCTAACCTTGAGGACTTTTGGAAATCCAGTATGAAGGTGGTGAAGTCGATATAGATGATGACAGTTGAATCCCATCACTTTTAACAAGGAGCAGAATGATGGCTTACGGCAAGGGTAAAAAAGGTGGCAAAAGAATGAGCGGAATCAATTCTCCCCACGCTGATTATGGCACTCACGGCGGCGCCTCAGGCGGGAAGAAGCACAACGTTCCGGATAAGTCTTCAAGCGTTAGTTACAACACGCACGGAAGCGACTCGAGCCATATTTCTCGAGTTAAGAAGAAGAAGGCCGGAAAGTAGGTAGACGCTGGAGCGCGTAGAGTAGACAATAGGTTAGCCAAGCAGTAACTTAGCTCTTTGCTTTTTTCTGTGCCCCACGCAGACCTGGACGAGCGTTACTGTCTTGGCTCTTCTTTTTCCTCGGCTTTGATCCGGCTCTGAACCGTATGGCATTCGAATTCCTCTTCTTTCACCAAGTAGAAGCTCGGGGGGCCTTCCCACGGGAGAAAATAGCAATAGATCGCTTTGCAGCGCATGCAAAAACACTCCATCCAAAGCCCGTCCTCTCCCACGGTTAACGGAATCGGGTTAATTAGAAAGGGCTGATCGCAGCAGAATTCGGTGATCATGGCTGCGTCGATTGGAATGACTTGAACGCGCGAGTGGTGGGAACTTCGCCGCGTTTCAGTTCAAACTCCAAAGCTTTCTGTAAGGCTCCTAGGGCGCCCAGTGTTCCCTCTATGAGTGTCTGAGGAATATCTTCAGGGCTCTTTCGCTTCTTATTCCTCGTTTTGATGTGCTCTAAAAGAGCCTCAACCACAGCCTCGGCGTGTCGCCTCGAAATCGTAGGGTCAGGTATATATGGTCCGGCGGGTTGAAGCATTATGTTTTCTCTCGAGTCCATATTTCAATCGGTTTGTCTTCGATGTCGATGTCTTTCGCTATATGATCTTCTGGCTTCGTTTGGATGTGCCCGGTGGCATCGTGTCGTTCTCGCCTCGCCTCTCGTTTATCCTCTTCTTCGTTTTTCGTCGACTCGGGTGCTTCAGAGCCGGTAAGAATCAAGTAGGTTCTGGCCGCTATTAAACGTGCTTTGTCGTCGTCAGCTGCCGCATTTTGCGTGTATATGTCTGAGTCTGCCTGGGACAGGGACGAGGCCATGATTGTGAGGCTATGAGATTTATATTCGAGCGTAAAGCATGATACACCGTTTGCGTTACGTCTTGGCCCGTGAATCCGCAAATTGCCTTTGCAGTAGGCGTTGAGAATTCTAAGTACCTTCTCGGCTGGGCTAGGCTGTGTTTTCTCTATGGGCTTCGCTCTGGGCTTATATTTTTTCGGCATTTTAGATTTTGGCCTCTCCTCTATTTCTACTATTTTAGTCGTATGAACAAGAACAATAACGGTAACGGTAACGGTAACGGTAACGGTAACGGTTTCAACCTGAGGACTATAGCTATAGTCGGTCTTTTGCTTACTCTACACGGAGGGCTGGTGATTCCAGCGATTTTACACCAATCTGGTGAACTCACTGACAATAAGATTGATCGCCACTCAAAAGCACACGCAACTTTCCAGCGTGCTCTGCAGAATAGATTAGAACGTATTGAAGCGAGGCTTGATAAAATAATTGATTCGCGATAGAATGTAATTTCTAGCGACTTGTCGGGAGCAGGTCGATATGTGAAACCAAAATCTTAGGAGATCGCCAATGAGACTCGATGCCTGTTAGCGCTATGGCTGAAGTCACTCTCGAGCTTGCCATTATGCGGCAAACTACAGGAGGAGTAAGCGAAGAGGAGATTCTCCTTTTCTGTCAAGCCGAACGGTCCGAAATAAGCCGGGAGATTTTATACGGGAAATATCCTTTTACTAACACCCTTCTTCGCGCCGGCTCGTTGGCTCCCAACGATGCCCGAGGGATGCTCACCGCTCCCACACCTAGCGAGCCGAGCGCGTCTTAATCGGAGATCAAAATAATGGAAACACGAATACCGTTGCCGTCGACAGAACTAGTTCCTTCTATTTCTGGGGCCGCGATTGCGCATCATCCACTAGGTTTCTCTTCACTTGGAACGCGCAGCCTTTGCGCTGGTAGTATGGCTGCCGAAGAGAAGCCAGCGCTGTCTCTGCCACAAGATGATCGCGGCACTCGGTGCCACAAAGCTATCGAACACTGCAATCTAAACGGTCTCTCTGACGACGAGGCTGCAGTGGTCGAGCGCTGTTTTCTGTGGGAAGAAGAAAAAATCGAAGCTCTTGGACTCGAGCAACCGACGCAAACTCACGTTGAAGAGCGGTTTGATCTATTCGACTCCGAGCGTCGGTTGTTCTCCTTTGGTACGCCGGACAAGGTGTTAGTATTCGGATTTGAACGCGGCGCGGTGATTGTCGACTGGAAATTTCATCCGACTGGAAACATACCGCAAATACCAGCCTACTATCAGCTTCTTTCGGCGTCGATCGCAGTTCTGCAGCGTTACCCAGACTTGAAATCAGCTCTCGCCTTTTGCTTCGCTCCGTCGTCCGGCAGAGAATATTCTCTGAAGCTAAAGAGAGAGGATATCCCAGACAGGATTTCTGCGCTGGAGAAGATAAGAAAGGACTGCTCAGATCCACAAGCGCCGCTGACTGCGGGCTCTGTACAGTGTAAGTTTTGTTCGGCTGCGGCGACGTGCTCAGCGGCAAGAGACGCCTCCAATTCGATCACGGCGCTCAGTGAAGGCGCCGGCTCAAAGGACAGCCTTGTAATTCGAGAGACAGATTCCGGTTGGGAAATCTTGGATCAAAAACGTTTGGCCGAAATGGTGTCTCTGGCGAAGGTCGCTAGAACTCACGCCGATGCGTTTTTAGAACTTGTCAAAAGAGCCTTGGAGTCTGGAGAAGCTTGCGAAGGCTTGGCGCTCAAAGGCACAGGTTCAACGCGGAGCCTATCGAGTTATGACGAAGCTTGGACCTCGCTTGATCCGCGCTGGCAGGCGAGAATTAAACGGAAGTGGACAATCTCCGAAGCTGAGAGAGCCTATCATGATTTGAATCCTCATCTGAAATTGCCAGAAGTGAAACGCCAGGTGGAGCAGCACTTTGCAGGGTGGATTCGACTCAAGAAAAAAAGACCGTCTCTTCAAGAGGTGAAGTGAGGAGTTTTCACAATGAACCCCAAGCAGGAAATGAGGCTTTTAGAAATGCTTGAGCGCATCACGGTAGCGCTCGAACAGGTATGGCGTCAGATCCGTGAGTTCCGAGAAGACACAAGTAAACGGAAAAAGGAGATCAGTCGATGACAAACGATATAATTCAAACTGAGGTTCAGCCGCTTCGCGTACTCTCTACCGAGGCTTACCAAGCGGCAACTCGTGGTGAGATCGATTGCCAGGTGGCAACGGCCAAGGAGTACCCACGAACTCCGGCAGAATCGATAAGAACGGCTCGCTCTGCTCTCAAGCTTGACCCAAAAAACGCTGGTATTTATCTCTATGCAATTCCCCGAGGCGGGAAGAAAATCACTGGCCCCTCTATTCGCCTGGCAGAATTGCTGGCTCATTCGTGGGGAAATCTTCGCGTCGGAGTTCGAACCGTGGCAGTTGACGACAAAGAGGTTTGTGTTCAGGCTACCTGTCACGATCTGCAAAATAACGTCGCAGTCCAGGCGGAAACCAGACGTTCAATATTGAAAAGTGATGGCAAGCGATTTACTGACGACATGATCGTAGTTACGCAAAATGCGGCGGCTTCCGTTGCGGTGCGTAACTCGATATTTAAAGTTATACCGCGTGTTTATTGGTCGCCGCTTATGGAAGAAGTTGAAGGAATTATCAGAGACGGGAAAAACGATCCAGGAAAAGACCTTAAAACGCGCGTTTCTCGTGCTCTGTCGTGGTTTTATAAAAACGGAGTTGAGGAGTCGAAGGTGCTTGAGTGGGTTGATCGAGCGAACACAAGTCAGATAGAAGCCTCAGATCTGGTTACGCTTGAAGGGATCCGCACAGCTATGGGCGATGGCGATTTTGTAGCTCGCAGATCGTCAAAACACGTGGACCTTGATCAGCCGATTTCGAAGGGGGAAAAAGAGCTTGATGCAGGCGCCACTTCGCAGGCTCTTAAGCCTACGACTGCCGTTGAGAGAGCCGTTAATCTCGGCGCGAAACAGGAAATTGCAGGATCGAACCCGTTCGACTAATAGAAACATATAATGCGAGCAACCGCTAGACTCGGAGAAAAGGAGTATCGTTCGAAGCTTGAAGCGCAGTACGCTCTTAGCCTCGAAAGTTTCTTGCAGTCAGGTCTGATAAAATCTTGGCGCTATGAACCTATAACTTTGAAGATAGCGACTGGATCGAGATACACGCCTGACTTCATGGTAATAGATTCCACGGGAGCTATTGAACTAGTTGAAGTGAAAGGCTGGCACCGGAATATTGACGCTTCCAGAGAGAAATGGAAGGCGGCTGCGGCGCTGAATCACTGGGCTCGATTTACCTGGGCAACACGCTCAAAAGATGGGGGGTCGTGGGTACATGAACACTATGACTAAATCTGACACGTCTCTTGAGTGGTTCCTTCGTGATCTCGATCAGCGTCTATCTGATCAATGCCGTAACGCTTTGGTTCTTTCCGCCTCGGAGCTTCGAGACATCGTTTCTAAGGCTTACGAGGCGGGAAGAGTCTACGGGTCCGGTGAGGCTTCTGTGTCTTACGATGGGGGCGTTTGAAAATTGACATTTCCCTCGCTCGGCGCAGCTTTTTCGGCGCTCGAAAAGGTTGGGGGACCGCCGAGTGGGGGGTTTAAGCCTGCGCTCAAGGTTGATATGGCGATCCAAAAATCCTACCCTTGGGCTTTGTAATCAGGGGAGTTTCTGGTAAAACTCGGATTGTGGCACCTGGCAAAAGAGCAGATCCAAGCGAGCATCGGTCACCTTGCCGGGTGCCAGACCGGGCTCGCTACTTTTT
>Ga0310345_10001891_pt1 | contig 22236 bp, 17 predicted proteins | sample HC15DNA20500_MG_FD_204667 | JGI IMG/M metagenome (GOLD analysis project Ga0310345, IMG submission 204667) | Marine microbial communities from station ALOHA, North Pacific Subtropical Gyre - HC15-DNA-20-500_MG | ecosystem: Environmental > Aquatic > Marine > Oceanic | place: Pacific Ocean: North...
CATAAAATTTTTACTGAATTAGGCAGAAATTTTATTACCCCTTTTGATAGAGAAGATATTCACTACCTAGCCACTGCTTTGGATGATATTGCTGACTATATTTATTCTTCTTCAAAAAAAATAAACTTTTACCACATTAACCCCAACGACAGTGGTATTCAAAAAATGGCAGAATTAATTTTTCAAGGTTGTAACGAAATAAAAAAAGCTGTTTACGGTCTTCGCGATATGAAAGACCTAAGAAAAATGACCGAAGCCTTGGTAAAAGTAAATTCCATTGAAAACCAAGCCGATGATGTTTTTGATATGAGCATTGAAATGCTGTTTCAAAAAGAAAACGATGCGAAAGAAGTAATTAAGAAACGAGAAATTTATCAGGTACTTGAAATTGCAACAGATAAATGTGAAGATGCTGCTAATGTAATAGAATCTATTATTATTAAGTACGCATAATGCCGGCAATTACAACACCTAACCGCAATTAAAATTTATGACGATTTTATTAGTTACATTAGTAATACTTGCGCTGATATTTGATTTTATTAATGGATTTCACGATGCGGCCAATTCTATTGCCACCATTGTTTCAACCAAAGTACTTACTCCTTTACAGGCAGTAATTTGGGCTGCTTCTTTCAACTTTATAGCCTATTTTGTTTTTAAAGAACATAAAGTAGCGGGTACCATTGCCAATATTATTGCCGAAAATATTATTAATTTTCATGTGCTTATAGCAGCTACAATTGCTGCCATTATTTGGAACTTAATTACCTGGTATTTCGGTATTCCATCCAGTTCATCACATACCCTTATTGGTGGTTTAGCCGGTGCAGCCATAGCAGCCGGGGGGGGAATTGATGGGGTAAACAGCTCGCCTATTATTACGGCACTTATATTCATGGTTTTATCGCCTATTATTGGTTTAATCTTTGGATTTCTTATTACAGTGCTTACGGTAAACGTTGCTAAAAACGCACGTCCATCAAAAGCCGAGAGTTGGTTTAAACGCTTACAATTGGTATCATCCGGCGCACTAAGCTTAGCACATGGTGGCGGTGATTCACAAAAAACCATGGGATTAATTTTAGCAGGAATTTGGTTTTTCGAAAAATCATCTAACCCCAACATTGGCACTATACACAATTTTACCATGCCAGAATGGTTACCCTTTGCATGTTATTCAGCCATTGCATTAGGTACTTTATTTGGCGGATGGCGTATAGTTAAAACAATGGGAACCAAAATAACAAAGGTTACACCGTTAGAAGGCTTTTGTGCGGAAGGTGGTGGTGCACTTACCATTTTTTTAACTACTTTTTTTGGTATTCCGGTTAGTACCACACACACTATTACCGGTGCAATTATTGGAGTGGGTGCCACCAAACGCTTAAGTGCAGTTCGTTGGGGTGTAACCATAAACTTGGTATGGGCATGGATATTAACCATTCCTTTATCGGCAGGTATGGCTGCCATTTTTTATTACATTACCAATTTTTTATTCTAACGTTTGCGCTTTTATTTATTCCGCTTTCTTTTTATATTTAGACCCTTACTAAATTTGTAAAGGCTTGTATAATTGTTTTGCGTGCATTAACGCAAATAAATATTTAATTATTCATATATAACTGAATTAATTTAAGAGAATGAAAAAAATTCTGGTAACTGGTGGCTGCGGCTACATTGGTTCACATACAATTGTTGATTTAATTGAAAATGGATTTGAAGTAATTTCGATTGATAACAACTCACGTTCAGGAACAGATGCAATAAAAGGTATTGAATTAATTACAGGCAAAAAAATTAAGAACTATACCGTTGATTTAAAAAATTTTGATGAAACACAAGCCGTTTTTCAAGAACATCATAATATTTTCGGTATTATTCATTTTGCGGCCTATAAAGCAGTAGGTGAGTCGGTTGAAGAACCTTTACTGTATTATGAAAACAATTTGTTCTCGTTAATCAATTTGATGAAGTGTGTAAAAGAATTTTCCGTACCGTATTTTGTGTTTTCTTCTTCATGCACAGTGTATGGCAACCCTGACAGTATTCCGGTAACAGAAACATTCCCCATAAAAAAAGCAGAATCACCCTACGGTGCCACAAAACAAATGGGTGAAGATATTGTACGTGATTGCAGCAATGCGTATGAAACCGCATCTATATTATTACGATACTTCAATCCGGTAGGCGCACATCCCTCCAATCACTTAGGCGAATTACCCATCGGCAAACCCATGAATTTGGTGCCGGCTATTACCCAAACAGCCATTGGTAAAATTCCTAAATTAACGGTTTATGGAAACGACTATCCTACCCGTGATGGAAGTTGCATAAGAGACTTTATACACGTTTGCGATATTGCACATGCACATACTTTGGCTTTACAATACTTAATTGAGCAAAAAAATAAAACGTATTGCGATGTGTTTAATTTAGGAACAGGAAATGGTGTAACGGTGCTTGAAGCTATTCACGCATTTGAAAAAGTGAGTGGTGTTAAACTAAATTATGAAATAGGTGCAAGAAGACTAGGAGATGTTGTAGCCATTTACGCTAACAATGAATTAGCAAAAAAGGCTTTAAATTGGCATATTCAATACAATTTAGAAGACATGATGCGCACAGCCTGGGCATGGGAGCAACAACTAGCTAAAGCTAAAAAATAAAGCAATTACTCGTAATATCTATAATTACATTCATCACATTTGCAAACACAATAACTTTATAACTGTATGGATTATGGTAAACAATTCCGCAGTTTCATCAATAGTTATTATGTGGGCGAAGGTGTACGCATGACGATAGGTATTCTATTACCTTCAATCATTGCTGCGTATTTTAATGCTTTACCAATTGGCATCAATGTTTCTTTAGGCGCTTTAGGTATTGCAATCAGCGATAATCCGGGGCCTATTTTACATAGGAAGAATGGCTTTGTTGCCGGAATTCTATTGCTTTTTTGGGTTGCCATTATAGTAGGGTTAAGCAGTTTTATTCCCTGGCTTTATGGAATTATATTACCCATTTTATGTTTTATTTTTTCCATTATTGGGGTATTTGGTACCCGTGCTACTTCAATTGGCATAGCCGCACTTCTAATATTAGTATTACAAGCAGATCACCATTATAAGGATGTTGAAAATGTTTTATTGAATAGTTTGTACATAGGTGGAGGTGCAGTTTGGTATAGCTTTTTAAGTTTAGCATTATACCAATTAAGGCCTTATAAAATTGTTCAACAATCATTAGGTGAATATTTTGAAACCATAGGGAAATACTTAAAAACAAAAGGTAACCTATTCAATTCAACCATTAACTTAGAAAACACCTATAGCCAATTATTACAATTACAAACAACTGCACTAGAACGTCAAAACTTAACCGCAGAAATAATTTTTAAAACACGCAGTTTTGTTAAAGAATCAACACCCACCAGTAGAAATTTAATGTTGGCATTTTTAGATGTTACTGATTTGTTGGACACTATAATGACTTCCCATCAGGACTACAAGGCACTTCATTCATTTTCGCCGGCTGAACCATTATTACAAGGGTATACACAATGCATTCACCAGTTGGGAAATTATTTGGAAGAAACTGGCATTGCACTTAAAGGTGGTACTTCTACCATAAATAGTTTAACTATTGAACAGCTTATACAACCGTTAAGAGCCCAATATGCAGATTTGCATGCTAATGAAATTTCTTCCAACTCTATTAGTATTTTAATTAGTCTAAAACAAATTTTAGATAGTATTGAAGCGGTTGCTGCCAGAATTAAAACTTTAGAAACATATATTAGCAACAAAGAAAAAATAAGCAGAAAAAAAATAAAAGAAACCAATCCGGAAGATTTCATATCACACCAACGCATATCAATTGACGTAATTATAGATAATCTTTCCTTTCAATCAAATATTTTCAGACATTCATTACGAATTGCATTAGCTGCTTTGTGTGCCTATATAATTGCACATTTCTTTTTGTTAGGACATAGTTACTGGCTGTTACTTACTGTAATTGTTATTTTAAAGCCAGCCTACAATTTAACTAAAAAAAGAAATAAAGAGCGATTAATAGGTACCCTTATTGGTGCTGCGATAGGAGCCGCTTTGCTTTATTTTATACATGCAGATACTTTGTTGTTAATTATATTAACTATTAGCATGTTTATTGCCTATAGTTTTATGCGAACCAATTACATTACCAGTGTAATTGCCATTACTGTTTATGTATTATTGTTGTATCACTTATTAAACTTTAATGATTACAAATTGTTAATTACTGACAGAGTAATTGACACAGCCATTGGATCAGCTCTGGCAATTGTGTTTAGTTTTATTTTACCACCCATTTGGGAAAACACACAGCTTAATAATTTACTATATAAAGCCATTACCAGTTGTGCTCAATATTTTCAGGTTTTAAATAATACTTTAACGGGTAAGCAGCCCTATGAAAAAAACAGTATACGACTATTAAGAAAAGAAAGTTGGATTTCCGCATCGAATGTTTCAGATAGTTTTAATAGAATGCTATCAGAACCCAAACATCAACAAGTACATTTACCACAAATTCATCAACTGGTAGTTGTGTTGTATATGGCCAATGCACATTTGGCAACATTAAATTATTATGCTAGTGAAATTAAGGCCAATTTGGTTACACCGGAATTAAACGAATTAGGGCAACATATTCTTAACCATTTACATAACAGTGCACAACAATTACAAACAATTGATACATTTACCAATCCAACAAATAACGATACAAAATTAGATAAACCCTTTCCCATTCATGTAAAAATAAACGAGCTATTAACCATTCGAAGTAAAGAAATTGAAACTGGAGAATTGAATAGTGATACTCGCCCTTATTTATCAACGCTTAAATCAATTACTGATCAGTATAGCTTTTTATACAACATTTCCATAGATATGACTAAAATTACTGCTCAATTAAGATAATAAACCCTCCGTTTGTCTAAGGAGGGTTTTGGTTTTTGATACAGGACTAAGAGAGGGGCGTTAAAATCTTTGAAATTTATTTGGTTATTTCTGCTGCAATATCTGTTTTATTTCTGTAATTAGTTCAGTTTTGGTAATTGGAATACCCATTATTTTATTATAGCCTTTGGCGTCTACCAAATATTGGTCACGTAAAATTTTAATTAACTGTCCGTTATTTATTTCCGGAACCAAAACTTGTTTAAAGTTCTTAATTATATTTCCTAAGTTTTTGGGGAATGGCCGTACATACCTTAAATGTGCATGACTAACGGAGTACCCTTGTTGTTGCAACTCAAGCACTGCACTTTTTATGGCACCATAGGTTGAACCCCATCCAATTACCAACAAATCACCGGTTTCTGCACCACTATCCAATTGTTGCAAGGGAATATAATCAGCAATTTTATCAACCTTTTCCTGACGAGTTTTCACCATGTGTTGGTGATTGTCCGGATCATAACTAACATTTCCGGTTATATCTTGCTTTTCCAAACCACCAATTCTATGCTCTAAACCGGCAGTTCCGGGAATAGCCCAGGGACGCACTAATTTTTCATCGCGTAAATAAGGTTGAAATTTTGAATCAGTATTTTGTTGTGCTGCAGCAAATTTTACCTCAATGGGTTTTAAATCAGCCGACTTAGGGAATCGCCAGGGTTCGGCACCATTGGCAATATATCCATCACTTAACAAAATTACCGGTGTCATGTGTTGTACCGCAATTCTGCAAGCTTCATAAGCTACATCAAAACAATCGCTGGGTGTTGCAGAAGCTATAATCGGCATAGGACATTCACCGTTACGACCGTAATAAGCTTGCATTAAATCGCTTTGTTCCGTTTTGGTAGGTAATCCGGTTGAGGGGCCACCACGTTGAATATCTACAATAACCAAAGGAATTTCCAACATTACAGCTAAACCCATTGCTTCTGTTTTCAGTGCCATTCCGGGCCCGGAAGTGGTAGTTACGCCTAAAGCACCACCGTAACTAGCGCCAATGCTGGAAGAAATAGCTGCAATTTCATCTTCGGCTTGAAAAGTTTTTACACCAAAAGCTTTGTGCTTACTTAATTCGTGTAATATATCTGATGCAGGTGTTATAGGGTATGAACCCAGGAATAATGGCAGTCCGCTTTTTTGGCTGGCGGCAATTAAACCATAAGCCAATGCCTGATTCCCCATAATGCTTCTATAGGTCCCTGCGGGTAATTTGGCTTTTTCAACCTTATATCGTGTAGTAAATGTTTCGGTAGTATCACCATAGTTATAACCCGCTTGTAAAACTTTAATATTGCTTTGTAAAATGCTTTCTTTTTTGCCGAACTTTTCTTTTAAAAATGCAATAGTTGTATCAAGGGTTCTATCGTACATCCAATAAATAAAACCTAATACAAACATGTTTTTTGCTCTGTCGCGTTCCTTAGTGCCTAAATCAGTAAAATCTTTTAGGGCTTCACGAGTAAGGCGGGTAACATCTATTTTAATTACTTCAAAATTATCCAAACTACCATCTTCTAAAGGATTAACGCCTTCCGGATAGTTAGCCAAACGTAAATTTTTAGCATCAAACCCATCAATATTCACAATAATTTTTCCACCGGGTTTAATACTTTTCAAATTCACTTTTAATGCAGCAGCATTCATAGCAACCAGAACATCGGCAATATCACCGGGTGTGTACACTTTGTTCGATGAAAAGTGCAGTTGAAATCCACTAACCCCGGGTAAAGTACCAATAGGGGCACGTATCTCAGCCGGAAAATCGGGAAACGTTGCTAAATCAATTCCCAACAGGGCAGTGTTATTGGTAAATTGCTGCCCGGTTAATTGCATTCCATCGCCGCTATCGCCTGCAAACTTTATAACAACGTCTTGCAGTGTTTGCTCTGTTCTATTCATTTTAAAAAAAATTGATAACGAAGTTAAGTATAATCCCTTTTCAATTTACAGCATAAATTACCCATTTTAGAAACATTTTAAACAATTATTAAATCTACACGCATTAACTTGCATTTCCTGCTGAGTTTAAAACAGAGATATGGAAAAAAAATTTGAGTTTCAAAGTAATTTCAAAGCATTCTTAGCATTAATGCTATTGTTTTCGATTTCTTGTAATAATAATCCTAAAACATCATCTAACAACACTACAATAAAAAGTGCAACTAAAACGGCTTCCATTGGTATTTCTCCAACAGATATCATTCCCAAAAAAACGGACAGTAGTGCCTATATAGATTTGTACCCTGCAATTCATAGCACACCCATCACTTATGATTCAACCAAAAAATATATTTATTTAACTTTTGATGATGGCCCTCAGAATGGAACCACCACTTGCTTACAGATGGTAAAAAATGAGCAAATAAAAGCTACATTTTTCATGATTGGCAATCAGGTTGGCGATGAATATTTGAAAAAATTAGTGCGTTCGGTAAGAAATGATTACCCCGAAATTTTATTGGCCAACCACAGTAATACACATGCCAATAATAGATACCGATATTTTTACCATCATCCCAATATGGCTTTTGAAGATTTTATGCAAGCACAAGAAAAATTGCATGTGCCTTTTAAAATCATTCGGCTTCCGGGAAATAGCGCATGGGTGTCAGCTACTTCTTTTAAAGCTTCGCCTTTGGTAAAACCAGTATGTATGAAATTAGACAGTGCGGGCTATAATGTAATTGGATGGGATGTAGAATGGGGGTTTGATCATAAAACAGCTAACCCCATTGAAAGCCCCGAAACAATGTTTCAAATGGTAAATAATGCATTTGAAAAAAATTATACGCATACCAAAAATCATTTAGTTATTTTAACACACGACCGCATGTTTAGACATGCCAATTTTACTGACTCACTTCAAAAATTTATAGGTTTATTAAAACAAAATCCCAACTATATTTTTGAAACTGTCGATCATTATCCAAACCTTAAAAAACCCTTATAGATTTAACGTGTATTTTTGTTTTGTTGCAGTAACTTTACATTATAAAAATTTTTTGAAACTATGGCAATTTTTAAATCTGGTAACCCTACTTTAACTGAGAAAATTTTTGACAACAGTCTCACAGCTCAAGCTAATGCACAAGGCATTATGAGCGTAAGAGGTACGCTTAATAAATTTGGCTTCTTAATGCTAATGGTTATTGGCGGCGCATTTTATACCTGGCATACTTATGCTAGTGGACAGCCCCAAACAACTACCACATTGATGATGGTGGGCATTTTTGGTGGTTTAATCGCAGCCATTGGTATTATGTTTAAACCCATGTGGGCAGGATATATTGCCCCAGCATATGGTATTTTAGAAGGACTATTTATTGGCGGTATTTCTGCAATTATCAATGACATGTTTGCTAAAAGCTATCCTAACCTTGTTTTACAAGCAGTAGGTTTAACTTTTGGCGTAGCATTAGCCATGTTCTTGCTTTATAGCTTTAGAATTATTAAAGTAACTGATAAATTACGCAGCATTATTTTTACCGCCACATTGGGTATTGCAATATTTTATGGACTTACATTAATACTGAGTTTATTCAATGTTAATATGCCATTTATGAGTATCACAAATGGTGGTATGTTAGGTATTGGTATTAGTTTATTCGTTGTTGCAGTTGCTGCTATGAATTTATTATTAGACTTTGATATGATTGAAAGAGGCGCTGAGCAAGGTGCACCTAAATTTATGGAATGGTATGGCGCATTTGGCTTATTAGTAACTATTGTTTGGTTATACATTGAAATTTTAAAATTGTTAAGCCGTTTCGCCAGCAATAGAAACTAATCATTCTACCCAAAAAACTTATAGCCCCACACTTACGATAAATGTGGGGCTTTTTTATTTTTATTCATATGGCATTCACTATTTTGAATTTGTTGTATTTGCCATAAAAAATATCAGGTAATTTTACGGCACAAAAATTTGCTGCCATGCAATTCAATAGAAAGGCATTAACCAATGCACAACTGATCAATTTTTATCATGAATTATTATATCCCAGACTAATTGAAGAAAAAATGTTGGTGTTATTGCGTCAGGGAAAAATTAGCAAATGGTTTAGTGGCATTGGTCAAGAAGCCATTGCAGTTGGTGCTACCTTAGCTTTGGAAAGCGATGAATGGATAATGCCCTTACACAGAAACTTAGGAGTATTTACTTCCAGAAAAATGCCTTTGCACAAATTATTCATGCAATGGCAAGGCAATCATGAAGGGTATTCTAAAGGAAGAGAAAGAAGTTTCCATTTTGGTTCTAAAGAACATTTTATTTGTGGCATGATTTCACATTTAGGTCCACAATTGGCCGTAGCCGATGGTGCAGGATTAGCCAATCAATTACAACAAAAACATAAAGTTGCATTAGCATTCACCGGCGATGGCGGTACAAGTGAAGGCGATTTCCATGAAGCCCTAAATGTAGCTGCCGTTTGGAACTTGCCGGTTATTTTTATTATTGAAAATAACGGATACGGACTTAGCACACCTGTTAATGAACAATACCGCTGCAAAAATTTGGTTGATAAAGCCATTGGTTATGGAATGGAAGGCGTTCAAATTGATGGAAATAATATTTTAGAAGTGTATGATACAATTAGCGGCGTAAGAAAATATTGTATTGAACAACAAAAGCCCTATTTAATTGAATGCATGACTTTTAGAATGCGCGGTCATGAAGAGGCCAGTGGCACAAAATATGTTCCCAAAGAGCTATTTGACATTTGGGCGGAAAAAGATCCAATAAAAAATTATGAAGAATATTTATTGAATGAGCAAATCCTTACCCCATCAGCCATTGAAGATATAAGGCATAACATGAAATTGGCTATTGAAGAAGAATTACAAATTGCTTATCAGGCAGCACCTATGGTTGCCAATACACGGGAAGAGTTGGCGGATGTTTATGCCCCTGCCCCACCTGTTGAAGAGCCTTCCGAAAACATGCGTAATAATTCAGCAACTACTGAGAAACCACATCGTTTAATTGATGCGCTTAAGGATGGTCTTGATTTGGCCATGCAAAAACATGATAAACTCATTTTAATGGGTCAAGATATTGCAGAATATGGTGGTGCATTTAAGATTACAGAAGGCTTGCTTGAGAAATATGGCAAAAATAGAGTACGCAATACACCCTTATGCGAAAGCGCCATTATTGGTACTGCATTAGGTTTAAGTTTAGAGGGGTTTAAGAGCATGGTTGAAATGCAGTTTGCCGATTTTGTTTCTGTAGGATTCAACCAAATAGTAAACAACTTAGCGAAAATACATTACCGTTGGAATCAAAATGCCGATGTGGTTGTTCGAATGCCAACCGGTGCAGGGGTTGGTGCCGGTCCCTTTCATTCACAAAGCAATGAAGCTTGGTTTACACATGTGCCCGGTTTAAAAGTGGTTTACCCGGCAACGCCGTTCGATGCAAAAGGCTTACTGTTGGCATCATTTAATGACCCCAATCCAATTTTATTTTTTGAACACAAAGCTTTGTATAGAAGTGTAACCGGTTATGTACCTAATGAGTATTATGAGATACCAATAGGTAAAGCAAGAGTTGCGCAAAGTGGAAGCGATTTAAGCATTATAACCTATGGTGCGGGTGTACATTGGGCATTGCAATATTGTGCTGAACATACCGATTCCTCAATTGAAATTATTGATTTAAGAACATTATTACCACTGGATTATGATAGTATTCGTAACACCGTTTTAAAAACAGGCAAAGTGCTGGTGTTGCATGAAGACACACTTACCGGCGGCATTGGCGCTGAAATAAGTGCCTGGATAACAGAACATTGTTTTGAACACTTAGATGCACCCGTAATGCGCTGTGCCAGTTTAGATACGCCTGTCCCTTTTAACACAACACTTGAACAAAACTTTTTAGCACATGCCCGATTAGCAGAAACTATTGAGAGATTGCTTAATTATTAAAGCACTCAACTACTCACCGGGATGATACTGTTTTGTAACGTGTTTTAATACATCATCTTTATAAAATAAAACATCTTTAAAAACACCATTGGTGTACATAGCTGCCTGGTCGGTAAAATGAGGTGAACTAACATGGCCGCTTTCACCACCGGTTAATAATGATTTAGCTTTCACTGTTTTACCAAACTCTACTGCACAAATAAAACTATTGCCATTATAACCATAACGTTTTTTAGTTCCATTGAAAGTTTTACTTACGAAAGAAGGAATGCAACCCCATGTTGAGGCCGCAAAGCCAACAGGTAAACTAGGCTTGTTATCATCAAAAATTTCATTGACATTACCCGTTAATCGTTGGTAACGATTAATATCGCCCCAAGCAACTTGCCAGCTTCCAAAATTTTGTGTTAGTTGTTCAATAACTCTTTGCAAGGGTTGCAATAAACTAACGGAACTGGCTTGCTGTGCAAAACGAATTGTTTTTTCAACCTGATCTGCTTCATCCTCTTCATCTTTATTTTTCATAATTTCAGGCAAAAGCTTTTGCCCCCATTCAATAGCCAAAGTTGTGGCAACAGAGGTTGCTGAGGCATTCCTATTCCAATGCTGTAATAGTTGAATGGGTTGTTCTAAATTCGGATAATTATTTTTTTCAACATCATACGCTTTAAGCAAAGCCGGAATTAAAATGTCAAAGGCTGACAAATGGGTATTATAAGCAGTTTTAATTACCTTATCAAGCGTTAGCTGCGTAGCATTTTCCCACAATTTTACGGCCAACACGCCACGAAAATTTTGACCATCAGGTGCCATGTAGTGGGGATAATTTTGTTTTAAGGGGCTACTTGAACCTGAAACCGTATACGGTGTAGAATTACAATTTTCTATAAAACCGGTGGCCGGATTATAAACATGAATTATCTCATTCAAAGTATGTAACCCTTTCCATTCGGTTGCAGCAATAGTTCCATCTACCGGCAATGCCCAATTGTACGCAGTATCGCGTCGTGGCATAAAATTACCATGCCAATAAGCTATATTTCCTTTATCATCAGCATAAACAGTATTGTTAGATGTGTTAGAATAGAGTTCCATTGTTTTTTTAAACTCATCAAAGTTGTTGGCTTTGGTGCGCAGCCATGATTGGATAAGGCTATTCATGGAACGATTCATGGCTTTTACTGCAATCCATTGATGGTTGCGTTGTGCCATAACCGGACCATGATGTGTAAAATAGGTTGTAAATGTTTTAGCAATTTTATTGCTGCCATTCGAATAATAAATGGTTATTTGCTTTTGTTGAATGGGTAGCCATTGATGATTGTAATAATACATCCATTTCCCATTTTGTTGTTGCACCTTCTCGGCATATAAATCGGCTACATCTGCATAACTGGAAGTATGCATCCAACCACAATGTTCATTAAATCCTTGATATACAAAAAACTGCCCCCAGGTTACAGCACCATATGCATTTAACCCTTCCTTGCTCACCACCTGCACTTCGGGGCGAAAATAAAAAGTTACATGTGGATTAATGTATAAAATGGCATTTCCGGAAGCTGTTTTTAAAGGCGCGAAGGCAAACCCGTTAGAACCGGAAGTAAGTTGTTCATTTTCGGAAAATATTTTTGCAGTGGGTAAATGTTCATTACCATAAAAATTTTTAAGTTCATTAGTAGTAACTCCACCAATATCAATTGCGCCAATACTTCCATCCGTCCACAATAACGGATACCAAGGCTTGAATGCATTTAATAAAACAGGCTTTACCTCGGGATGTTTGAATAAATAAAAATTGATTCCATCGGCATAAGCATCCAATAATTGCTTTAGCCATGATGGTGCCTTTGCATAATCATTCTTTGCATCAGTTGAATCAATTTGTAAACGAATCAATAAGTCATCATATAGGGAAGATTCTCCTTTTACTTCCGCCATTCGCCCCAGTTTTTCAATATAATTCATTTCAACCCTTTGAAAATCATCCTCACATTGCGCGTACAGTAAACCAAAAACTGCAGCAGCATCTGTATTGCCATAAATATGCGGAATTCCCCAGTTATCGCGAATGATTGTTACTTGTTTGGCCATATTTTCCCAACGTTGTATGTTGGTTGCATTATTTTGTTGCGCATTTAGTTGCAATGGAAGCAAGAACAATAGCCATAAGTATTTCATACGCTTTTAATTTTCATTTTGTTTTAGCACTCTAAGTAAGTTTCCACCCAAAATTTTTTCAATATCTTTTTTGTTGTATCCTCGTTGCATTAAACCTTTGGTTATAAGGGCATAACTGGTAACATCATCCAATTGTTGTGGGGCTGAATTAATGCCATCAAAATCAGAACCCAAACCAACATGGTCAACTCCAATTAATCGAACAATATAATCCAAATGATCGAGTAATAAAGATAAAGATGGTCGCCAACTGTTTACTTCAGTTACATATTTTTGAAATAACCATGTTAATGCATAATCGCGTTGCATGCCCGTATGTATTAAACTATCTAACTCCATTTTATGGCTTACAGAAAACTGTTGTTGCTTTTGCATGAAGGTGCTATCTAAAAATCCGGAATAAAAATTCAACTGAATAACACCGCCATTTTTACCAATTGCTTTTATTTGCTCATCTTTTAAATTTCTAAATACCGGGCAAATATTATACACATCACTATGCGATGCAATGATGGGCTTAGTAGTGGTATGAATAACATCCCAAAAAGTTTGTTCGCCGGTGTGTGATACATCAATCAACATTCCCAATGCATTCATGTGTCTTACTACTTGTTTGCCAAAATCGGTTAAACCCTTGTGTGTTAAGGTTTTTGCATTCAGGGTTTCATCCATTGCCGAAGTAGCCCAGCTGTTAGAATTATTCCAAGTTAATGTTAAATAGCGTGCACCCCGGTTATATAAACTATCCAACTTTTTCAAATCGTTTTCAATCATGTGTCCACCTTCAACGCCAAACATTGCAGCCAGTTGATGTGCTTTTATTGTTTGCAATAGTTGTTGATAGTTTTTTACAATTACAATTTTATTCGGATTTCTTTTGGCTACAGTATATAAAGTATCCATTTCTCTATTAGCAAAGTCAAATGGATTCCGCTGGTCGCCATCGCACCATACAGAAAAAAACTGAACATCTACACCACCCTTTTTAAATCTATTTAAATCGGACATTGTAATATTCGTTAAATCATTATCTAACGAAACCTTTTTTTCAATACATGCGCTTAAGATATCGTTATGTGTATCAACCAAAATGGCATTTTGAGTAATACGTTCGTAGCGTTGCGCATGCACAGATAATCCAATGCAAAAGACAAAAAACAGTAAGCCAATTTTTGTATGAATCATTATTATAAATTTTATAATGTATTATTTTTTAAAGTCACCCCATTACGTACTCCGGTATGCTTGCCATTTTGCAATGTAACAGCTCCATTTACAATAACGTATTGCACACCTTCTGAATATTGATGTGGACTATCATAAGTTGCTTTATCTATAATGGTGTTAGGATTAAAAACAACTACATCTGCCGCATAACCCGGCAATAATAGACCCCTATTGTATAAATGAAATTTTTGTGCAGGCAAGCCGGTCATTCGTCTAATAGCTTCTTCCCAACTAAATAAATGCAATTCCCTTACATATTTACCCAAAATTTTTGCATTACTTCCGTAACCTCGGGGATGGGGTACCCCTTCGCCAAACACCCTAATGCCGGCATCGCAACCAAACATACAGAAAGGGTATTGCATAATGTATTGCACATCGCCTTCACTCATACCATGAAATACCATTGCCGCACCGCCATGTTGCATCATTTCTAAAACTGTTTCAGCCTCTGCTTTAGCAGTATGCTTTCTTCCTTTTAAAACATTAATGGCTTCAATACTTTTACCATTTAAAGTTGTATCGAAGTTATAATAGGCTACCACCGGATAACTAAAATGTTTCAGTTTTCGCTTATGCAGCCTTTCCAACATATAATCAATACATTGTTTACGAATAGCAGCATTACTGAGTCGGGCATTAATAGAATCTTTCCCATCAGCTAAAACCCAATCGGGCAGCAAGGTTCCCAAATTAGTACTGCTGGCTGTGTAAGGATATTGATCAATAGTTACGTCAATACCATTACGTCGTGCATCTTTTATCAAGCCCAAAGTTTCCTTACTTCTACCCCAGTTTTGCTGACCACTTAATTTAAAATGCGAAATCTCAACAGGCAAACCGGCTGTTTCCCCAATATATAAAGCCTCTTTAACGGCCGGTACAACGCTATCTCCTTCGTTGCGCATATGAGTAGCATAAACACCATTATAAGCTGCAGCAATTTTAGCCAATGCCACAACTTCATTAGTATTCGCATAAGCACCCGGTATATAAATCAATCCGGTTGATAGTCCAACCGCCCCATCTTGCATGGCCTTTTCCATTATTTTTTCCATTTGCTGCATTTCCTGTGGTGTAGGTGCACGGCGAGCAGTACCCATTACAGCTTTACGAATATCATTGTGACCTATTAGCGAAGCCACATTAGTTGAAAGGTGTACACTATCTAAAAAATGGAAATAGGCACCCATATCCGTTTTAGAAAGGCCGCAATTGCCGGTAATAACGGTAGTAACGCCATCATAAATAAAGTTGTCAGCAGTAGGATTTCTGGCTTCATCGCCTTCAATATGGGTATGCACATCAATAAAACCCGGTGAAACAATTAAGCCGGAAGCATCAATGATTTGATGCGCTTTCCAGCCCGTTAATTGACCAACAGCTAAAATTTTACCATTAGCAATAGCCACATCGCCATAAAACCAATTATTGCCCGTGCCATTCATAATTTTGCCGTTTTTAATTAAAATATCGGCGGTTTGGGCGTTCAATGTCAAGGAAAAAAGGACATAAAGGCAACAAAATAAGGTACGCATGGTTGTTTTTTTGGGGATATTGAAATTAAGGATTCTTAATGTTACTACAAAGCATTGCTGAAAACTGTACTTTTGCCAACTGAAAATTTTTTGAGGATATGCTGGATAAATTAGAAGCCATTAAGGCAAGGTTTGAACAGGTTGGTATTGCATTAACCAATCCTGAAATTATTAATAACCAAGCCGAATTTGGTAAACTTAGTAAAGAATACAGGGCTTTAGAAAAAATAGTACAACCTTTTGAGGAATATAAAAAAGTGTTGAACGACTATCAGTTTGTAAAAGACAACCTGAATAGTAATGATGAGGATATGAAAGAACTGGCAAAAATGGAATTACCCCAGTTAGAGGAAAAGAAAGAAACCTTAGAAAAAACCCTTACTCAATTACTAATACCCAAAGATCCTCAGGATGATAAAAATGCCATTTTAGAAATTAGAGCCGGTACCGGTGGCGATGAGGCTAGCCTTTTTGCAGGTGATTTATTGGGAATGTATTTACGCTATTGCGCGAAAAAAGGTTGGAAAACAGCCATTGTAAGCGAAAGTGAAGGAACTGCAGGCGGTTATAAAGAAGTTGTAGTAGAAGTTACCGGCGAAGATGTATATGGCACTTTAAAATTTGAAAGTGGTGTACACCGTGTACAACGGGTACCTGCAACTGAAACACAAGGGCGTGTACATACATCAGCAGCTACAGTAGCAGTTATACCTGAGGCTGAAGAAGTTGACTTTGAATTAAAAGAGAGTGATGTAAAAATGGAAACAGCGCGAAGTGGTGGTGCCGGTGGCCAAAACGTAAACAAGGTAGAAACAAAAGTTTTCTTAACCCATATTCCTACTGGCACAGTAGTGGTTTGCCAAACCGAACGTACGCAGTTAGGTAACAGAGAAAAAGCCATGCAAATGCTTCGTACTAAATTGTATGAAGAACAAGTACGTAAACAAGAAGAAGAAATTGCCCGCCAACGTAAAACTTTGGTAAGTACCGGCGATAGAAGCGCAAAAATTAGAACCTATAACTGGCCTCAAGGAAGGGTAACAGATCACCGAATTGGATTAACTTCCTATAATTTAGATGCGGTAATGAATGGTGAAATTGATGAATTTATTGAGGCATTGCAATTAGCTGAAAATACTGCTAAAATGGCCAATCAATAATTTAATTGTTGGCAGTTTTTGCATTTAACTTAGTTTGTTTTTTGTAATACAAACAAACTGCTGTTAAACCGCAACTGTTACATTTGGGATTTCGTGCCAAACAAGTATAACGGCCATGTAAAATAAGCCAATGATGCGCCTTATGTATTAAATGCTGCGGTATGTATTGAATCAGTTGTTTCTCAGCAGCAAGAGGTGTGGTAGCTTTTGTGGTTAATCCAAGTCTGGCGCTTACCCTAAAAACATGCGTATCCACAGCCATATTGGGTTGTTCATCAATTACACTGGTAATTACGTTAGCGGTTTTGCGGCCCACACCGGGTAATTGTATTAACTCATTAACAGTCATAGGTACTTCACCCCCAAACTTTTCAATAAGCATATTAGCCATGCCAATTAAATGTTTGGTTTTATTGTTGGGGTAAGAAATACTTTTTATAAGTGGAAATAACTCATCGAAAGTTGCTTTCGCCAATGCCTGTACGTTAGGATATTTTTTAAAGATGGCAGGTGTGGTTTGATTAACCCTAACATCGGTGCATTGTGCTGAAAGTATAACAGCCACTAAAAGCTGAAAGGGATTGGCATATTGTAATTCGGTTTGTGCATTTGGAATATTTTTTTCAAAATAGTCCAGCACAATTTGGTAACGCTCTTTCTTTGTCATGAGTGCAATAAATACAGCAAAAATAAACGACCGAAATTTTACAAATGAAAACTTTGACCAATAAATTGTAAAGCATCTGTGATGCCTGAACGCCAGTATCCCCAAGTATGGGCACCATCGCGTACACGAAACTCATGTGGCACTTTTTTCGCGGTAAGTGCCAAGTGAAGCATACAGTTTCCTTTGGTTAAAAAGTCGTCATCACCGCAATCAATCCAATAGCGTACTTTTTGTAAGGTATCGGCAGGTGTATTTTCTACAATTTTTAAAACAGAATTTTGATACCAGGCATTATTCAACCGCTGTTTGCCGGGGGGGAAGTTGCCATATAGTTTAGGAAAAGAAAATTTATCCCAATGATCTTGAGGCATATTCATCATCTCATCATCGGTAAAAACAGCTGCACTTAAGGGTGCTGCGGCTGAAAACAAATTGGGATATTTCATTGCATAAATTAATGCGCCATAGCCGCCCATTGAAAGCCCTGAAAGTCCTCTAAAACGTTTTTGTGCCTTAATGCGGTATTTTTTTTCAACAGCAGGCATAAATTCTTTTATAAAAAAGTCTTCATAATTTTCCTGGCCATTTAATGCATTTATATACCAGCTTGAATCAGCATTAGGCATAATAATAATCATAGGCGGTATGGTGCCTTCCGCAATAGCTTTATCAGCAAAACGATTTACTTCACCGTATTGTATCCATCCCGTTTCATTATCGGTATAGCCATGAAACAAATACACAACGGGATAATTTCTATTAGAAGTATTATAATCGAAGGGAAGATAGACTGAATAGGCTACCTCTTTATGCAAAATGTTGCTTTGCATTACTTCATGCTCAAAAACAGTTCCATGCGATTGCGCATTCAGGCTTCCTGCAGAAACAATAAATAGTACTGCAATCAAAAATAATTTCATACGGCTAACTTTTAATGAATCATTAAAAGTAGCATTATTTCTTTGCATGTTTCTTAGCGTAAGCTAAAATACTTTTCACTGATTCTTCGCGGGGAAGTTTGGATTGATTTTTTAAACGTTCCAACTGCTTAATACTGCGCTGTAACATTTTGAGCTTTTCCTGAAGGAAAATGTCATCTTCTAATGCAGCTTCAATTTCGCGAGTTAGTTTGGGTTCTGTTTCTTGATAAAGATATAGGATTAGGGTTTCTTCTGTGAACAAACTCATTGTTTTGAGGGGTTTTTGAATATTATGTTTGGGTAATTTTTTCGGCATTTTTGCAATAGCACTAATGGCCTAAGTTAAACGCACATTTATAACAAATATTGCAGGCGTGCATTAATTGTGGATAACATCGCTTTCTACCACAAATACATCTTCATTAGGCTTCTTCATTAAATATTTTTCTCGTGCAAACTTTTCAATAGCGGCAGGATTATTTTGCAAGTTATTCAAATCGTTTTGCGCCATTTTTATTTCATTTTCGTAATATGCCTTCTTTTGTAAAAGCTCCTTTAACTGATGTTTTTGTTGCCAAACATAAAACACATCACGCTGATCGAAAAACAGCATCCAAACCACAAAAAAAGCAATGCTTAAAATGTATTTATTGTAAAAAACAGCGGGAATTTTTTTAAACTTCAGTAACATAATATTTTACACAATTTACTGGGGTCTACGAAAAATAAATAATTGTTCCAACATTTAATCGCAATCATTTATATTTAAGTATGAATGCCCATTTTTCAAAAGTTGTTTTATTTTATTAGGGTTCATCCTTATAACGAAACGCTTAGCAATTTATTGAGTAAATAGGTGTTAAAAAAAAGAGAGACTTACGTAAGTCTCTCTTTTTAAGCAATTGGCCGTAAAAATTATTTTGCAAATTTAATTTTGCCGGAAGGGAAGAATGCGGAAGCACCTAATTCCTCCTCAATTCTTAATAATTGATTGTATTTGGCTATACGGTCGGTACGAGATGCTGAACCGGTTTTAATTTGGCCGCAACCAAGTGCTACTGCTAAATCGGCTATGGTAACATCTTCAGTTTCACCGCTACGGTGGCTCATAATAGTATTATAACCATTGTGCTGTGCCAATGTTACTGCATTAATGGTTTCAGTAAGCGAACCTATTTGGTTTACTTTTACTAACAAGCCATTGGCAATTTTATCATCAATACCTTTTTGCAGACGTTGCACATTGGTAACAAACAAATCATCGCCAACCAATTGAATTTTACTACCCAAAGTTTGGGTTAATAATTTCCAACCTTCCCAATCGTCCTCTGCCATACCATCTTCTATGGAAACAATAGGATAATTTTTTACCCAATTTGCCCAATATTCTACCATTTTCTCAATGGAAAGTTCTTTACCATCCGATTTATGGAAATGGTAAACTTTTTTATTGGCATCAAACATTTCACTTACAGCCGGATCCATTGCAATGGCAATATCAGTACCTGCTTTAAAACCTGCGGCTGCTATTGCTGCCATAACAGTATCAATAGCTTCCTCATTGCTTTGAATATTTGGTGCAAAACCTCCTTCATCGCCTACGTTAGTGCTGTATCCTTTCTTTTTAAGAACTGATTTTAAAGCATGGAATACTTCTACACCCCAACGTAAACCTTCGCTAAAGCTTTTGGCACCTATAGGCATTACCATAAATTCCTGAAAATCTATTTTATTATCGGCATGTGCACCACCATTCAAAATATTCATCATGGGAATGGGAAGTGTTTTTGCATTAACGCCTCCGATATAACGATATAATGGCAAACCCGCTTCCATAGCAGCGGCTTTAGCAACTGCCAAACTAACTGCTAATATTGCATTGGCACCTAATTTAGCTTTGTTTGGCGTACCATCTAAAGCAATCATTGCTTCATCAATGGCCACTTGTTGGTCAACTTCAAAGCCGGTAATTTTTTCTGCAATTGTTTCATTAACATTTTTTACGGCTTGTAAAACTCCTTTACCTAAATATATACTTTTATCATTATCTCTTAATTCAACCGCTTCATGAACACCGGTACTAGCGCCACTGGGTACAGCAGCACGGCCTAAAGTGCCATTATCGGTTAATACATCTACTTCAATAGTGGGATTTCCGCGACTGTCTAAAATTTGGCGGGCATGTACATCTACAATGTAGCTCATGGTTGCTTGATTTTTTGTTTTTAATGGCTGCGAAAATACAGCATCCATGCAACTTTTATCAAGCAATTTAGCTACCAATTGTTAGCTTTCTAAATACCTCTTCTAAACTTTGTTGTTCGGACTGAAGCGCAATAATGTTCAGATTTTCTTGCAGTGCAAATGCCAATAAATTCTTTCGTACCAACTGTTCTTGTCGTGTATATAATTTAAATGTACCCGGTGCAATTATTTCCACACGTTCTACTTCCGGTAATTGCAATGCTTGAGGTTGTAGATGTTGTTCGCGAAGTGAAATGGTAATGGTAGCAATGTCATTTTTTTGATGCTGCAAATTTTGCAACGTATCATCTGCTACAATTTTCCCATCATTTATAATAATGGCTCTATCACAAATTGCTGTTACTTCCTGTAAAGTATGCGAAGAAAACAAAACTGTTTTTTCCGCACCTTGTTGTTTTATTACATTTCTAATTTCAACTATTTGATTGGGATCGAGGCCACTGGTAGGTTCATCTAAAATTAATACTTCGGGGCTGTTAATTAAAGCAGCAGCAAGGCCTACCCGTTGTTTATATCCTTTTGATAATTGTGTTATTTTTTTATTTTTTTCAACCTGAAGGCCTGTTAATTCAATAACCTTTTTAATTTCTTGCCATTTGTTTTTTATGCCTTTTATTCCTGCAACAAAATAAAGATATTCACCCACATACATGTCATAATACAGTGCATTTGTTTCAGGCAGATAACCAATCATTTTTTTTGCGTCAATGGGATTCCGTTGTACTTCTATACCATTAACAGTTACCATGCCTTCATCGGGAATTAAATAACCCGTAATCATTTTCATGGTTGTACTTTTTCCCGCACCATTCGGACCCAAAAAGCCGGTAATTTGGCCTTTTTGCAAATGAAAACTAATATTATTTACGGCATATTGTTGGCCATACTGTTTAACCAAATGCTTTACTTCAACCGACATGCATTGTGAATTTGCCCGAAAGTACAATTTTAACTGAATGTAATGCGCAACAAAAAACTTAAAATAAATGCATATTACTATTTAAGCTGAAAGGCAAAAGACACAATATTAGCCAATAAGTCGGTGGTTTGTAAATAATGCCCATACCGAACTTCAATATTAGACAAGTGCGTTTTTAAAATACCATCAGGTGGCGACAATCGTAACCCCATGCCAAAAAAATTACTGCTTAAAGCCGATAAGGCATAGTTACTGCTGTAGTATTGGTCGGATGCTGTATGCACACCATACGGCGCAAAATAACGGGCAGCCGTTTGTATATAATACCTGTAAAAGGGTGATAACGAAAAGAAAGGGGTAATTTTTACAGGTACTTCCAAATCAATTGTATGTGATTGTATGCCCCATTGATCAAA
>Ga0310345_10001894_pt1 | contig 22166 bp, 19 predicted proteins | sample HC15DNA20500_MG_FD_204667 | JGI IMG/M metagenome (GOLD analysis project Ga0310345, IMG submission 204667) | Marine microbial communities from station ALOHA, North Pacific Subtropical Gyre - HC15-DNA-20-500_MG | ecosystem: Environmental > Aquatic > Marine > Oceanic | place: Pacific Ocean: North...
AAGGATCGCGAAGCGACCCCCCGCAGGGGGGCTTGTCCTTGACCCCCGGGGGCGAGTCGCTCAGGCATCCATCAGCGAGAGACGGATCCGGAGAACAGGCGCGGGCCTTGTTCTCTGGTGAGTCAGGAGCCCGCCGGAGGCTCCCCCGCCCGCCGTTCCCTCGCCCCCTCCCCCGATGCGCGACGCAGCCAAGCCCGCCCGCAGGGCGCCTGCAGACCGCGTCGCCGAAGCTGCCCTCAGATCGGCGTCGTGGCGGGATCGTAGCGATAGACCCAGTCGTTCAGCCCCTGCGCGGTCTCGGGCGCGAGGCGGGCGAAGGCGCCCAGGGCCGCCGCCTTGATCCACTGTTCGGGGGCCACGCGGGCGTGGAACCGCCGGCCGTTGCGCGCCGCCGCCTGCTGCAGGCGGGTGGCGCGGGGTTTTCGGGCCCGCTCCCAGGCCTCCAGCGCCTGGGCGGGCTCGTAGGTCGAGAGCGCGCGGGCGAGGACCACCGCGTCCTCCAGCGCCATGCCCGCGCCCTGGGCGAGGAACGGCAGCGTCGGGTGGGCGGCGTCGCCGACCACCGCGCGGCGCCCCTGCGACCAGCGCTTCAGCGGCCGGTGGCCGAAGAGGCCCCAGCGGAAGGTCTCCTGCACCGCGGCGAAGAGGGTCTCGACCTCCCCGTGCCAGCCCGCGAAGCTGGCGCGCAGGGCGTCGGGGTCGCCGGGGGCGGACCAGCCCTCGGCGGTCCAGCTCTCCTGCTCTTCGACGGCGACGAAGTTCAGCAGGCGCCCCTCGCGCAGCGGGTAGGTGACCAGGTGGCGGCGCGGCCCCATCCAGACCGTGGTTCGGGGCGAGAGCAGGCCCGCGGGCAGGCGTTCGGCCGGGACCAGCCCGCGCCAGGCGACATGGCCCGAGAACAGCGGCTTGCCGGGGTTCGCGAGGTCCCCGCGCAGGGTCGAGCGCACCCCGTCCGCCCCCAGGACCAGGTCCGCGTCGAGCCGCCCCGCGTCGGTGTGGAGCGAGGCGCCGCCGCGGCGGTCGCCGGCCCGCTCCACCCGCTCGCCGAGGCGGATCCGCGCGCCCTGGGCCCGGGCCGCGCCCTCGAGCGCGGCGAGCAGGTCGGCCCGGTGCAGGTGCAGGTAGGGGGCGCCCCAGCGGGCCTCGGCCGCGCGGCCCAGGCCCATGCGGTAGACGACCGAGGCGGTGCGGTGCAGGCGCAGCTCCACCGCCTCGGGGCGGGAGGCGGCGGCGCGCGCGGCCTCGCCCGCGCCCATCCAGTCCAGCGCCCGCACCGCGTTGGGCGACAGCTGCAGCCCCGCTCCGACTTCGCCCAGCGCCGGGGCCTGCTCGACCACGGTCACCGAATGCCCCGCCCGGCCGAGCGCGGCCGCGCAGGCGAGGCCGGCGACTCCTGCGCCGGCCACGACGATCTCCAGCCTGCGCCCCATGCGCCCAGCTCCCCCTGCCCCTAGGGGCCCTGCGGAAGCGGCCGTCCCCGGGGCCGGGCCTGCCGGGCGGAGGCTGCGGCCCCGCCGGCATCCCCGGCCGCGGCCCCGGGAGGCGCGCCGTTCCTGCGTCTCGCGCCCGGGCGCCTGGCGGCGGCCCGGGATCGTCCTGCGCCCGCCGGACCGAGGGCCGGCGGACGGATCGGGACCGGGCGCGCCGGGTCCGGCCCCGCCGGGAGCGGCGCCCCCGCCGCCCCGGCCGCGGGCCCTCGGGGGCGCGCCGGTCGGTCGCCTCGCCGGCGCGGGGCCGGCGGGACGCTCCCTCTTAACCCCCGTTCAGGCCCCGGTGAAGACGGGTTTCTCCTTGTTGAGGAATGCCTTCACGGCATTCGCATTGTCCTGCGATCCGGCGCAGATGCCCTGCAGGGCCGCCTCGTAGGCGTAGCTGTCGTCGAAGCTGTGGTCGTTGGCCGCCGCCAGCACCGATTTCGCGTAGCGCAGGGTGCGCGGCGCGCCCTGGGCGAGCTTGGCCGCCCACTCCATCGCCGCCGAGCGGGCCTCGCCCTTGGCCACGACCTTGTTGGCGAGCCCCGCCTCCAGCGCCTCGGCGGCGGTCATCCGGCCGGCCTCGACGATCATCTGGTAGGCGCGCTTTTTTCCGATCGCGCGCAGCAGCATCCAGTGGGCGCCGCCGTCGGGGATCAGCCCGATCGCGGCGAAGGCGAGGTAGAGGTAGCTGTCCTCCTCCATCACCGCGAGGTCGGAGGCCATGACCAGGCTGGCGCCGATGCCCGCGCAGGCCCCCTGAGCCGCCACGACCACGGGCTTGGGCCCGCGGGTGATGGCGTCCATCACCGGCTTGTACTCGTTCATCAGGCTGGCCTGGGTGTCGCGCCCGGGCTTGGCGGCCTTGAGGTCGGCGCCGGCGCAGAAGGCGCGCCCTTCGGCGGCGAGCACGATCACCCGCGTCTCCGGGTCGGCATGGGCCGCCTTCAGCGCGGCGGCGAGATCGGAGCGCAGGCCCGCGTCGAAGGCGTTCAGCGCGTCGGGCCGGTTGAGCGCCACGAGGGAGACGGGGCCGTGGGTCTCGACGAGGACGGTGGCGTAGTCGGACATGGGCGATTCCTTGCTGGCGTCCCGGGCGTCGCGCCGGGCTCGCGGGAGGGTGGGCTGGCGGAGGCGCAGCCGCGCCGCCGCCGGGGCGGGGCCGCGGCGCGCGCGAGTCGCGGCGACGATACAAGCCGGCCGGCAGGGAGAACAATCCCGCGCAGCCGGCCGCACGCGCAACGCCGCGTCATCCCGAGGCCTGCGCCGGAGGGGGACGCCGGCCCCGCCAGCGGGGGGCAAGGCGTCGCCAGACATGCCCGTGGGTGGGACGGGCCTCCCCCGGCGCGCCGTCCCCGGGGGGCGAGCCCGCGCGCAGGCCCGGGGCCTGCCGCACTCGCGCCCCGTCGCGCCCGATACTCCGGCGCGCCAGGCCTTTGCGCCTGCCCCTCCGGCGCGCCCGCTCCTTGCGCCCGGCCCCTGCGGCGCTCCCCCACGCGCTTGCGCGCGCGGCGGGGAGGCGGCCATAAAGGCGCGCGGCAGGTCGGCCCGGGGGGACGGAAGCATGGCGGGCGAACCGGCGCGGGGCGAGAGCGCCGAGGCGCGCATCGACCGGATCATGGCGCAGGAATCCGCCGCCCGCGCCCGGATCACCGCCCGCGTGGTGAGCGTGGCGCTGGTCGTGCTCGCGCCGCTGGTGCTGCTGGTGGCGGGGTGGCCGGACGGGCTCTATCACCTGGCGCTGATGCCGCTGTTCGCGGGCTCGGTCTGGATGCAGGCCTGGGCGGGGCGGCGCTGGGGGCTCTCGACCTGGCGGCATTACGCGATCATCGCCTTCAACTACGCGCTGCTGACCTTCACGCTCTACGTGCCCAACCCGTTCTCGGCCGTGCCGCTGCCGCCGGCGGCGATGCTGCACTTCGGCAATTCCGGCTATTATTTCGTGATGCTGGCGGCGCTGGCCTTCAGCTTCTCGCCGGGGCTGGTGTTGTGGGGGGGCGTGTGCGCGGCCGCGTTCTCCTCGCTCGCGCGGCTGTGGATGCTGGCGCAGCCGGGGGTGTCGCTGTCCCCGACCGAGGGCGGGGACCACCCGCCGCCGCTGCGCAAGGACTTCGAGGCGGCGCTGGAGGATTCGCTGTCGATCTTCCACGTCGACCCCGGCGTCTGGATCCAGGAGGTCGTGGTGTTCCTGGTGGTCGCGGGGATGCTGGCCCAGGCGGTGCGGCTGTCGCGGCGCACCGCGCGCCGGCAGGCGGCGCTGGAGCGGCGGGGCGCGAACCTGGCGCGCTACCTGCCCGCGGCGCTGGCCGAGCGGATGGCCGAGGCCGACGCCCCCTTCGGCGGCGACCGCCGCGCCGTGGCCGCGATCCTGTTCACCGACGTGGTCGGCTTCACCGGCTGGGCCGAGGGCCGCGACCCGGCCGAGGTGGCGGGCCTGCTGCGCCAGGTGCACGGCGCGGTGGCCGAGGAGGTGTTCCGCGCCGGCGGCGTGCTCGACAAGTTCATCGGCGACGGCGCGATGGCGAGCTTCGGCCTCGCCCCCCAGGATCCGGCCGAGCCGGACCCGGGCGAGCTCGCCGCCCGCGCCCTGCGCTGCGCCGAGGCGATCCTGGCCGCGGTCGCCGCGCTGAACGCCCGCCGCGCCGCCGCCGGCCAGGACCCGGTGCGCCTGTCGCTGGGCCTGCACATCGGGCCGGTGGTGGTGGGCGACGTCGGCTCGGAGGGGCGGATGGAGCTCGCCACCGTCGGCGACGCGGTCAACGTGGCGAGCCGGATGGAGGCGCTGACCCGCAGCCTCGACTGCGCCGCCTGCGCCTCGGGCGCCGTGGTCGACGCCCTCCCCGGCGAGGGCCCGCCCCCCGGCTGGCGCTTCGCCGGCGCCCACGCCCTGCCCGGCCGCCGCGGCGCCGAGCCGGTCTGGACCCGCCAGGCCTGATTTTCTTCAGGCGCTCCGCTGCCCTGCCGGGCGCGCGCGCCGGGCTCGACCCGGGGCCTCGCGCCTCGCGGGGGAGCGCGACGATCCGGGGAGGGCGGGCCCTGCGGGCCCCGGGGAAGGGGGCGCGGCCTCGGCCCGGCCATCCGGCCTCGCCTTCCGCTCACGGCATCGCGACTTCCCGATTCCCGTAGCGTCGGTAGGCTCCTCCCAACCGCCCTTCGCATCTGCGGGAGGAGATCGCATGGCCCTGACCGTCCCCGACGCGCTTCGCCGCCGCCTGTTCCGGGCGCCCCGCGCCGCCGCCCTCGGGCTGGGGGCGGCGCTCGCCGTCGCCGCGCCCGCAGCCGCCTCGGTCTGCCAGTCGGTGGCGCGCATCCTGCCCGACGCGAGCTATGTCCGCCTCGCCCAGGCCGAGGGCGAGGAGGCGGGCGAGGTCACCATCCGCTTCGTCGGCCACTCGACCTACCTGATCGAGACCGGCGGCGGGGTGAGCATCGCCACCGACTACAACGGCTGGTCCGGCCCGGTGGAGGTCCCCACCGTCGTCACCATGAACCACGCCCACGAGACCCACTGGACCGCCCATCCCGACCCCCGCATCCCCCATGTCTTCCGCGGCTGGCCCGAGGTCGGCCAGGAGAAGGCCGAGGTCTGGGAGGAGATCGGCGACGTGCTGGTGCGCAACGTGCCCACCGACATCCGCGGCTGGGGCGGGGGGCGCGAGGTCAACGGCAACTCGATCTTCATCTTCGAGGTCGGGCAGCTGTGCATCGGCCACCTGGGCCACCTGCACCATGCGCTGGGCCCCGACCACTACGCCGCGATCGGGCGGCTGGACGTGGTGATGGCCCCGGTCGACGGCGGCGTGACGCTGAACCTGCCCGAGATGATCGCGCTGCTGAAGCGGGTGCGGGCCTCGGTGGTGCTGCCGATGCACTACTGGGGGTATTCCTCGCTCGACCGTTTCGCCGAGGGGATGTCGGGGGAGTTCCGCATCGTCGACGCGACCGAGATCGGCTCGCTGACCCTGACCCCCCGCACCCTGCCGAGCGAGCCCTCGGTCTACATCCTGCCCCAGGGGGGCTGAGCGGGGGCGAGGGTCTTGCGGAAGCTCAGGCTGGTCGGCCGGTCGTAGCCGGGGTGGGCGGTGGCGTGGGTCTGCACGAAGCCCATGCGGGCGAAGGCGGCGTGGTTTCCGGTCAGCTCCACCCGCGTCTGCATCTCCAGCGCCGGCAGGCCGCGGGCCCGGGCCAGCGCCTCGGCCGCGCGCATCAGCGCGGCGCCGAGGCCCGCGCCCTGCCGGTCCGGGCGCACGGCCAGCTTGCCGATGTAGAGCGCGCCCGGCCGCTCGGCGGCGAAGAGGCAGCCGACCAGCGCGCCGTCTTCCTGCGCCAGCAGCAGCGTCTCGGCCTGCGCCTTCGCGCGCATCGCCGCGGCGTCCATGCGCGAGAGCGACGAGGGCGGGTCGATCCGCCCCTCCATCCCCGCGAAGGCCGCCTGCACCAGCGCCAGCAGGCCGGGCCAGTCGTCGAAGCCGGGGCCGGCGGGGGCGATGCGCAGGTCGGGCATGGGCGGGGCTCCGGGGGTGGGCGTGGGTCCGGGAGGCGGGGGTCGGGGGTCGCGCGCGTCGGGGGGCGCGGCGCGGGCCGGGCTTGATCCGCGCCGCCGCCCGCGATCCTATGCCGCCCGGACCCCGCGCCGGCAAGGGAGCACGCCATGGCCGCCGAACTCGATCACCTCGTCGTCGCCTGCCTGTCGCTGGCTGAGGCGCGCCCGGCGCTCGAGGCCGCGCTGGGCGTCACCGACCAGGGGGGCGTGCATGTCGGCCGCGGCACCCATAACGCGCTCTGGGCGCTGGACGGGGGGCCGCTCGGCGCCTGCTATCTGGAGCTGATCGCCCCCGACCCCGAGCAGGCCCCGCCCGAGCGGGGGCCGATGCCCTTCGGCCTGCACCGCGCCGACGTGCGCGCGCGGCTCGCGACCGGCCCGCGCCTCCTCGCCTGGGTGGCGCGCTGCGAGGCGGCCGAGCCGCTGATCGCCGCCTGTCCCGAGGACATGGGCCGCCTCCTGCCGATGCAGCGGGGCGAGCTGCACTGGCGCCTGACGGTCCCGCCCGACGGGGTGGCGGCCTGCGGCGGCGTGGTCCCCTCGCTGATCGAATGGCCCGACGGGCGCTCGCCCGCCGCCTCGCTGCCCTCGGGCGGCCTGCGCCTGACCGGCTTCGTGCGCCGCCCCGATCCCGCGGCGGCCCGGGCGCTGGCGGCGCTGGGGCTGGCCGAGGTCCTGCCGGAGGGCGAGACCGGCGGCGCCCCGATGCGCGCCACGGTCGAGGGGCCGGGCGGGACGCTGGTCTTCGACTGAGGCCGGCGGGGCCGGCCCTCCGCGGGCCGGCCCCGCGCCCCTCAGCCTTCCGGGGCGGCGAGCTGGTCGAAGGCGTCCATCGCCTTGGCCCCGTACATCAGCGACGGCCCGCCGCCCATGTAGAGGCACATGGCGACGACCTCGGCCACCTCCTCGCGCGTGGCGCCGTGGCGCTGCGCGGCGCGGGTGTGGAAGCCGATGCAGCCGTCGCAATGCACCGCCACCCCGATGGCGAGCGCGATCAGCTCCTTGGTCTTGGGATCCAGCGCCCCGTTCGCCGTCGCCGCCCGGGCGAGGGCGGCGAAGCCCGCCGCCGCCTCCGGCTGGGCGGCGCGGAACAGGCCGAGCTGGCGGTTGGTGTCGGCGAGGAATTCGGACCAGTCCATGGGGGCGGCTCCATCGGAAATTCGGTTTCGGGAATGCATGGATGCGCCCGAACCGCCCCCGCCGCCTTGAGCAGGATCAACCGCCCCGCCCCCCGCCCGCCGCAAGTGCCCTTCCACCGCCCGCCCCAATCCCCTCCGCCGGAGGGGAGGCGCCGAGGCCGCGCGCCTCCGCTCCAGCGGAGGCCGCCGCGCGCCAGCGCGGCCCTGCGGGCCCCGCCCGCAGGCGCGGCCGGGCCCGCCGCAAGCGTCCTGCGCCGCCTGCCCCAATCCCCTCCGCCGGAGGCGAGGCGCCGAGGCCGCGCGCCTCCGCCCCGCGGAGGCCGCCGCGCGTCAGCGCGGCCCTGCGGGCCCCGCCCGTAGGCGCGGCCGGGCCCGCCGCAAGCGCCCTGCACCGCCTGCCCCAATCCCCTCCGCGGGAGGCGAGGCGCCAAGGCCGCGCGCCTCCGCCCCGCGGAGGCCGCCGCGCGTCGGCGCGGCCCTGCGGGCTCCGCCCGCAGGCGCGGCCGGGGCCGGGGTCGGGCGCGACGGCCTCAGCGGTCGAGGAAGGCGGCGACGGCGGCGGCGAATTCGGCGGGCTGCTCGGCGTGCAGCCAGTGGCCGGCGCCGGGGAGGGTCGCGACCTCCATCGCCGGGAACAGCGGCCGCGCCGCCTCCAGGCCTGCGTCGTCGGCATAGTCCGAGGCGCCGCCGCGCAGGAACAGGGTCTCTCCCGCCCAGCGCCCCTCCAGCGGCTCGAAACCCACCATCGAGGTCATCCAGTCCCGCAGCGCCGGCAGATTCAGCTTCCACCGCAACCCCTCGGGCCCCGAGGCCAGCGAGTGCAGCAGGAACGCGCGCAGCGACCGCTCGGGGACCGCGTCGGCGATCAGCGGCTCCACCTCAGAGCGCCGCGAGAGGGCGCCGAGGTCCACCGCCAGCATCGCCTCCACATAGGCCAGGTGGGAATGGCGATAGGCCACCGGCGCGATGTCGGCGATCACCAGCCGGCGCAGGCAGGAGGGCTGGAGCGTGACCGCCGCGGTCATCGCCGCCTTGCCGCCCATCGAGTGGCCCAGCAGGTCCGCCTCGCCGCCGCCGTGGGTCTCCAGCGCCTCGGCCAGGTCCTCGGCCATGGCGGGGTAGGAGTGGTCGTCCGACCAGGGGCTGTCGCCGTGGTTGCGCATGTCCACCGCGATCACCCGGCGCCCCCCGGTCAGCCGTTTCGCCACCGCGCCCCAGTTGCGGGCCGAGCCGAACAGGCCGTGGGCGATCACCAGGGGGGGCTTCGTCTCCTCGCCCTCGGGCGCGTGGACGATGGCGTTCAGCCGCATGGGTCGATCCTCCGGTTGCCTCCGGCCCCTGACATGCCCGCTCCCGCCGGGAAGGGAAAGCCCCGCGGCTGCCCGTCCCCTTGGCCTCGGCCCCCGCCCCGGCCTAACCTCCGCGCCGGCGCCCCGCCCCCCCTATCGCCCCCGCCTATCGCCCCCGCCCGCGATCCCCCCGCTCCAGCGAGCCCGACGAGCCGACCGTGAGACCCTATTCCGCCCTCGACGTCCTGTGGAACGGCCTGACCGGCCAGCGCGGCTGGACCCGCGCCTGGCGCGAGCGCGAGCCGCGCCCCGCCTACGACGTGATCGTCGTGGGCGGCGGGGGCCACGGGCTCGCCACCGCCTATTACCTCGCCAGGAACCACGGCCTGCGTCGGGTCGCGGTGCTCGAGCGCGGGCTGATCGGCCAGGGCAACGCCGGGCGCAACACCACCATCGTGCGCTCCAACTACATGCTGGAGGGCAACCGCGAGTTCTACGAGCATACGCTCAAGCTCTGGGAGGGGCTGAGCCAGGAGCTCAACTACAACCTGATGTTCTCCCAGCGCGGCCACCTGGTCCTCAGCTTCGACCCCGGCTTCCGCGACGCCTTCGCCCGGCGCTACAACACGATGCGCATGACCGGCTCTGACGGCCGCTGGCTGAGCCGGTCGGAGGTGCGGGCCCGGGCCCCGTTCCTCGACTGGTCGCCCGAGGCGCGCTTTCCCATCGAGGGCGGGTTCCTCCAGCAGCGCGCGGGAACCGCGCGCCACGACGCGCTGGTCTGGGGCTACGCCCGCGCGGCCGACGCCCGCGGCGTGCACATCGTGCAGAACTGCGAGGTGACCGGCTTCCTGCGCGAGGGCGGCCGGATCGTGGGCGTCGAGACCTCCCGCGGCGAGATCCGCGCCGGCAAGGTGGCGCTGGCCGTCGCCGGCTCCACCGGCCCGCTGGCGCAGCAGGCGGGCCTGGGGCGGCTGCCGCTCGAGACGCACAAGCTGCAGGCCTTCGTGACCGAGCCGCTGAAGCCCATCGTCCACCAGGTGATCTCGTCCGCGCAGCAGGGCCTGTTCTACATGAGCCAGTCCGACAAGGGCGGCATCGTCTTCGGCGGCGAGATCGACGGCCACCCCTCCTACGCCCAGCGCGGCGGGCTGGAGACGTATTCGCAGGTCATCTCCAAGGCCGTGGCGCTGGCCCCGTTCCTCGCCCGCACGCGGGTGCTGCGGCAGTGGGCGGGGGTGATGGACATGTCGATGGACGGATCCCCCTTCATCACCCCCACGCCGATCCCCGGCCTCTATTTCAACGCCGGCTGGAACTACGGGGGGTTCAAGGCGACGCCCGCCTCGGGCTGGTGCTACGCCCACACCATCGCCCACGACGCCCCCCACGAGCTGAACGCCGCCTTCTCCCTCGACCGCTTCGCCCGCGGGCGCGAGCTGGACGAGGAAGCCGCCGGCCCGACCCCGAAGCTGCACTGATGCGCCAGAGACCATGAGACTGCCCTGCCCCTTCTGCGGCCTGCGCGACGTGGCCGAATTCGCCTACGAGGGCCCGTTCTCCGGCGACCCGGGGGGCGAGCGTCCGCCGCTCGACGCCGGCCCCGCGGCCTGGGTCGAGGCGGTGTTCCTGCGCGACCAGCCGAAGGGCGAGACCCGGGAGCTGTGGCGCCACCGGCACGGCTGCGGCTGCTTCCTCGACGTGCTGCGCGACACGCGCACCCACGAGGTCCGCTCGGTCGCCTTCGCCGATCCCGCGGACGCCGCCGCGATGCGGGCGAAGCCATGAGCGGCTTCCGGCTCCGCAGCCATGCCGCGGCCCCCGTCCCCTTCACCTGGCAGGGGCGGGAGATGCTCGGCGCGCAGGGCGACACCCTCGCCGCCGCCCTGCTCGCCAACGGCGTGCGCACGGTCGGGCGCAGCTTCAAGCACCACCGCCCCCGCGGGATCATGTCGGCGGGGGAGGAGGAGGCGGGCGCGCTGGTGACCCTGGGCGAGGGCGCGCGGACCACGCCCAACCTCAAGCCCTCGACGGTGGAGCTGGAGGCGGGGCTCTCGGCCCGGGCGCAGAACTGCTGGCCCTCGCTCGGCTTCGACCTGGGCGAGGTCAACGACCTGCTGTCCCCGTTCTTCGCGGCCGGGTTCTACTACAAGACCTTCATGGGCCCCGTCGCCGACACCCGCGTCTGGATGGCCTGCGAGCGGCTGATCCGGCGGGCGGCGGGGATGGGCGCGGCCTCGCCCCTGCCCGACCCGGACCGCTACGACCAGGTGCACGGGCATTGCGACGTGCTGGTCGTGGGCTCCGGCCCCGCCGGCCTCGCGGCGGCGCGGGAGGCGGCGGAGGCCGGCCTCGACGTGGTGCTCGCCGAGGCGGATTTCGCGCTGGGCGGCGACCGGCTCTGCGACGGGGATCCGGAGGGGCTGGCGGCGGAGCTGGCGGAGCTCCGCGCCCTGCCCAACGTGCGGGCGATGGCGCGCACGATGGTCTTCGGCCTCTACGACCACGGCGTGGCGGGGCTGGTCGAGCGGCTGCCCGCCGGCGCGCCCTGGCGCGAGCGTCTGCACGTGCTGCGGACCCGCAGGACGATCGCGGCGACAGGCGCGATCCAGCGCGGCTTCGTCTTCGGCGACAACGACCGCCCCGGGGTGATGTCCGCCGCGGCCGCGCGCAGCTACGTGCGTCGCTTCGGCGTGGCGCCGGGGCGCGAGGCGGTGGTGGCGGGGGCCGAGGATTCGGCCTACGCGGCCTCGGAGGCGCTGGCGCAGGCGGGGCTCGACGTCATCCATCTCGAGGCGCGGGAGACGCCGCCGCCGGCGCTGGCCGAGCGGGCCCGCGCCGCCGGCGTCGACCTGCGGCCGGGCTGGGTTCCGGTGCGCACGCAGGGACATGCGCTGAGCGGGGAGCTGAGGGGCCTGACGCTGGGCCGCCACCTGGGCGGCGGCCGGGCGCGGGCGGAGACGCGGCTCTCGGCCGAGGTCCTCGCCGTCTCCGGCGGCTGGTCGCCGGCGATCCACCTGACCACCCAGGCCCGCCAGACGCCGGTCTGGTCGCCGGGCCTGGGCTGCTTCCTGCCGGGCGAGGGCGAGGTCCTCTCCTGCGGGGCGGCCGCCGGGATCTGGAGCCGGGCGGGGGCCGAGACCTCCGGCCGCGCCGCCGGGCGGCTCGCCGCCATCGCGCTGAAGGCCACCCGCCGCCGGCCGCTGAAGGACGCGGCCCCGGGCGGGGACGAGGCCCCGCCGGCGGCCCTGTGGGAGGTCCGCCCGGCCGGCCGCGCCTTCCATGGGCCGGGCAAGGCCTATGTCGACCCGCTGCACGACGTGACCGCCGGGGACGTGCGCCTCGCCCATCGGGAGGGGTTCGCGGCGCCCGAGCACATGAAGCGCTACACCACGCTGGGCATGGCGCCCGACCAGGGCAAGGCGGGGGGGCTGATCGGGCTGGCGCTGCTGGCCGCCGCCCGCGGCGAGGGGCCCGAGGCGCTCTCGCCCACCACCTTCCGCCCGCCCTACGCGCCGGTCTCGATGGGGGTCTTCGCCGGGCTCGACCGCGGGGCCGGCTGGGCGCCGGTGCGGCGCACCCCGTTCCACGCGGGCGCGCAGGCGGCGGGCGCGGTCTTCGTCGACGCGGGCCTGTGGAAGCGCGCCTGGCATTTCCCCCGCCCGGGCGAGGACCTGACCGCCGCCTCGATGCGCGAGGCGGCGATGGTGCGCGCCACGGTGGGGATGACCGACATCTCCACCCTGGGCAAGTTCGAGGTGCAGGGGCCGGACGCGGCCGCGTTCCTGGACCGGATCTTCTCCAACCGCATGGCGACGCTGCCGGTCGGGCGCGCCCGCTACGGCTTCCTGCTGCGCGAGGACGGGATCGTGCTCGACGACGGCACGGTCTGGCGGCTGGACGAGGGGCGGTTCCTGGCGACCTGCACCACCGCCCATGCCGCGACGGTCGCCGAGCATCTGGCCCGCTGGCGCTTCCGCTGGCCGGAGCTGGACGTGACCGTCGACGAGACCACCGAGGCCTGGTGCGGGATCGCCGTCGCCGGCCCCCGCTCCCGCGCCGTGCTGGGGGCGCTGACGGGAGCGGAGGTCTCCGACGCCGCGCTGCCCCACCTGGGCGTGCGGGAGATCGAGGTCGCGGGCGCCCCGGCGCGGGTCGCGCGCCTCTCCTTCTCCGGCGAGCGGGCCTACGAGGTGATGGTCCGGCCCGAGGCCGCCCCGGCCCTGTGGGAGGCCGCCCTCGCCGCCGTGCGGGGGGAGGGCGGCGGGCCCTACGGGCTGGAGGCGCTGGACATCCTGCGGGTCGAGAAGGGCCACGTGACGGGGCGCGAGATCGACGGCCGGGTCACGCTGGGGGACCTCGGCATGCCGGGCATGGCCTCGCGCGCCAAGGAGCATGTCGGGCGCGCGCTGATGGAGCGGGAGGGGCTGGTGGATCCCGCCCGCCCCTCGCTGGTCGGGCTGCGGCCGGTGGAGGCGGGGGCCAAGGTCTCGGGCGGGGCGCTGCTGCATCCGCTGGGGGAGGAGACGGGGCGCGGCGTCGGCCATGTCTCCTCCGTCGCCGAATCGCCGGCGCTGGGGATACGGGTGGCGCTGGGCTTCGCGGCGGGCGGGCTCGCGCGGTGGCAGGGGCGGATGCTGATGGCGAAGGACCCGATCTCGGGGCGCGACGTGAAGCTCAGGGTCGGGCCGCCCTGCTTCGTCGATCCGCAGGGGGAGCGGCTGCATGGCTGAGGTCGTCCTCGCCCCCTGCCCGCCGCTGGCGCAGGCGAGCCTGCCCGCCGTCGGCCCCGCCGCCCTGCGCCGGCTGGCCGAGCGGCTGGGCGCGCCCCTGCCCCCGCCGGGCCGCCTCGCCTGCGGGGAGGGCGGGCGCCTGTGGCGCGCGGCCCCGCGGAGCTGGCGCTGGCTGGGCCAGGGCGCGGCCCCCTTCGACGCCTGGCCGGAGGCGGCGGTGGTGGACCTCGGCCCCGGCCTCGCGCGCATCGCGCTGCGCGGGCAGTCGGCGCGGGCGCTCGCCTCCCGCGCGGCGACGCTGGACCTGCGGGAGGCGGCCTTCCCGCCGGGCGCCGTCGCGACGACCGTGCACCGGCAGGCGACGGTGACGCTGATGCGGGAGGGGGACGGCTACGACCTGCTGGTCCCCCGCAGCCTGGCCGAGGATTTCGCCGAGCGGCTGGCGGGCATCGCCGAGCGGCTGGCCGCCGGCTGACCCGGCCGCGCCCCGGGCCGGACGCCGCGGCGCGGGCCCGGGGCGCCGGTCGGGGAGGGGGGCGCCGGATCGGCGCGCGGGTTCGTCGGGGGCGCGTCGGGGGCCGCGCGGGGTCAGAGGTCGGGGGGCGGGGGGATCTCGATCCGGGTTTCCTGGCGGGTCTCGGCGTGGGCGTCGCGGGCGACCGAGAATTCGCTGATCGCCACCCAGCCGGCGCCGCGGGTGATCTCGGGGCCGAACTCGATGCTGGTCAGGTGGTGGGCGGGGTCGATCAGCCCCTCCGCCGCGAGGGCCGCGAGCAGACCGCCCAGGTCGATCTCCCCGCGTCCCAGGCCCGCGCCGGTCTCGGGCAGCCAGGCGAGGTAGCCCCAGCTCTCCCCCGGCGCGTTGCCGTGGCCGGGGTCGCGGTGGAGCGGGCCCGCGAGCAGCCCCTGCGTGACCACCGCCGCCGGCTCGCCGGAGGAGGGGAAGTCGCCGCGCTTGATCCAGACCATCACCTCGGTGCGGATCGCGTCGGGGTCCGCCTCTGGCCCGGCCGAGATCCACAGGTCGAAGGCGAGGTTGAAGCCGCCGGTCTCGCCCCCCCAGTCGGCGGTCCAGCGGGCGGTCAGGCCGGCGGTCTCGCCCAGCGGCAGGGGCAGCAGGTCGCCGCCCGCGGGCCCGCCCCAGGGCTTGCGGCCGACGATCAGCTCGGGAAAGCCCAGCACGCGGCCGCCGGCGTCGGGCCAGGACCATTCGAAGCGGACGCCCTGCGAGAGATCCTCGCCGTGCAGGACGCGCTGGTGGTAGTCGCGCCCGATGGCCAGGTCCTGCCGGCCCCAGGTGTTGTTCATCGCGACCGCCGCGCCCAGCGCGGCCGTATCGTCGTCGCCGTCCAGAACGCCGTCCATGCGCGCGCCTCCCTTCCTCGCCCCGGAGGGGCGGGAGCCTTCCTCGCCCCTGGAGGGGCGGGAGCCTTCCTCGCCCCTGGAGGGGCGGGAGCCTGCCTCGCCCGTGCAGCGGCGGGACCCTCCGCGCCCGTGCAGGGGCGGAAACCGGCCCCCGACCATGCAAGGGCGGAAACCCGCGGCGTCAAGGCGCCTGCGACTCCCGATCCCGCGCGGGGGTCTGGCCCGCCCGCCCCGCCCGTCGTAAGGGGGATCATGAGCACCGCAGACGCCCCCGCCGAGAGCTTTCCGCCCCCGGGCCACGACTGGCCCGAGATGCTGCCCGGCTGGGTGTGGCTCGCGGGCGCGGGGCCCGGCGACCCGGGGCTGCTGACGCTGCATGCGCTCAACGGGCTGCGCCAGGCCGACGTGGTGGTCTACGACGCGCTGGTCGACGACCGGGTGCTGGACTTCGCCCGCCGGGACGCCGAGCTGATCTTCGCGGGCAAGCGCGGCGGCAAGCCCTCGGCCAAGCAGCGCGACATCTCGCTGAGGCTGGTGGAGCTCGCCCGCGCGGGGCGCCGGGTGCTGCGGCTGAAGGGGGGCGACCCCTTCGTCTTCGGCCGCGGGGGGGAGGAGGCGCAGACCCTGGTCCAGCACCAGGTCCCGATCCGCATCATCCCCGGGATCACCGCGGCCATCGGCGGGCTCGCCTACGCCGGCATCCCCGTCACCCATCGCGACGTCAACCAGTCGGTGACCTTCCTCACCGGCCACGACGCCCGGGGCGAGGCGCCGGCCGCCATCGACTGGCATTCCATCGCCAAGGGCTCCCAGGTGGTGGTGGTCTACATGGGCCTGCGCACGCTGGGCGAGCTCGCGCGCCAGTTCATGAACGCCGGCCGCTCGCCGGACGAGCCGGTGGCCATCGTCCAGGACGCCACCCTGCCCGGGCAGAAGGTGCTGGAGACGACGCTCGCCCGCGCCGCCGAGGACGTCGAGGCCTCGGGCCTGGTTCCCCCGGCGATGGTCTGCATCGGCCGCGCCGCCCTGATGCGCCGGGCGCTGGCCTGGTGGAACGGCGATGCGCCGACCGACCTCGACCCCCTGGGCCGCGGCCGCCCGGCCGAAGAGCCCTGAGCTCCCCCCGACGGCGGTCTTCGCGCCCCCCCCCCACACGCCACGTCTTTACGTTTCCTGACCGATCGGCTAGTTATGGCCCGCCCCGCCGCCCGGCGGGGCGAGTTCTCGGGGCGGGGTGGAAGTCCCCACCGGCGGTGATGGCCGAAAGGCACGAGCCCGCGAGCGCCTTCTCCCCCGGGAGAAGGGTCGAGCAGAGCCCGGTGGGATCCCGGCGCCGACGGTCACAGTCCGGATGGAAGAGAACGGGATGGCGCGCATCGCGCGCCCGTGCGGCTGCGCGCGGGCGGGGGGCGCGCCGGCTCCGTCGTCCCGGTTCATACGGTTCGCAAGGAGGACCCCATGGATCGGACCCAGACCAACCACGCCACCACCGCAGGCCCGCGCGTCGCTTTCATCCGCGCCCGCTGGCACGCGGATATCGTCGACCAGTCTCGGGAGGGCTTCCTGTTGGAGCTCGCCCGCCTGACCAACGGCGCGGCGGAGGTCGAGACCTTCGACGTCCCCGGCGCCTTCGAGATCCCGCTGCTGGCCAAGAAGCTCGCCCAGTCCGGCCGCTTCGACGCGGTGGTGGGCGCGGCCTTCGTGGTCGACGGCGGCATCTACCGGCACGAGTTCGTGGCCCAGGCCGTGGTCTCGGGCCTGATGCAGGTGGGGCTGGAGACCGGGGTGCCGGCGCTCTCGGTCTCGCTGACGCCGCAGGCCTACCAGGAGACGGAGGCCCATGACGCCTTCTTCTCCAACCACTTCGTCGGCAAGGGCGAGGAGGCGGCGCGCGCCGTGGTCGGCACGCTCGACGCCCACGCCAGGGCGGCCGCCTGAGCCCCTCTCCCGCGGGCGGGGCGCCGCTCCGCCCGCGGGAGCCTGCAATTCATACGGATTGACGTGGCGTCGGCCGGCTTGCAGACAGGTCCCCGGGATGGGTTTTCGTGGGGAGAGGCGGCCATGCTCGCCAGCATCACGCCCGTGTTCGGCTATGCCGACGCGGTTCTGGATTTCGTCAACTCCGGCGCCGGGCCGATCGACGACGGACCCTACGGGGGCACCTTCAACGGGGTCTCGGGCTCGTTCCCGATCCCGGTCGAGCTGACCGCGGCGCTGGGCCCGGACGAGGGCGCGACGGTGGATTTCGTCTCGCTGCCCACCGGCTCCTACATCACGCTGGGCTTCCTCGACGAGGTGGTGGTCGACGGCGAGGGCGACGACATCTTCGTCACCGAGGTCGCCGCCAACTCCGAGGCCGCGCAGGTCTTCGTCTCCTCCAACGGGCGCGATTTCACGCTGCTGGGCGAGGCGGGGAGCGGGACCACCGCCTCCTTCGACCTGGCCGACATCGGCTTCCAGGGGGTGGTCACGGCGGTGAAGATCGTGGGGCTCGACTCCAACGGCGGCTCGCCGGGCTTCGACGTGGTGAACCTGCGGGTGATCGGCGAGAGCTCGGGCGTCGACCTCGACGAGGACAACGACCTCGAGGGCGGCGAGGAGGACGACGTGGTCGACCTGCGGGGCGGCGACGACGTCTTCGACGGGCGCGGCGGCGACGACGAGGTCGAGGGCGGCGGGGGGAACGACCGGCTCTCCGGCGGGGCCGGGCGCGACGCGCTCTCGGGCGACGGCGGCCGGGACAAGCTGCGCGGCGACGGCGGGCGCGACGTGATCGACGGCGGCGCCGGCAAGGACAAGCTGTGGGGCGGCGCCAAGGGCGACCGCTTCGTGTTCGAGGCCGGCGACGGCAAGGACAAGGTGATGGACTTCGCCGGCAAGGACGTCATCGACCTCGGCGGCCATGAGGGGGCCGGCGGCTGGCGCGCCCTGAAGAAGGGCTTCGACGACGCCAGGGCCGGCGCCCGGATCGAGGTGGGCGACGACGTCATCGTCCTCGTCGACGTCGAGGTCCGCGACCTCGACAAGGGCGACTTCCTCCTCTGAGGGGGCCGCGCCTCAGGCGGTGAACCAGGGGGCGAGGTTCGCGCGCACCCGTTCCAGCGGGGTCTCGCCGGTCAGGTCCGGCTCGAAGGGCCTGCCGGTGATCGCCTGGAAGGCGTCGGCGTAGACCCTCGCGGTGGCGGCGATCAGGTCCTCGGGGATATGGGGCAGCGGGTCCGAATAGGGGTCGCAGCGCGCCTCGACCCAGGAGCGGATCACGTCCTTGTCGAAGGAGGGCGGGCGGGCCCCCTGCTCGAACGCCGCCTCGTAGCCCCGCGCCAGCCAGTAGCGGGAGCTGTCGGGGGTGTGGATCTCGTCGGCGAGCAGGATGGCGCCGTCGGCGTCCAGGCCGAACTCGTACTTGGTGTCGACCAGGATCAGGCCGCGCTCCGCCGCCTCGGCCCGGCCGCGGGCGAAGAGGGCGAGGGCATAGTCCTGCACCTTGTCCCACTGCGCCTGCGTCAGCAGCCCCTGCGAGAGGATCTCGGCCCCGGTCAGCGGCTCGTCATGGCCGCCGTCGAAGGCCTTCGATGTGGGGGTGACGATCGCCTCGGGCAGCGGCTGGTTGGGGCGCAGCCCGTCGGGGAAGCGGTGGCCGTAGATCTCCCGCTCGCCCTTGCGGTAGCGGGTGAGGATCGAGGTCGAGGTCGAGCCCGCGAGGTAGCCGCGCACCACCACCTCCACCGGCAGGATCTCCAGCCGCTTGCCGATCACCACGTTGGGGTCGGGGTAGGCGAGCACGTGGTTGGGGCAGATGTCCGCGGTCCGGTCGAACCAGTGGCGCGCGATCTGGGTCAGCGCCTGGCCCTTGAAGGGGATGCAGGTCAGGATCCGGTCGAAGGCCGAGATCCGGTCCGAGGCGATCAGGATCCGCCGCGCGCCGTTCACCCCGTCGTCGGGCAGGTCGTAGCAGTCGCGCACCTTGCCGAAATAGGGGTTGGGAAGCTCCGGGATGCGGGCCTCGGCCAGGATGCGGTCGGGAAGGGACATGGGCTGCTCGGGCTGGATACGGGAGGGCGGAAACGGCGCGCGCCGGCCGTCAGGAAACGGCCGGCGCGCGGGATTGGCAAGGGCGGTGGAGCCTCAGCCCGCGGCGATCATGTCCGCCTGCTTCACGATCACCTGCGCCTGGCGCACCGAGGCGAGGTCCACCAGGCGCCCCTTGTAGGTGACGGCGCCGGAGCCGGTGCGGGTCGCCTCCTCCATGGCCGCGAGGATCTCGCGCGCCTCGGTCACGGCTTCTTCGGAGGGGGTGAAGACCTCGTTCGCCAGCGCGATCTGGTTGGGGTGGATGGCCCACTTGCCGACCATGCCCATGGTGGCCGAGCGGCGCGCCTGGGCGCGGTAGCCCTCGGGGTCCGAAAAGTCGCCGAAGGGTCCGTCGACCGGCAGGATGCCATGGGTGCGGCAGGCCGAGACGATGGCCGAGGTGACGTGATGCCAGGGGTCGGGGTAGGAGATCGCCCGCTCGCCCTCCCCGTCAGCGAGCATGTAATAGTTCTTCTGCGTCCCGCCGATGCCGGTGGTCGCCATGCCCATCGAGGCGGCGAAGTCCGCGGCGCCGAGGCTCATCGCCTGCAGGCGGGGGGAGGAGGCCGCGATCTCCTCGACATGGGCGAGGCCGGCGGCGGTCTCGATGATCACCTCGAGGGCGACGCGCTTGGTCGCGCCCTTGGCGGCCTCGATGGCGGAGACCAGGGCGTCGACGGCATAGACGTCGGCGGCGCAGCCCACCTTGGGGATCATGAACATGTCGAGGCGGCCGTTGGTCTCTTCGAGGACCTCGACCACGTCGCGATACCAGTAGGGGGTGTCGAGGCCGTTGATCCGCACGCAGACGGTCTTCTTGCCCCAGTCGATGGTGTTGATCGCCTCGATGATGTTCTTGCGGGCCTGGGGCTTGTCGGCGGGGGCGACGGCGTCCTCGAGGTCCAGGTTGATCACGTCGGCGGCGGAGGCCGCCATCTTCGGGAACAGCTTGGTGTTGGAGCCGGGGCCGAAGAGCTGGCAGCGGTTGGGGCGCGCGGGCGGGGTGGGCTGGACCCTGAAGCTCATGGAGGCTCCTCCGGCAAGAAAGCGTCGTGGACGGTCGCGCGAGAGCTAGATTATGTCCCCCCCCAGGTCAACGCGCCCCAGCGCGGCGCCCCGCCCGCCGCCCGGGGAAGCCGCGGCGCGACGGTCGCGCATGGGGCCTGCGGCAGGCCCGACGCGGCGGGGCGGGCGGAGGCGCCGGGGGCGGGGGGCGGACGGCCGGCAGGCGGGTTTTCGGGACGGCGGGCGGGGGAGCCGCGGCGCGAAGGTTGCGCCCGGGGCATCCGGCAGGCCCGCCGCGGCAGGGCCCGCGGAGACGCCGGGGGCGGGGGGCGGAGGATCGGCGGACGGGTTCTCCAGGCGTCGCCCGGGGGAGCCGCGGCGCGACGGGCGCGCCTGCGGGCTCCGACGCGCCCGCCGCGGCGGGGCCGGCGGGGGCGCGTGGGGGCCCGGCGGCGAGGGGTCCGCTCGGAGGCGCCGGGGCGCCGGTCGGGCGGTCGCCGGGCGCGGGCCGGCGCGGGCGGGGTCAGGCGGCGCCGCGGCGGGGCTCGCGGCCGGAGCGCCAGTCCTGCATGGCCTGGGCGACGCCCTCGGCGAGGGGGCGGGCGCCGTCCCAGCCGAGCGCCAGGAGACGGCTGCGGTCGACCAGCTTGCGCGGGGTTCCGTCGGGCTTCGAGGCGTCGAAGACCAGCGGCGGGGGCGGGCGGCCGGGACGGGCGGCGGCCTCGGCGCAGAGGGCGGCGAGGCCGCGGATCGAGATCTCCTCGCCGGAGCCGACGTTGATCGGCAGGTCGTCGGTGTAGCGCTCCATCACGAAGACCAGGGCGTCGGCGAGGTCGTCGGCGTGCAGGAACTCCCGCAGCGGCGCGCCGCTGCCCCAGACCTGGAGGGCGCGGCCCGCGTCGGCGGCCTCGGCCGCGCGCCGGATCAGGGCGGGCAGGACGTGGGAGCCCGTGGGGTCGTAGTTGTCGCCCGGCCCGTAGAGGTTGGTCGGCTGGGCCGCGATGAAGTCGGCGCCGTGCTGGCGGCGATAGGCCTGGGCCATCTTCAGGCCGGCGATCTTGGCGACCGCATAGGCCTCGTTGGTGGGCTCCAGCGGGCCGGAGAGCAGCGCCTCCTCCGGGATCGGCTGGGGGGCGTCGCGGGGGTAGATGCACGAGGAGCCGAGAACCATCAGCTTCTCGACGCCCGCGCGCCAGGCCTCGTGGATCACGGCGAGCTGGATGGCGAGGTTGTCGCGCAGGAAGTCGGCCGGGCGGGTGCGGTTGGCCTCGATGCCGCCGACGCGGGCGGCGGCGAGGACCACCGCCTGCGGACGCTCAGCCGCGAAGAAGGCCGCGACGGCGCGCGGATCGGCGAGGTCGAGCTCCGCGCGCGGGGCGGTCAGCACCTCGCAGTCCTCGCGCGCGAGGCGGCGCACGAGGGCCGCGCCGACCATGCCGGCATGGCCCGCCACGAACACGCGGCGGCCGGCGAGCGGGTAGATCCGGGGGGCTGGGGTCATGGCAGGTCCCTCTCGGCGACGAGGATGGCGAGGGCGCGGGCGCCGGCGCGGGCCGCGGCCTCGGCCCGGGCGAGCGCGGCGGCGGAGGCGGCGGCGAGCGCCTCCGGGTCGGCCTGCAGGGCGCTCAGCCGGGCCAGCGCCCAGGGCCCGAACGGCCGGGCGGGGTCGAGATGCCAGCCGGGCGGGACCTGTTCGGGGATCGCGCCGCGGCCCCAGGCGAGGCTGGGGACGCCGGCGAAGGCGGCCTCCCAGATCACGGCGGGCTCGGCCTCGTCGCGATGGGTGGTCGGGAGCACGAAGACGTCGAGCCCGGCGTAGAAGGCGGCCTTGGCCTCGCCCGAGACGGGGCCGCCGGTCCAGGAGAGCCGCTCCGGCAGGCGCAGGAGCGCGGTGCGCAGCGCGGCGAGGTCGTCGGGGTCGGCGACGGGCCCGGCGAGGCGCAGCTCCAGCGGCAGGTCGCGGGCCTGCGCCGCCTCGGCGAGCGCGATCGCCTCGTGCAGGCCCTTGCCGGCGGTGAGATTGGCGAGCAGCCCCGCGCGCAGCGGACCGGGAGGGCGCGGCGGGCGGGGGCGCGGCTCGGGGCGCAGGAACACGGCGTTGGGGATCACCAGGTCGCGGGCGCCCGCGCCGCCATAGGCCGCGCGGAAGCGCGCGCGCATCCCCTCGGAGAGGAAGATGTGGTCGAGCGTCGGGCCCCCCACGGCCAGCAGCGCCCGCATCAGCCGGTCGGGCCGGTCGATATAGGCGAAGGAGTGGTGGTGCAGGCGCAGCCGCATGCCCAGCATGCGGGCCAGCGCCGCCAGGGCCAGCTGGTGCAGCCGCCCCCAGCCCCCGTCGCAGGCGAGATAGGCCCGCCGCCCGCCGCGCAGCCGCGCGGCCAGCAGCGCGCCCGCCGCGCGCAGCATCCGCGCCGCGCGCACCGGATGGCGCAGCGCTCCCCGCGCGGCGCCCGGCGACAGCGAGCGGCAGGGGGCGGGCCCCGCGCGCTCCAGCCGCCGGGCGGCGGCGAGGGTGATCGCAGCCTGGCAGGTCAGCGGCGGCGGCAGGT
>Ga0310345_10001895_pt1 | contig 22128 bp, 28 predicted proteins | sample HC15DNA20500_MG_FD_204667 | JGI IMG/M metagenome (GOLD analysis project Ga0310345, IMG submission 204667) | Marine microbial communities from station ALOHA, North Pacific Subtropical Gyre - HC15-DNA-20-500_MG | ecosystem: Environmental > Aquatic > Marine > Oceanic | place: Pacific Ocean: North...
TCAACCCCCCTACCCCCCCCTGGGGGGGAATAGGACGGACATGCGTTAAAGTTTAAGTTCTTTAGTCATCTTCTTGCCTACAAGCAATACTTGTATAGCAAGGATGGGAATCAGTGGAAGCATCAGTGTGCCTGCAACTGCAGCGCCAGTCCAAAACAATATCTTACGAGGACGGCTCCACTGGTCATAGGTCACACCAGCTTCTTCATTAGTTTTGTAGTTCACAAAACCTTTCTCATGCGTTAGAGGTGAGGGTTAAGGTTTTTATGCATTACCAAGCATTTTTCAAACCCATTGCGCATTTGATCTTCAGTAATATAGTCTGTCATAGAAATAATACAGCCAGACATATTTTCGATCCAATCAAACTCGGCTCGGATAGGATTGTTGTCATCATGGTATATAGCTGCAGAGGTTCCATACTGATCATGTACTTCAGATAGGGCATGGGCCTCAATATCAAAAGTAATGAGCTGATGGAATAGGATGCATGTAATCCAGAGTCCACCTAGAATCATTAATCCAAATGGAATGCACTCTGTTACACGCGAAAAGATTTCTTTTGCATACCAGATGGGTCCGGGTTTTTGTTTCTTGGCGTCTAAGTTTGGAAATTGGTTAGAGATAATTACCTCCTGTTAGTAGTTAAGTTGAAGTCGAATTACTATATACCCCTAAGTTCCCGGTACCTATACAAGCATACCGGGAAACCTAAGGAGGACACTTACTTAGCAGAAGCAACGCTAAGCTCGCTCAGATCGATATCGAATGCCACACCACACTTCTTGAGTCCTTCCAGGATATCTTCTGGACTAGAGTTTGCACCAGGGGCATCTCTCATTGGTAACAGGCACAGCCCTTGATTCTCAATGACGTTGACAGTTGGGTTTCCAATCCACATCAAGAAGAGACCTACAAACAATAGACCTGCACAGAATGCAATTGGATTAGCTAGCGTCATTCGTTCGTGGCTGGCACTACAGATCTTTTCAAATGCCTTAAACAGCTTAGGCCAGAATTGTGATTTCTGAAGTTTGATAGCTGTTTTCTTCAGCTTCTCTGCTGTTTGGGCAGCTCTCACTTTTCCTTCATGAGAGTTTCGGTATGCCTCATCTTCCTGAGCTTTAACTTCAGGATCTGGTTGTGGAACCTTACCACATTCCATATTCAGAAAGTTCTCGATATCAGCTTTAACCTTCTCTTGTTCAAGCTTTTTATCTTGAATTGTTTTTTCACTGTTTTCGGTAGTCACAATGTCCTCCTGAGACATGCTTAAAGTTATCGTCTTGACTCCACGGCTTTCTCATGTGCACCTGGCCTCTGCACCAATGGGCGTGTTACAGACAAACTGCCAGATGTTGAGTCCAGCAGTTCATTGTTATATATATTAGCTATTAGATGATTGCTCACCCTTATATCCAGACTTAACTCCCTGGACGAATGCACTGCCATTCTTAACAGTAAGAATTCCGAAACAAGCTCTCACGAATCTAAGGAGGAATCCCAATGCGAGTCCGAAGTGGTTGGTTGTGTTAGAGAGCAGTTCCTTTTTTGAAGGTCCCGTTGATTTTGCCGCTTCACCGACTTTTGCTTCTGTTGCTTCTGACATAATGTCTCCTTGATAAATTGCACCACCATATATAGGCAGGTAAAGTAAATCAAAATGATTAAAGGTTCCAATTCTTTCTCTTCTGGTGTTCCTTCCAGTAGTAGGTAACTATCCCACCTACTATAGCTGTTGGGGTAAGTATAAACATGGCAAATGCCACAAACCTCCAATTCATGCACATGACATACACGAAGAATGCTCCTAGAAGCCACATGCCTAATTTTTCAAGCATTGTTTATTCCTTCCTTCTACTGTTACTCCAGTTAATGCTACTACTGGAATACCTTTTGTTGTGGATATGTGTGGAGATGCTTAACAGGTGATCTCCCGGACAGATGCGTAGCGTAGCGCTTAGGGGATCGTTAAAAGGTAAAAGTAAAAAATAAAAAAAATAATGGAAGCATTGAGTTAGCGTAGCGGTTGGTCATTTAAAAAAGAGAGAGGGGCGTAAGGCCCCTCTCTCTCTTATTAGTATTATCTATTATTCAGAATTATTATCCCAGATTTTTGAGCATCTCTGCCTTACGAGTATCAAACTCTTCTTTTGACGTTGCCTTGGGAATGGCAGCAATTACAACTTCCTTCTTTGGATGACGTACCACCACACGAGGAGACCACACATCCTTACGGACATGTTCCCAAATTTCTTCTGTCTTCCCATTTGCATAGTAATCCGGAAGAATGAGGGTGTAGTTCTTGTGATTGAACGGAATTGCATAGTTAGCAAGAACACCAATACATACCTCAGTAAAGGTTTTCTTGATGAACTCCGAATCAGTCACTTCCTCATGTGCAGCAATGAGACCTTTCTTCTCTGGTACACCATGACGAAGTATCTGATTAATGTAAGCCATTGCATCAGTCTGCCCTTGGTACCGATCTACCCCGACATACTCTGCCAGCTTACGTAGACGTGCGATTTCTTCACGTCTATGAACTGCCATCTCTTCTAGTTGAGCTGACTCCCAACTGGTATCAACACGATAGTCCAATACCTCCATGTACATGACACTTGATTTTGCCATGCTCTTTTGCATAGAGTATGACATCTGAGCATCACCAGTGACATAAGTCTCAAGGGTCTGAATTTGAAGCTTTTCTTTCATGTCCTCCTCTCTAGCTGGGTCTCTCTTAATCCAGTAATTGTAGTCCTTCACCATTTGAACAATTTCAGGATTTGTTTCAGCTAGCTCCTGGAATTCCTCTCCAATCTTCGTTTGCTTCTCCAGAATCTGATGAAACACCTTGCTCTCGAATGGCAGATCGCCACCTTCCGATAGTGCTTGATTGAATTTGAATATCTGCTTCCCAAGCTCTTCTTGTTGCTTGTTCATCTTATCAATGACACTGCCTGAACCACTGTGGTATTCAATGCAGCAATCTTCTAGATATCGCCACCATTCGCTTGGAGACAACCTTGGTGGCTTATTGCTTTTGACTCTAGCTTCATTCTCTTCTTTGTGTTTCTTTTCTGCCTCCAGTCTTGCATCTTGATCTTCTTTGAACATTTCATTAGTGACAATGTTGTAGTGATCCTTGTCCACATCAACTTCACCAGGCATAGGCTTTCTAAGCTTGACTTTCTGTTCTTGCTCTCGGTTTGGTGCCAATCTCCAACCGATGGTCTCACACGTATGTTCTTGATCCTTAGGCCGTGTCTGCTCCAAGACATCAGCAAGTCTACATTTCATTGCCTTGCCCATTGCTACCAGATTATTGATAATCTCTGATGAGAAACCATTAGGCACCAGTATAGAACAAGCACCTTCCCAGTAGTATTCTTCGACAGGCCCGTTGCAGTCTTCACGTCTGGGACTGATCTTTCTTGGCTCGGTAACCTCTTGATTACGACTCTTCCAGCCCATCATACGACCGAACCTTCCACGGCCTCTACCTGTCCAGATTTGATTCTGCTCCAGAAGCAGGTGATGTCCAAACTCCAGCATTAGATCCATACCTTCATCAAAGATCTCAATCTTCTTTGGCTTTTGAGGCTCACCATAGTTCTTACGAAGCCCTGGATGGTGATCCAAAGGCTCCATAGATCCATAGATCAATGGCTTGTTGACTTGCTTCCAACCAATTCCACTGGGATGCTTCTTCTTGATTTCAGCCAGTGTGTAGAACCCACTCTTGCGAGTAATGCCACTACCTACGGAATCCTCCTCATAGAAGAAGAACATAGTTTCATTCCAGCCTAGGTCCTCCATGATCTTCGAAGTCACAGGTCCGATCCCCTTCAAGGACTTGAAATCAGCCCAATCTTTGAATCCCCCCATACTCAGAGCCTCCTCGATGGAAGCCAATGCCGTCTTTGAGAACGGCACAGGTACAAGTTTCGTCTTCTTGAACTTGGGCTCAGGTCCCTTCTTGAAGCCAAGACGAGGGGCTTCCCGTGGTTCTGTTTCTGTCTTGTTGCTGTTGACATACCCAACGAGCCCTGAGTACCCCACCGTAGTGCCGGAATCCACAGTGACGAAGGGGACGGAGGCCTCCTTACAGATCATGGTGCTTTTCTCATACTGAAGAGTACGAATCGTCTTAAAGGTGAGGGTGTTGAGTTTGATAGTCTTGGCTGTCTTGTAATAAGTCATGTTGTCCTCCTAAGACAAACATAGGTTATAGCTCCAGAAACGACATGTCTCTGTTGCCATAAAAAAAAGAAAGGGACCCGAAGGCCCCTTTCTATTCATATTATTATTTGTACAGACTTATTGTCTATTAGTTAAGAGTAACAGCCTTCTTGTTCAGTGGTTGGACATCCTTGCCCTTCTTGAGCTTCATCTGAGAGAAGAAATCATCTTGAGCTGCAAGATCTGCCTTTGCCTTCTGAGAGGCAATGATAGCTACACTCTGATGGTCTTTGGACACATCATTCCACTCTCGCGGATTCTCTTTGTCTGAGAGACGATCCAGCTCCAGCTTCAGTTCCTTAAAGACAACCGATGTGAACTTCACATGCACCTGAACACTGAAAGCATTCTGATGTACATGAGTCATGATATTCAGGAGTTCCTGAGTATTACGCTTTTCAGCACCTTTGCCCTTTGGCCCAAAGAACCAGTTGTGAAATTTCACATAAGTTTCACAATACACACCAGTGTCACCATGTGCTGGCTTACAAGCTACAGGCCGATCTTTGTCGCTGAACCGATCAGCATCCAGAGAACGACGACCCTTAGCCTTTTCTTTCTCAGACTTAGTTTCATCCAAGAACAATTCCCAATGTTCGATAGCAATGTACCGATCCATAGAGATTCGCAAGCACTGAATCAGAAACTTCTGAATTTGACGCTCTTTCTTCTGAATAGTCAGTTTGCACAACTTCTTATATTCTTTAGATTGATCATCGGTACGCATCATGAGCATTGGTTGCTTTTCAATGTTTCGCTGCATTGTCGCAATTCGCTGAATTACACGACGTACACCTTCTACACCGACAAGATCCCCAGTGTTGATGTTGAACATTTTGCCCCATGCAGTTTTACGAGCCAATGACTTGAACTTGTCATTCCAGTAACTACATCGAATGGCCTTTCCTCCATTCTGTTCTGCAGTCAGATGTGGACGATCAGTTAGATCGACTTCAATCGTTTCAACCGTACCATCCTTACGTTTACGCTTGACCGAAGCCATCATACGATAGCCTTCTGGAATCTTAACCCACAGATCCATGGGTCCTTCTGGTCCATCACCTACATAGTGATATTCCTGTTCCCCAACAGACTCGAACAAGCAATCGAACATCATGCCACTGATCTTGCCCTTGCTGAAACGTTCAGCCATTTGGTTCGCAAAACCCTGCTTGTCGTCATGATCGACACCCTCCAGCAGACTCTCGATCTGCTTGTTGAGGTTATCGATCACAGTTGCCCAATCTTTATTGTCCCCAAGAGCTTCGATCAGCAGACCCTGAAGGAAGTACTGATGCCATGCCTCGGAAGATGCGAAATACTGTGCTTGCTTGCTATCTGCTTTAATCATCTTAGTCATAACAATGTCCTGTTTTTTCTGGCTGTATTACAGCCTAAGTGTTGTTGGCCTGTATGGCCTGGATACTCCACGTTATGTGGTGTCTCCATAAATAAAAAAAGAGGATCCGAAGACCCTTATTATAAAAAGCCATGGCCGCTGTTCTGGTTGCGGGGATAGCGGACAGGGATACCCCGGGACGGGGTACTTGGTTAGAAAGGCAGCCTTATTGTCCCCCGACTACTGCCCTGTAGTGTTTTCTAGGTGACCACCCCGTCACGAACAGTACTAGCAAGCTAGCATTGCCGAAAATCACTATGCCATTTAAGGCCATTAAAAAAAAAGAAGGACCCCTCTCACGGGGTCCTTCAAGCTAAATGTTAGTCTTTACAGAAAAACTTATGGATTTCATTTCGCACACACTGTCCTTGCAGTGGAGCTAATCCTGATTTAGGATCATGTTTTAAAGTTCTATTCCACATGATCTTCCCTGCACAAATTCCACACCAGGTATAAGAACAAGAACGACATCTATTGTAGTCCTCGTGTGATGTAATATTCCTGTTGTACTCGCGCAATGATTTGCCCCTACATTTAGGGCATAAATGCCAAGGTTTAAGGTAATTACTCATCATGTACCCGGATATGAGAATAACCTTTGTACATCTGGGTTAACTTTCTAGCATCCTCAGGTGATTCTGCTAGAATGGTTAGATGTACCTTGCCACTGGCTTCATTATCTAGGCCACGTTTCCAGTCTTCGGGATCATTTCTATCCACAATGCAAACTACTAGTGGCTCTATTTTTACTTCTGTTTTAGTCATCTTTTACTTTCTCTTTTCCAGCTACTTGTTCAATATTCCATCGAACTAGTTCTGGAAGCCTGTCACTTGCCTCATTAAGGTAGGTGACAAATTCAGATAAGATCTCATCTTTAAATACTTTATTTTGCTTTTTATTTTGTGTCTGCATCTCCTTTTGTGCTTTGTAAAACCATGAGGCTACTTTTGCCAGGACAACTTCCCCATAATGGGTTGTTACCTCCTTTTCATACCAAGTATATTTACTCATCTGCTTGCTAAGCCGTACAAGCCATAGCAGACAGAAGAGTGACACACCCAGTGCAAAAGCCGCTGTGGCTGTCAATACAAAGAGGAATTCATAGCCATTCATTTATTTTCCTTTATTTATAGTGTTAATGGAAGGGAGAAGAAAGGCCCTCCTCCAAGGGCCCTTCTTGGTTACTGGTTACTGCTTACTTGTTCTTGGCAGGCAGACGCTTTCGTTGCTGCTCTGTTACTGCCTGAACAGTCCCTGGACCTGCACCGAAAATCTTCATTAGCCAATCAAGAAACCGAAACCGCTTAATAGTGTTAGGATTCTTATTCTTCATTACTGTCTTCTTTCTTGCGGATTTTTAACCGCTTTTAATTGTCATGGCATAATTGCCATTAAAAAAAAGGAGCCCCGAAGGGCTCCATAAAAACAACCTAAGTCGTTATTTTAGTGCAGGCTTATTCAAAGACAACGTCTTCGAATTCCTTTTGCGCCTGACTGGTCAGGGCATGGACTGAAGGACCTGTCTTACCTTGCATCGCAAAGTAGATAAGATCCATGATGGAGAGAACCGTTGAACGATCCTCAATTGCAGAATGAAGAACGGCCTTGATCTTGGCCACCATGAACCACTGGGCTGATCGTGAGATCAACAGTGGTTTAGTGCGCCGACCCTTGGTGACTTCAGGGAGGTAAGACATCAATGCCTCACCCTCTTCAATCAGGCCAACTACCGTAGCCTTACGGCTTTGGTTTTCTTCAATAGTGTTTTTTGCCACCAATGATGCTTTAATCAAAGCATCTACAATCTTAATGTCACTCATGACATTCTCCAATAGAAAGGAGGTTAATATAACACCTAAAACATTCAGGTGCTTTCCATTAAAAAAAAGAGGGGACCCCGGAGGGCCCCTCTTGATTTGCCTTGACTCGGCTTAGTTATTAACGGTTGAAATGAGCCTTAGTCTCTTGAATCTTCAACTTCAGCTTTTCTGCTTCCGTCTGGACTTTAGTGGCTTGAGCATCATTGTGTGCCTGAAGAGCTTCCTGTTGCTTCTTCAAACGATCTTGCTGCACAATTGCTTGGTCAACACGATTCGTTCGCTTAACATCAGCTTTCGCTTGCAGCCCAATTGCTGTAGTCTCATCAATGAAAGTGCCGTTTTGACGGGCAGCTTCCTCTTGAGGAGTTTGTGGACCCACTGCATCAATCAATGCAGCATACTCTTTGTTGGACATAGTGTCCTCCTTGTTGTTAATAGAGTACACGGAACGTATACTCACCATAAATAAAAAAAGGCCTCCTATATTTGGGCAAGCCTTTTGGTCCGGATGTAGCACAGGTGGACAGCGGTTCTGCGGGACTAGGGAGTCGGACCGCTAGCTCCGCAGAGGTAACCGGCCACACCGTTATGTTCGATGCATGTGGGGTGTACCCACAGTGGCATTAAAAAAAAGAAGGGCCCCGAAGGGCCCTTTATTATATTATTATTGGGTTAGAGGTTACCGTCTTCTGAACGCTTTGGGGTCATTCCCTTGTCTGCATCTCTTCAAATCACCTTCAAGACGATTCGTCTCATCTATGCTCATACGATGACATCTCTCGATGACATTAATCACATGGTTGAGATTCTTGTTATCCGGATCATTGTCCTTCACATACTGTCGAAGGATTTCTACACATTTCCTTACCCGAAGATCCGGGTTTAGATTCTGTAGTTGTAGGGCCACGTTACTCACCTCCTTCCTGAGCTAGTTGCCATTAAAAAATAAAAGGGGCTCACCCCCTCCCGAAGGAGAGGGATTGCCCCTGTATTTATTTCTATTTGCTTTTCAGCTTATTCTTCAGCAGTTTCTGCAGGACCCACCTCTAAGATGGATTCATTAAACTCCTCTTTTTGACCCTGCTTCTTCTCAAGATTACGTGCAATGAATCGCACACCCTGGAGAATCTGCTGTTGCATTTCTCCTGAATCTCCTGAGGGCCTATTTTCTCTAACCAGTGCTTGAAGAGCCGCGACTTCTGCACTAACGCTCTCAGCTTTTCCAGTAACAGTACTCAATAGAGCCACTGCCTGTACACTAACAATTCCACTGAGTTCTGCAATGTCAGCTCCTAGCTGCTGTAGTCTTGGTGTTACTGTGTCTTGTTGCCTAGTTCCTCCTCTCTCTTCAGGCTGAGTTGGGGTTTCAGTTGATGCTTCAGTATCTTCTCCCTCAGGAGTAGGATCTGGAGCAGAAGGGCCACTTCTCTCTTTGAACTTATCCCACAAGTGCAAACCTAATACGGCACATGTTAGGACAAGGACAAGGAAGAGCAGCAAATCATTGGGAGTGATTCCCATGAGTTACCTCTTTCTAAACAATCTTAGATTGTTCAAGTTGTTTGGCCACCGAATGAAGCTATATAGTTCACCGCTAAACCAAGTTGATCTTATATTATGTATATTCTCTAGTTGAGTTTTATTAATATCAGACATGATGAAGATGCATCTAGCCACATACAGGGTGACTTCTTCGCTTCCCCACCATTTTCCAGGACGACCAGCTTTGCTCCAAAGAGCAAGAAACTCATCTATTCCAGGATATGTCACATTTGGGTATTTGTCTCCTCCAGTAGGAATAGAGATTACAAACAAATTAGCTAGTGTTACCATGAACTCCTTTGCTTCAATTGAGGTTGCATCTCCCTCAGCTGATTCAAAGTGCAAATCTATTTTCTCCTTTCGCTTATTAAAAGCACTAAAGAGTTCAGAGGCATCACCAAATTCCGTAGGTTGAAATGGAGGAGATGGAGCTTTCTCATCAAAAAGCCCCATCTGCTCATCACCTAGGAAATCTTTACTTGCCACGGAGTTGAGGCAGAAGCTTGTGTAGATCCCTAACCAGAGGCCCTATAGTTCCCTTATTGTTAGAGTCTATTGTATAGGTGCCTCCTATCACACCCTTGGGAGTTATTACGAATATCCCATCACTTTGATGCTGAATGAAACAAGATGCTATCTCCCTGAACAAGGGCATAGTACATTTGAAATTCTTATTACCAAATTGTCTGTGCTCAAATATACCAGTGACTTTATAGTGGCTACATTCCTTACAATCTCCAGTTACCTCCTTTCTCTTAAGGCCTGTAATTTTCCATGTTGTTACACGGACCTGTTCTCTCAGGGCTTTGTTCTCCTTGATTGCATTTTCTCCAGCTGCAACCTCCCTTGCTAAACCTTCTTGAACTTCAGCAAGTGACTGCTTTAAGGCAGCATTTGCTTCCGTCAATTCTTCCACCGTTGGTGTTGGTGGATCTGCCTGTGCAAGCACAAGGCATATAAGTAGTGTTCCCATTGGGACACCCCTTTCATGTTAAAGGACAGTATTGTCCATTAAATAAAAAAAGAGGGCCATCACGGCCCTCTAAGAATATTCTAGTCTATGTCTAATGAAGAAGGTTTAGGCTTTCTGTAATAACGACAGCCCTCCTCAATGCAACCATTTTTAGCTGCACTATATTCTATGACTTTAATTGTCTCCTCAGCTTCTTCAAGCTTATCACATGTACGACGCCATTTTGCTGTCAGGGCCTCCCAGTCTTCGTCCCCTAGTCGCTTTAGCTTTTTATAAGCATATATGCGTTCCAGCCATAACAAGATAAGTATTATTTCTGTAATGGTAGGCATATTACTCTCCTTTCAAAAGAGTGTTAGTTGTTCATTAAATAAAAAAGAGGACCCACTCTGGGTCCCCGTTTTTATATTATTATTAGGTCAGAGGTTAAGAACGGATAGAAGCTATTCAATCTGATTGAAGAGCAATGCCCTACATTGCACTTTGGTTTTGCCGACGAAATCATCGGCTGAGAAAGATAGCTCATCCTTGAAATAGCTGAATAGTTTTACAAACTCCCCATCTACTTCAAACTGACCGAGTACTAGACTCTCACCCATATAAGATGGATGTTGAATCTTAGCACTCAAGACAACTGCACTGTCCAAACTCTTGGACATGGTAATCACCTCCTTCCGGGGCTAGTTGCCATTAAATAAAAAAAAGGGGGCACCACTCTTGCGAGTGTGCCCCTTTTCTTAATTTGCAGAGTTCTGTAGGTAGTTAGTTACGAATAACCCCTGCTATAGGAGTTCTTACTGGTACACAGTCATTACGACAGACTGTCATCATTATTTCTCTCTCTAGATTCAAGTCAGGTGCAAATCCAGGAGTATTGGAATTGGCATATACTGTTGTCTTTCGACATAGAGTACAATGCTTATCCTCACTATTCTCACAGTGTTCATAGAACAAGGTAAAACTATCATATTGATCTGGTGTGTATTCTCCAGGAACTTCTGTCCTACGCACATTGGTTTTATTACCAACGAAATCAACACCTAATCCTGAACACCAAACTACTGATGGTGGTGGTGCACCTTCTGCAAGGTTCATCCTCTGCTTTACTTCAAAAACAGCCTCCAACTGTAGATCTGGATCATCTGAAGCATAAGCCTCAGCTTTCTCAGCCTGTGTCTTCTGAAGATGCCTTATCTCCTTTCTAAGTTTGGCATTATCTTGAGAACTAGACACTGTTGTTATTGCTAATCCTGCCACTATTGTTACTAGTACAGCAATGCATATTACTGGTATCTTCTGTACGGTATCCATAGGGATACTCCTTTCTTGTGCCGTACAGAACTCTGCATTAAAAAAAAGAAGAGGGCCGAAGCCCTCATTCTCTTGTTTAGAAACCGCCCCAAATGTAGGCTCTTGTTAATTAGTCTTCTACGGCTACTTGTTTTTGCCAGTCTTTAAAACCACGGTTACCCTCTTCACAGATTCTAGGAGAGTCTTCACCCTCATTCAAATCCTCAAGGATATCGTCACAAGTAGTCTTCCACTCTTGATATTCAGCTCTACCAGCTGGTTTCTCGCAACCTCCACCATCTCCAGTGGAGTAATCACAAGGAACATATCTGCCCAGCTCTAGGCATTCAAGACAACCAGTGGCTTTGTTGGGAGTACAAACTTGTCTCCTCTCCTGCACCACCTTGTTGCCTTTCTTGACATTTACAATTCCCCACACAAGTTGTTGCTTAATCTTTGCAACTCCTTCACCTGGGCAATATGTAATAATCACTGGTACCCCTGGAAGTGCAGAACTTCTTGTAGTTCCAACTTCAGCAGGTGCAGCTTCTTCAGCTGCCTTCTCACATGCTGCAAGAGAATCCTGTACAGCTTGTGTTACCTGATCTCCAACTGATCTCGCAATGTCATCTTGAGAGATGCGCTGCTTGATAGTTTTCTGAACATCAACAACCATGTCTTGGACATAGCTGTATTTCTGTTGAGTCAGATAATAGGTGCCACCCATGATGCAGGCAACAATGAGAACAGCAGCAGCTGCCCAAGCAATGGTAGAACCACCAGAGCCAGACTTACCACGAAGACCTTGGATGTCTTCTCTGATAAGGTCTGTAATCTGAACACGATGCTCCGTGGCATCTCTAGCTAACGTGACAACATTGTCATTTGCTTTAATCAGGTTTTCATCAATTGCGTCTATCGTATTCTTTGATGTTTCCACCTTTTCCACGAGAGACTCAATGTGTTGTTTTGTAAGTTCGTCCATAACGGACTCCTTTCTTACGAACCTACATTTAGGGGTTGGTTTCCATTAAATAAAAAAAGGGGTACACCACAACGGTGTACCCTTTAGGCCTCAATTCCTTGGCAAAGTCTTTCTCATCTGCTCACGGTACCACGAAACCTTACCGGATTCCTTTTCCCAATCTGCACATGCCTTCTTTATCACAAGATCCTTCAGTTCAATCTGACTCTCCAGATCTGCGATCTTCTGATTCTTTCTTCGATTCTCTCTGATGCCATAGACCATGAGAATGAAGAATAGAGTACAGAGGAGTTGTAGTATGAGTATATACATTTTGTTTCTCCTTTGAAGTGTGGGTTTATTGTCCATTAAAAAAAAGAGGGGTGCCGCTAACCTAGGCACACCCTCTATTCCACTACTACTGCCTAACAGTAGTGATGGAGGCAACAGGCGCTCTCATCTGAGAGATGAGAAGACGCAGACCAACAGGAGAGAGGTTAACAGTGATGGTGGGAAGATCAGAACGAACAAACTCAATTGTATACGTCTTAGTCATGACAGACTCCTTGTTTAGATGTGGATGTGGTTAGCATTAAAAAAAAGAGGGCCCGAAGGCCCTCCATTTTCTTTGTTCTCCACAACTAGCTCTATTGCTACTTGATGTACCTATCCAATGGGTTGCCAGGATCGTACACTACCCTGCAGGAGATCATGTTTTCCTCTGCAGCCCAGACCGATAGCCTGTATGCCCAAGGCTTACCTGAGGCTGTGGTACATACGGCATCTCTCTGTGAATACGCACCCCTAGGTCTAGGAGAGTAGTCCTTTGAGCAGCTAATCCGCTCTGGTGACATCTCCAAGCTCCTGAACAGCTTACGTTCACACCTGTTGATGGCATTGTCTACCCACTTGTACTTCCGTAACCACTGGTCAGCATCAAGGCCTTCACCGTAGCTAAGGACCATCACCTTGGCATGGGCTACTATCTGTACATGCAGTACCCCACCCCTGGCTGAGGTCTTACCCCCATAGTCTATGTATGTGTACCCACCTACGTAGTGGGCATCATGCTTCCCATTCAGGTTAGTCCACTCAGGCCTATGTGTAGTAGCACATGCACTACACACCATGACCAACAACAACATCATCATCATCTGTCTCATCATCATACCATACTCCTATGTATGTATGTGTATGCACACCTACTGTATGTACCCTATATACATAGAGCATGTGTGCATGGTAAATAAAAAGAGAGGTGCACCCTACTGGGCACACCCTACTCTCTTCACTGTGTGTGTACTGCACATCAGTACATGTGATCACCAGTGCCTAGCTCCAGTGAGCCCACAATCATGATCATTGCAACCTAGCCTGTGTGCCTGCTCATGAGTACATGCACATTTACGATAAGTAACACAATTGTAAGATGGGCATCCAGGCTCATCATCTCCTCGTGGGTGTTCACATTCACAAGGTAGTGACTGTTGTAGCTCAGTTAACTCAACATGAACTATTGAATACTTATTATCTAGATATTTAAGATCAATATTAAGTCTATTGCACTTAACACAAAGATATGAAGCAATAACAAAGAGGATGACGGCAATGACAAGAAGAACTAAAGAGAGAGTGGACATGGTGTTTTCCTTTCGAAAACGAGAAGTGAGACCCGGGGTCTCTGAACGTTACAGGTACCCTATGTACCAATAACCACTACTAGGTACCTTCGTAAATAATTTACAGGATTGTCCCTAGAACCCATTTTTTCGGTAAATCTATAATAATAATTTTTTCATTTTTGCCCCATATAGGCATTTTCATTGCCTTTTATTTTTTCTTATGTTATCTTCCTCTCTATGGCAGATAAATCACCTGAGCTAGATAACCTCGGAAATGTCCTCTCCTCCTTCTCCACACTTGAAAAACGACTGAAGAACTCCGGTCTTAACCGAACCGCCGGTCTCCTTCAGTCCATGGGAGCCGACTGTTCCTACTATCAAAAATCCTTAAAATTATTTTTTCGGAATGATTTAGTTGATTTAAAGCATCTTCTGGTTAAACTAGTAGAAGAAATAGATACCCTTGAGAGGCCCTAGAATGGATTCTAAGAAACGAAAAGAAATTGAAGACGAATCTACGTATACTTCAGAGAATCGTGAGAGAAAGGACCTGGTGACCTTAGGGGGTACCGCACGTACACTTTCTGGCAAACTAACTAAGTCGAACTACTTTAGGTTCCTTCAGCATGACCTGAACGACTATGAGGACATCGAACTGAACCCCCAAGAGGCTCGAAAGATCCACACCCACTTGCAGAAACTTAGTACCGGCGCAACGGCGATGGTTCCGCTCTATTGCGCAGGTCACCAGTGTCCCTTCGCCCACTGTTGCCCCCTCGTCGAAATTAACAAGGCCCCCCTGGGCCGTCAGTGTATATTAGAAGTCCAACTCCTAAAGGAGTGGACCCTCCGTTATTTCGAAGAGTATGAGGTAGACCCCAACAATTTCACCGAAATTGGATATATAAATGAGTTAGCAGAGATAGAAATCCTCCTAAACCGCTTGAATATGAACTTAGCTAAGCCTGAGCATGCCGAATTGGTAATAGATCAGGTCGCGCACATCAGTCACGATGGAACCCCCATCCTCCAGAAACAACTTTCCCCCTTCATGGAACAGAAAGAACGTCTCTACAACCGACGAAGTAAAGTAGTCAAGCTAATGGTAGGAGACAGACAAGAACGTTACAAGAAGGAAGCAGCACTAAAAGTCAAAGTAGACCAGGACCCCTCCTCCCAGATGGCTCACATGCGTAACAAGCTAGAAGCTTTACAAAGGAACCTTACCATTGCGGCGGCAGATTCTCCTGCTACAAAAAGGGAAGAGAAGATAACCCCTCAGGATTTGATAGATGCTGTTAATGAATAACAGTGGCCACACAACCCCCCAAACCTAGACGTAAACGTATATGGTTTGACATTGAAACTACAGGTATTGGAAATGTAGGTAAGGGATTTCACTTTGCCAACTCATCCATCATAGAACTATCTTATGGTGGTGAAAAGGGGGCAATCCAAGATCTAGCTGCATCCCCGTTCCTAGACTCTAGTTCAGAGCTATCTCACTGGTCTCGTCAAAAAGCTTGGGAACCCTTAGTAAAAAAGGGAATGCCTATCCTCACAGAGAAAGAGATACTTTCTCGCTTTATTAAATTCCTCGACATGAATACTGGAGCTGAGTTAATCGGCTGGAATGTTGGCTATACAGCAAAAGCCCCCACGCTTCAAGAAAATATGAGAGGTTTTGATGTTCCAGGTCTGATGGCTCGTGCAACCAAATATGGCATGCATGACCAGATGAAGGCTGCTATTGGAGGAGTTAAGATTCGTGACGTTGGTCAGGAGTTTCTAGCTCGGTTCATGAATAGGTATTCTGGAAACAAGCTTCGCTTGAATCAACTTGCAGCAGATCCTCGTCATCCTCTTTCAGCTAAACTTCTCGAATCCTCAATTGGCTATATGAAGCAAATGACAATAGCCAAAGGTCTATATGGAGCCAGAAGCATACAGGACATAGCAAAATACATGTCCACTTCAGGTGTTCGAGTTGTTGGTTGGAGTCAAGAGAATACACTAAGGTTATTCAGGACAATGGAGGCGGGGAAGAAAGGCTTTGAATGGGGAGATAATCTCTTAGCAGCTGAATTGCAAAAGCAATGGAATCAAGATCTAAAGCCAGGACAAATGCATCGACGTTTAAGTCGCATCAAGGCTCTTGATGTTATTCGGGGTTCCGGAGCCCACCAAGCAGAGTATGACGTTGCTATTGCCAGATTACTTACTGATAAGATTGATACTCTAGAATCAAGAATTACGAATAAAAACCAAGAAGAAGTTCTAAGAAACTGGGCTGCTTTAGCTGAAAGACAAAAAGCTATAAACTCTATTAGTTATGGAGGTTTCACAGGTGACAAGCTTAAAGAGATTCTTGAAGGGGAGTGGTACAAACGTCTTCCAACCGAAGCGAGCTTAAGTGAAGCTAGGGCCAAATGGAATTCACGTCCTGAAAATAAAGGTAAAGCATTTCCTCCCGATGTCGATCCCACGATAACAACTAAAGAAGCATTTCTTAGGGATCTTGGTGAAGCTGCTGAAGCTAAATACGGAAAAGAACAACTTCCTAAAGACTATGCTAACTGGACGGAAGTTGTCAAAGATCTCAAGCAAGGTGAAAAGCTTGCTTCAAAGTATACACTTCACGAATCTCGACTTGTTGCTGAATTTTTTGACAGTAAAGCTGTAAAGGCCGTGGGTAAAGCCGCAGCTGCTGCTGGCACTAAGGCTGCTGGAGTAATAGGAAGAACCTTTGGGCAAACTGCAGAGGAAACACTAAAGGAGGTTGGAGAGGGGATAGGCAAGGGTGCTAGAAGCTTGAGATCAAGAGGAGGCGTGGTAGGCATGACTGCCCTAGCAGTAGGGGCCATGGGTCCCCTAGGTGCACTAGGTACTGATGCTGATGAATATAAGGAACAGATGTCAGGACATTGGAAACATGTTCTCCTAGGAAAAGATCTTGAAGCAAACAAGATTCCTGGCAGTGATCACCTGTATAATACTGTGAGGGGCTTACCACATTCTGGAATCGCTCATTTTAATCGCTCTGCAGTCACAGATTTTGGCTCTGGTTGGATTCCGGCGAACGGCAATGCTCTGATACTCTCTGATCCCGAACACACCTTAGAGGGCAATTTCGAAGCAATGAGAAGGGTTCAAGAAGCCATTGCTGACAATAAAATTTCGAACCAAGAATACAACAGCTTTCTACGGGCGATGGCTTACCAACGTGATGTACGTCTTGCCTCCTACTATACTGAAGATTCCAGTTATCTTGACCGAGCAGCTAACTTTCTTAATCGTGCTCCTCCAGTATTAGAACCAAATGAAATTTTTGGTGTTCGAGTGGATCCCACTGTTATGGACTTCCGAAGGGAGGTTTTGCAAAATGCCGACAAACGCGCTGCGTTTAGAGAAGACCTTGCTGCGAAGCAACGTGCAGACCTTGAAAACAAGGGTCGTTTTGAAAGAAATGAACTCTTCAATATAGACCTTTCCAATTACAAAGAGGTGGCTCTTGAAGCCTCTAATATGAGAGCTGTCAATCTGGAAAATTTTGCTATCGAGGTAGAAGATGCAGATACTCTCCTCCTCCATAGAAAAAATTTCTTTGGTAGCACCTTTGGAACAGGTGATCCCATTGGTATTCGTCTCGCTGGTATTGATGCTCCTGAAACTGGTGGTCACGACGATGTGATCAGTGAAGAAGGTTTGCGATTAAATCAAGAGCAGCCCTATGGTCAACAAGCTAAACAAGACCTAATAGAACTTTTTCGAAACTCTGAAAATCACCAACTTCTAGTATCTGCTGAACCTACGACTTATGGTCGTCACACTGGTGTCGTCTTTGGGGAGATGGGTGGAGCAGAGTTTGATGATATCAACTCTTGGGGGGACTTCGGACTTAGTGAGCAAGTAAACTTCAACATGGAACTATTGAGACGTGGTTCTGTTGCGTCTCTTCCTTTTGGTTCTTCACAACAGGATATGATCAGTAGAGTAGCTGCTGCTAAAGCAGAAGAGGTAGCTGCTGATACTGAAGAAGGTATGTGGCAGTACACCAGATACAAAGCTTCTAGACATATGAGCCAGCTGCTCAAGAACTCTATTACATTCAATACTTTCACTCAAAGACACAAGCTTGCAGCCAACTTAGATCTTGCAGCCTATGCTAGTTATCTACATAGCGCAGGTAGAATGAAAAGAGATCTTACCAGAGCAGATACAGATTTACTTAAAAATCTAGGTGGAAGTCTTAGGCGTCATGGATATGGAGGTCGTAAACGCCCCAGCTATATGAAGGGGTACAATAAGTTTGGTAGAACTTTTGGTACATTTACTCCTCCTGCAGCTACAGACTATGGTGAGACTCAAGTTTTTACTAAGAAAATTCCCTACACTCGACCTTGGGTGAAGGCAGACGATAACTTTCATAATACGTTAGAGGCTTTTCGTCACGAGGGACAAGCTTATGCTGGACGACGACGAACGGATTTTGGTTCAGGTTGGGATGGAAATAAGAGTAGTCAAAAACTTCATCCAATGGAAGATTCTCCAAATACTGGGGCAACCGCTTCTCCTTCTGTAAGCCCTAAGGCTAGTCCTGCTCATTCTGTGGATAGTATAATCCGTTCAACAGCAGCTAAAGATCGTAGTGTTCACAATGCACGAACACGAGAGGGGATATCAACAACTATTAACGAACTTCGTTCTCAAGTGCAAGATAAAAAATCTCCGATAAGTAAATTAGCACTAGAAATGAAAAGATTTTCATGGGATAGTGATCCTTCGAGGGGATCGAAAAAACAAGAAATAGTAGACAATATTGAAATTCCTAATAGTATTAAGGAAGTTAATGTTGTTGGAGATACACAAAATTTAGCTGCTCACGCAGCTAAATTTAAACGTAAAGACAGATTCAATAGAGCACATGCTTCTGCAGTTGTACGTAGGTCTTTAAATTCTATAGACCCAGGAAGAAGAAGTAGAAAGGGATCTGGAGCACATAAGTTAGTTGTTTGATTTCTATTATTAGTATTGTCTTATTATATTAATAATAGAAAAATATTATATTAAATAAAAATTGTTAAAATAACTTACTTATATATAGGTGATTTAATTATGGGTTTATTATCCTTATTAGGAATGGGTGCTAGTGCAATAGGGCGAGTTTATGGGCGTCGTCCTCCAGGACCACTCGGATTCCTCAATGCTCTTCGTAAAACTGAAAAAGCAGATGGCCAATCTGTAGGAGACTTTATTGCTGGAGTTTCAAGAGGTCACTATGGTGCACAAAAAACAAAAGCACTTGGGGAATCTGCTGCAATACTTGGATCACGTTTTGAGGGAGCTAAAACTCCTGGAGATTTTTTAGAAAGATTATTATTTCGTCGCAGTGTAGGTGCTAGCGACCTGATGGCAGGAAAAATGGCACAAGATGCAGGTGGAAGTGTCATGGGTGGCAAGGCTAGAAACGTCGCAGAGTACGTGGATGATACGAATACTTGGCCGTCCGATGGTGTGACGGGTTATCTGGATGATCTTATATCTGCTTCGAGAAAGGCCCATGAAGGCGCTGGGGCAACATTAGAAGCTAATGCTGGAAGAACATTTAAGCTAAGGCCAAATGATCCTGATGCTCCGACCGGTACTGTTACGTGGGCAGGTAACCTTACTGATGCTCAAGATGCTACTTTGCGTAAAGCACTCGACGCTGGGGGTAACAAGTTAGACTCTAAAGAAGTCTTGGGTGCTATAGCTGGAATTAATGCCAAGGCTAAGAAAGCAGGAGAACAGCTAGCAGCACACAATAAACTTGATCCTTCAAATTATGGACCTTTTGGTGCAGCAAGAGCAAGTGCAGAAAGAGGAGTTTTTGAAGCAGGCAAACGTGCTAGACATGCACAAGGTATTGGGAAAGCTCCTTTTATGGGAATTCCTCTTTGGTTAATTAATCATCCAAAAACAGTTCTCTCGACAGCAGCTATTGGATTATCTGTAGGATCAATAGATAGTGCTGCTGGCTATATGCATGGTGGTCCTGGTTATGGTGGATATATTGGTTTTAATGAAACCAGTAACCTGGGTGGAAGGAATACTGTTTTTCAAGGAGCTAATGTAAATATGAACTTTGAAGCTCAGACTATGGGCTTCAAGGAGCTTGCTAGTAATCAAATTCTACCTCAAGGAAGTATGGGAACCGCCCCCATGATGTCTAGAAGAATGGGAAAACAATTTCAAAGTAGCGCTCAAGGCCTAACTCTCGGCCTACATAAAGCAAGACGGGGAGGCTACTAATGCCAACAGCAGACTCAGCAAAACAGAATGCAAAAAAAGCAGCATCAGCAGCTGGTGAATCGATGGGATGGGCTGCTCGAATGATAGGGGGTCTTCCAGGTCATATGGGACGAGCCGCTTTGGATCCTACTGCCTATTTCGTTCCCAAGTCACTTTCTGATGTTATGGCCAGAAGCCCTACTGCTTCATTTATCGGAAAGTCTTTTGGTGAAGCTTTTGGTATCGATTACACTGCCAAGGGTATTAGTGAGATTGGAGAGAATAGAGGCTTCATGTCTGCCAAGGGCTTTCACGAAGCATGGCATATGGCCAAAGTAGGCGACCATATGGGTGCTGGTGGAATGGCCTTTCGTGCTACTGGTGCTGCTGCCCTCGGCCTACTCTCTCTTTATGGGACATATCATTTTGCGAGTGAAGGATATAAGGAAGGTGGAGTATCTGGGGCTATAGGGGGAGTGGCTCAAAGTGTGGGAATAGGTATGGCTTTTAGAAAAACTGTCATGCCTGTAGCTGCTGGGATATGGGGTTATGCTAAAGCTGGAGCATCAGTTGGATTCCACGCTAAGATAGTAGGGGGAGCAACACCGTTTCTTCAGAGAACAATGATGCAAGGCATTGGGGCCAGTATATTTGGCGGTATTGGCGGGGCTTTTGGAGCAATGGTAAATCCGTACACACTGGCTCTTGGTGCTGGTATATATGGATACTATAAACTACAAGAATATGTTCAGGATACAGATCGAGCGATCGCAAGAGATAAGCAAGTTAGAGGATTAGAGCTAGGTGCTCCCATCCAGGATGCTTTTGGTACCATTAGTACTTTGAGGCAAAGAAGTTTACAGGCAATACAAAATACTCATGTGAATGGAAGAATGGCTTTTGGAAATGAAGCAGCTCTTTTACATTCTAGTTATTAAGGAGAATTGTTATGGGATTAGGAGCAGCAGCAAAAGCAGCAATAAGAGCCGCTAGAAATGCTAGCGCAGAAGCGGGTGAATCTTTTGCGACACAGGGCGCAACTGGAGGATCTAGCAAATATTTTAATATGGGTGCAATGGCCTTCACCAGAAGAGATGTCTGGAATAAGATGCGGCCAATGAACCAGAAGGGCATGGCTTGGCTCAAGGACAATGTAAAAGATCCAGATCTTTGGGGGATGGGGAAGCACATCAAATGGGCTGCAGGTAAAGTTCAAAGTTCTGCAACTCTTACTGGTGCAGTTGGTGGTGGTGCAATTGGTGGTGTAGGGGGACTGACTTCAGGCGATAGAGATATGAGTTTCTGGAAGGGAGCAACAATGGGAGCGGTTGCTGGTGTTAGAACTGCTCGTGGAGGTGTTTCTCAAAATGCCCTAAGTGGAGGTATTGCTGGAGCTATATGGGGAGGAATTTCTGATGATACAAGTGTTATTGGGGGAGCTTTTGCCGGTGCAGCTATGGGTGGAATGGGACTTAAATATGCAGGAGGATTTGCGAAAATAAAAAACCTGAAGTCTCCAGTTTATGATAAGACATATGTGACTGATGCTGTTACAGGCAAAAGAAGTGTCGCTACAAGAACAAAATCAGGATACGATACTGTTGGTTGGGGTGGAGCAGCAAGAGCAACAAAAAAAGCGATGATGAAGGATATTGGAAGAAGTTGGAGAGGAAAGAGAACTAGAGCCAGCAAGCAGACCTCTACACAGGGTAGCAATAGGGGGGTTCACTATGGAAGATAGCAATCAAGAAAGGATAGAATGTGAGAGATTTAAACACATGCTCTGAAGAATGTTTTGGATGTATTAAGGGTTATAAAAGAAAACATAACTTAATCCAAGGCCAAACATTTGAAGTAAATTGTGAAGGAATTCCAGCAGAGTATATTCCTTTGGAAATCCTCAATGACATTCCAGAAGAAGAAAGAGATATCGCCCAGGCAATGGTCGATCCAGTGGCTTGGGCTAAGCAAGCTCTTGATTGGCACTGTATAGATCCTGACGGAG
>Ga0310345_10001898_pt1 | contig 22108 bp, 21 predicted proteins | sample HC15DNA20500_MG_FD_204667 | JGI IMG/M metagenome (GOLD analysis project Ga0310345, IMG submission 204667) | Marine microbial communities from station ALOHA, North Pacific Subtropical Gyre - HC15-DNA-20-500_MG | ecosystem: Environmental > Aquatic > Marine > Oceanic | place: Pacific Ocean: North...
GCGGTTCACTGTCCGCCCCTACCTCTTAGTTCCCCTGTTTACTGATCTCTGAAGTGGCCCGTGGCGCTGCGGCTCACCAGATGGAGGGGAAGCGTTCCCGCTAAAGCGCGATGAACCTTTTTTTTGGAGCGCGCCTTGTGAGAGCGGGTCTCTGGTATCCTGCCGGGTGGCTAGAGCCACCCTTTCGCGGGCTGGGCCCGCTCCCACAAGCGGAGACCACCATGATGATGGACGCGAACAACGCCTCCCTGGTGATGATCGATTATCAGCCACGGCTGCTGCCGGCGATCCGCCACGGTCAGAAGCTGGTGGCGCGGTCGGTGACGCTGGGTCGTATCGCCGCCCTGCTTGATGTGCCGGTGATCGGCACGGAACAAAGCCCCGAGAAGCTGGGCGAGAACGTGCCGTCGATCCGACGGCTGTGCGCGGAAACGGTGGCCAAGCGCCGTTTCGACGCCAGCGAGGCGCTACGCGCCACGGCGCTGGCCGAGCGCCGCCAGGTGGTGCTGTGCGGCTGCGAGGCGCACGTGTGCGTGCTGCAGACCGCGCTTGGCCTGCAAACGCTGGGCTTCCAGGTGTTCGTGGTGGAAGACGCGGTCGGCGCCCGCCGTCAGGGCGACAGGAGCGCCGCGCTGGCGCGCCTGAGTCAGGCCGGCGTCACCCTGGTAACGCTTGAGATGGTTGCTTTCGAATGGCTCCGTGACGCGGATCACCCCCGCTTCCGGGAGGTCCAGGCCCTGATCAAATAGCCTTCACCTGATTTTTACATCCTCGCTGTAAAGAAACATTGAATGCGGATGACGGCGGACGCCGGTGGTCGAGACAATGCCGCCGATGCCCGCCGCGCCCCGGCCGAGCCGGTCACGTCGTGGCAGTACCTTCGAAAATGGATTCTCGCAGGAACACAACATGACCAGTGAAGATCTTTTCCCGACGCGGCATGAACAGCATCATGACCGCTTCCCTCGACTGGACCCGGTGGTCCATGCCCGCAACCAGGCGCGCTGGGACGGCCCCCTGGACGAAGTGGCCCTGTCGCATTACGAGCGCGACGGCTTTCTCTGGTTCGAGGGGTTCTTTTCCCAGGAGCGGATGCGCCCGTTCTTCGATGAACTCAAGGAAATGGCCAAGGACAGCGAGCTGATGAAATCCGACCAGTCGATCACGGACCCGGATTCCGGCGATCTGCGCTCGGTGTTTCAGATGCACGAGATTTCCCGCCGGTTCGATGAACTGACCCGGGACCCGCGCATCCTCGGCATGGTGCGTCAGCTGTTGGGTGGCGACGTCTACATTCATCAGTCGCGCATCAACGACAAGTTCGGTTTCCAGGGCAGCGGTTTCAACTGGCATTCCGACTTTGAAACCTGGCACTCCGAGGACGGCATGCCGCGCATGCGGGCCATCAGCGCCTCGATCATGCTCACCGACAACAACGAGTTCAACGGGCCGCTGATGCTGATACCCGGCTCGCACCATTACTTCGTGCCTTGTCAGGGGGTCACGCCCAAGGACAACTGGAAGGACTCGCTGAAAAGCCAGCGCCTGGGCGTGCCCAGCCAGGAGAACCTGGCCGAGCTGGTCGAACAGGGTGGTATCCAGGCGCCCAAGGGGCCGCCGGGTTCATTGCTGTTGTTCGAGTGCAACACCCTGCACGCGTCCAACAAGAACCTGTCGCCCTGGCCGCGCTCCAACCTGTTCTTCGTCTACAACAGCGTGGACAACACCCTGGAAGACCCCTACTGCGGCCATCAGCCGCGCCCGGATTTTCTCGCCAACCGAGACAACACCGAGGCGCTCGCCATGCACGACCACCTGGAACCGCTCTAACCCGGTTGCCGCAGCGCGCCCCGCCTGAGCAGCCGCCACACTTCGCTGGCGGCCTGCGACAGCGGATGCGAGCGCAATCGGTACGCGCACGCCGACACCGTCACCCCCGCATCCAGCGGCAACGGCTTGAGGCGGCCTGCTCGCAGGTCGTCCTCAAGCAGGTTGCGCGGTGCCACCGTCACCGCCCGCCCCTCCCGGCACAACGCCAGACAAGAGCTGATGGTGGCCATCTGAAACTCGGCGCCGCGACGGGCCAGCAACAACTCACGGAACCAGGGCGCGATCTGACGGCGGTACTCCGGGGGCACCCGGGGCAGCGCCAGGGGCCGGCCCCTCATAAACGCGACGGCGGCGTCGCCGTCCTCAAGGGCGGCCGCCGCCTTACCCACCAGCCAGGAGGCCGGCGCCACCACTTGCAAAGGCAGCTCCACCAGCGGCAGCTCCTCCACGTCGTCCCGGTCCGGCAACGCCGAGCCTTTGCGCCCGTCGTACACCAGAAAATCGTAGCGGTAGGCGTACAACCCTTCGCACAGTGATTGGAAGTGATCGCTGTGCATCTCCAGCCGCACGCCGGCGTCCATGGTGGCCCGGGACCGTTGCAGCGGCCCGGCCAGGCGCTGGGCCAGCAGGTCCGGCACGAACGGCCCGCAGCCGATGCGCACCAGCCCGCTGCGGCCGTCGTGGAACGCCTCCACCAGGCGGTCCAGGCCGGCCGCCTCATCGAGAATCCGGTTTACCTGGCGGTGCAGGGTCCGCGCCAGCTCGGTGGGACGCAACGAACGGGTATGGCGCTCGAAAAGCGGCGCGCCGGCGCTCTGCTCCAGCCGCTGCAGGCTGCGGGTCAGCGCCGGCTGCGACAGGCCCAGGGCGCGCGCCGCCGCCGACAGGCTGCCGTGCTCGTACACTGCCCGGAAACGGGTCAGCTCCTGTAATTGCCACACGGCGGGCTCCTTGACTCGGTCGGGATCATCAACCCATTAAGCATAGACTCATGCAACACAGTAATGAATCCCCGGCGCATACTTCCCGCCATGACCGGCCAACAACAAAAACCGCCTACCACCGGAGAGCCCCGATGACCGAAATGACCCGGCGCACCGTGCTGAAAAACCTGGCCCTGGGCGGCGCCGCCCTGGCCACCGCGCCTTCATTGAACGCCAGGATCAACCTGCGCAAGCAGGGCCGGCCGAATGTGCTGCTGCTGGTGTCCGACCAGGAACGCTCCTGGATGGACCTGCCCGGCGGCCTGGATCTGCCGGCCCATGACAAGCTGCTCAACCGGGGCACCGGCTTCAACCAGTACTATGTGAATACCTCGCCCTGCTCGCCCTCGCGCTCGGTGATGTACAGCGGCCAGCACACCATGCGCACCGGCATGACCGCCAATCTGCACGCGCCGCCGTTTCCCAGCTTCAATCAGGAATTGCCGACCCTCGGCCACCTGTTCCAGGAGCTGGGCTACCACACCGCCTACAAGGGCAAATGGCATCTGTCGGATATCGAGGACGGCCCGGGGCTGATGTACGGCAGCTACCCCAGCCGGGGCAAGGCGCTGGAGCCCTACGGCTTCAGCGACTACAACCTGACCGGCGACGTGCACGGCTCGGTGTGGCAGGGCTACATCGCCGACCGCATGGTGGCCGGCGAAGCCAGCCAGTGGCTGGTGCGCGACAGCCAGAAGCTGGACAAGCCCTGGCTGCTGGCGGTCAACTTCGTGAACCCCCACGACATCATGTTCTTCTCTTCCGGCGAGAAGCAGGAACAGTCGCGGGCCAACCCCCGGTTCATGGCCCCGCTGCGGCCACCGCCGAACGATCCGATTTACAAGAAGGACTGGTCGCATCTGCCGCTGCCCGCCTCGTTCGCCAAGGAAACGCTGCGCGACAAGCCCTGGTGCCACCGCTCCTACGCCCAGGTGATCGACAGCATCTACGGCCACATGGACAAGGATGACGAAGCCGCCTGGCTGGCCAATCAGAGCTACTATTTCAATTGCATCCGCGATGTCTCGCGGCAGGTGGACCATGTTCTGCAAGCCCTGGAGGACAGCGGTCAGCTCGACAACACCATCATCGTCTACACCGCCGACCACGGCGAAATGGCCGGCGCCCACGGCCTGCGGCAAAAAGGCCCGGTGACCTACAAGGAAAACAGCCGGGTGCCGTTGATCGTCAGCCACCCGGACGTGAGCGGCGGGCGCACCGTGGACAACCTGGGCTCGGCGCTGGACCTGGTGCCGACCCTGGTGGGCCTGGCCACCGAGGGTAAAACCACCACCGACACCCCCGGCGTGGACCTGAGCCCGGCGCTCAGCGGGCAGACCACGCAGCGCGACCGGGACGGCATCCTGTTCGCCTACGGCGTGCTGCTCTACACCGACCCGGAAGCCACCCAGCGGCTGGCCCGGGAAGGCGACGAGATCACGCCGGTGAAACTGATGGGGGATTTCCTCAAGCAGCTGCGGCTGGGCCCGGAGCTGGGCAACCGCGGCCTGCACCGGGGTGTCTTTGACGGCCGCTACAAGTTCACCCGCTACTTCAGCCCGGACAGCCATCACCTGCCCCGGGACTGGGACACCCTGCTCGCCCACAACGACCTGGAGCTCTACGACACCCACCAGGACCCGGACGAACTGGTCAACCTGGCGGCGCGCCCGGAGGGCCCGGAGGCGGCGAAAGAGCGCCTGCTGGCCCTCAACGACCGGACCAACCAGCTGATCGAGCAGGAAATCGGCGACGACCACGGCGGCGAATACCCCGGGCCTGAATTCCTCTACCGCCTGTAATTTTTTTGCTTTGCCCTTGGGGGGCAATCCGCCCCGGCCCGGCCTCGCCGGTGTCCGGGGCACCTTATTCACGGCCGGTGCCGGCTATTTTCCGTCCAGCAACGGCTGCCCGGTGCGGGCCGCCAACCACAGCATCACCGCGCCACCGGCGAGCAGATACCAGTAGAAGGTGAAAAACCGCCACACCACGATGGTGGTGGCGGTGGTCACCGACGTCAGCCAGGGGTTCAACAGCGCCGCGCCGGCCACCTCGGCGCCGCCGGCCCCACCCGGCAGCAGGGTCAAATGGCCGGCCCCCATCGCCACCATCTGCACGAAGAAGCCGTACACCCAATCCAGATGCTCGCCCAGCGCCAGCACCGCGACGTAGATCACCGAATAGCGCAGCAGCCAGTGGCAGAGGCAGAGGGAAAACATCAGCAACAGGCGGCGGCGCGGCACCGCCAGGGTTTCTTCCAGGCCGCGCCGGAAACGCAGCACCGCCCGCGCCAGACGCAGACGCCGGCGCCGGCGCAGCCCCAGCCAGGCGAGAAAGTCCCCGGACCCGATCAGCACCCGGCGCTGGAAACGGGCCAAAAGCCCGACCCCGGCCAGGGCGGCCAGCATCAGCGCGAACGGCACCGCCACCTGCCACCAGGCGGCCAGATCCAGATAGCGGGCCAGCCCGTACAGGGCCACGGTGGGCAACAGGGCCGCGAACACCAGCAAGTCGGTGAGCTGATCCACCGCCAGGACCGCCGTGGCCTGCGCCGGTGCCACACCGTGCCGGCGCAGCAGCGCGGCCAGGGTGAAAGGCGCGCCGCTGCCGCCGGGCGTGGCGTTCAGGGTGAACTCGGTGGCCATCACCGTGGCCACGGCGGCGCCGTGGCCCAGGCCCGGCGCCCGGCCATTGAGCATCAGCCGCAGCCGCCAGGCGTTGAGGTTCCAGCACACCGCGATCATCGCCACCAGCAGCGCCAGCCAGCCCACCGGCACGGTTACCAGCCGTGCCAGCACCTGCTGGCCGCCCAGCACAAACGGCACCGCCGCGCCGACCAGCAATGCCACCGCGAACAACCAGCGCCAATGCCGCGTCATAGCGATTCGGATCCGCTCGCCGGCAGGCGCTCATTCTCCATCAGCCACTGGGCCTTGCTGACACAACGGCGCTGTTCGCTGAGTGCATCGATGGTGCGCCGCCAGAAAGCGCGGCTTTCCGGGTGACGCAGGTCCACCGGATGCAACGCCAGCCGGATCACCGGACGGTGCTGGAAGCGGCGCAGCCGCGCCTGGTTCAAGCGCTCGAACCAGCGCCGGCGCCAGGACGAACGGGACGACATCACCACCGTGGGCAGCGGCAGCCGCTCGCCGTCGGCCAGGCGGTACAGGGCGCCGGCGTCGGTGCGGTAGTCGAAACCGGCGTCACGGATCGCGCGGCGGCTGGCTTCATTGCTCAGCCAGCCCGGCGGCACGAAGCCGCTGACCCGCCAATCCTGGCGGCGGCAAAGCGCCAGACCGTCGCGTATGCGGGCGTAGGCGGCAGCCTCGTTGAGGGCGGAGAATTCCCCTTCGTGGGTCAGTATCCGGCGGCGGACCCATTCCCGCGGGCCCTTGGGGGTGGGGCCGTCGTCGCTGTGCGACCAGCCGTGCAGCACCAGCTCGTCACCGGCGGCCTGGCGCTCGGCCATGGCCCGGCAAAACGCCGGTGAACGCTCGGCGGGATCATGGCGGTGGAAATCCGGCACCACCAGCAGGGTGCTGACCAGCGACGCCGGGCGTTGCAACTCGCGCAGAAACGACTGGTACAGCGGCCAGCTGTGCGGGGCCACATCGTGCAGCGATAATATAAAGGCCCGTTGGGTATCAGGAATGCGATTCATGGGTGGATGCTAATACCGGCTGCTCGTGATCGCCAAGGACGCGCCGGTAGTGACCGACCAGGCTCTCCGCCACCGCATCCCAACTGTGCCGCGTTTCCACATGGGCACGGGCGCGCCGTCCCAGGGCCGCGGGATCGTCATGTTCAAACAGGTCGCGCACACCGGCGGCCATGGCGGCGCCGTCGTTGGGGCGCACATGGCGCCCACAGTCACCGGGCACCACTTCCGGCAAGGCGCCGGCGTCCACGCACACCACCGGCAGGCCGCTGGCCATGCCTTCCAAAGCGACCAGGCCGAAGGTCTCCTGATCGCCGGCGTGCACAAGCGCGTCGGCGGCCGCCATCCAGCCGGCCACTTCCGGGGTCTGGCAAAACTCATGGATCACCGACACATTGGACGGCGCGTCCGGTTGCAGGCCGGTACCGATCAGCAGCAGATGGTAGTCGGGCCCCAGCCTGCGCATCGCTTCGAGCAATACCGGAATATTCTTCTCCTGGGTGCCGCGTCCGGCGAACACCAGCAGGTGCTGGTCCTCGGAGAGGCCCAGCGCGCGGCGGGCGTTGGGCTTGGCGCGCTGTGGCTGGAAGGCTTCCAGGTCCACGCCCAGCGGCTGCACCTCGACCTCACCGATACCGCAGCGGTGCAACTGCTCCGCCATCACGCGGCTCGGGCTGAGGACCATATCAAAGCCTTCGTAGAGGCGTTTTATATAGGCCCGGGTGCCCGGATCGAGAAAGCGGCCGACGCGATGATGAACCAGAGTGAACAGATCGGAGTGGTAGAAACCCACCGACGGCACGTCCAGCAATCTGGCCGCCCGCTGGGCCGCCCAGGCGGGCGTGTACGGGTCGCCGGCTTCGATCACGTCCGGCTGCAGGCCGGCGATGATGCTGCTCCACAAACCCAGACGCAGCGGGAAACGAAAGCCCGGCGCCAACGGCAGGGGCATCGCCGGCAGGGACACGAAGTCGCCGTCGAAGAACACGCGCGAGCCGGGCATCACCACTTTGTGGCTGGTGTCCCCACGTCGCAGCAACGCCTGGCGCTTGCCGTCAATGTAGGTACGCACGCCACCGCTGGCCTGGGTATAAAAAAGCGTGGTATCAAGAATTCTCAAGCGGTTCTCCCTTTCCCACTTGGTGCGGTGCCGCCGTTACCGACGACCCTGATCATCGTCAATAGCGGGTGAATAAGCCTAAGATAGCATTGGCAACGGAAAGCTCACCGCCGACCTTGGTAAAGGCTTGTAAAAGCGCGGCCCGCCGCCATTAAGCGGTCAGAAAGGCCGCCAACGGGAGCACGGCAGCAATGGAATTCAAGGACTATTACAAGATTCTCGGCGTACCACCGGAAGCGGACGATAAAGAGATCAAAGCCGCCTACCGGAAGCTGGCGCGCAAGTATCATCCGGACGTCAATGCCGACGCCGACGCGGAAAGTAAATTCAAGGAAGTAGCGGAAGCCTACAAGGTGCTCAAGGACGCCGAAAAGCGCGCCGAGTACGATCAGCTGCGCCAGTTCCGTGACGCCCGCGGCGGCTTCCAGCCACCGCCGGGCTGGCAGAGTGCCGGCGCCGCGTCCGGTGGCGGCCGGGAAGCGGATTTCTCCGACTTTTTTGAATCCCTGTTCGGTGGCGGATTCTCCCGACGCGGCGGTCCGCGCCCCGGCCGTGATCTGGAAATGGATCTGCCGTTGTTCCTTGAAGACACGGTGGCGGATACCCGTAAACCGATCAGCGTCCACGGTCGCACCCTCAATGTCACGATTCCCGCCGGCACCGCGGACAACGAGCGCATTCGTCTGAAAGGCAAAGGGGAACCGGGTAGCGACGGCGCGCCCTCCGGCGACCTCTACCTGCGCGTGCGGCTGGTGCCCCACCCGGTATTCGATGTGGAGGGCCACGATCTGCTCGTCACCGTGCCGGTGGCGCCCTGGGAAGCGGCCCTGGGCGCCAAACTGCAGGTGCCCACGCTCAGCGGACGCATCAGCCTGACCCTGCCGGCGGGCAGCCAGACCGGCCGCCGCCTGCGGGTCAAGGGCAAGGGTCTCGCCGGCAAGAAGACGCAGGGTGATCTTTACGCGATTATCAAAATCGTCATGCCCGAGCGGATTTCCGATCGGGACCGTGAACTGTGGCGGGCGCTGGCCGAGCAGTCCGATTTTGACCCACGGGCGAACTGGGCCGGCGACGGCCGGCGCCATGACAAGGAGCCCCGAAAATGAACACGCTGACCCTCACCGAAGTGTGCCGCCGGGTGTCCTTGCCGGAGCACGCGGTCATCGAAATCGTTGAAGTGGGTATCGTTACACCGGTGGCCGGTTCGGCGCGCGCCTGGCGTTTCGACGATCAAACCCTGATTGTGCTCAGCCGCGCGGCGCGCCTGCACGAGGACCTGGCCCTGGATTGGCACGGCGTCGCCCTGGCCCTGGAACTGCTTGAGGAAATCGACACCCTGCGCCGCGAGAACGAACAATTGCGACAACGGTTAAACCGCTTTCTGGACTGACTCAGGCGGCCGGATCCTGCCGGTAAAACAGACTCAGCTGCTCGTACAGCGCCGGCAGCACCTGGCGCAGATGCGCGGGGGATTCAAAAAAACTTTCCGTGGCCACGGCAAAAAACTCGCCGGGATCTTCCAGCGCATAAGGGTCGATAAAAGGTTCACCGCCCTGCTCCGCCCGCTCCAAAGCCTGCCAGGCCTCGGTGAAGACATCGTGCCAGCGCTGCGGATCCATGCCGGCGTGCAGCGGCGGCGCGCCGTTGGGCCCCTCGCGGCGCATATCCAGCTTATGGGCCAGCTCGTGCAGCACCACGTTGTAGCCGTCCTCGCCGCCGGACTCGAGCACGTCGCCCCAGGACAGAATCACCGGCCCCTGCAGCCAGGCTTCACCGGCCAGTTCCCGCCCGGCGTCGTGCACGATACCGAACTCGTCCATTTCGTTGTCCGGGGTGACGAAGGTGTCCTCGTAAACGATCAACGTGTACCAGCCGTCGTACCAGTCCAGGCCCAGCCCGAACACCGGCACCACCGCCATGGTGGCGATCAGAAGCTGCATGTCGTCGGTGACGGTGAACTCGCCGCCGGCGGCGAACTCCTTGCGCACCAGAAAACGGCGGGTGAGATCGAACAACCGCTCCCGGTCGGCGCCCTGATACCGGGCCGCCACCGGCCAGCCGGCAATGGCGTTTTCCCATTGCGCCCGCGTCACCGGCAAACGCGCCAGCTTGCGATCTTCCAACCAGTCTCGAACCCGTCCGAACATGGCCTTCCCAGCGTAGAGGAGAGTGCGCAAAGCTTGCCGCTTTTGCCAACCGGACGCAAAGCGGTTTAGATAAGCACTGCAAAAAAACCAAGCCACCGTAGAAAGACCATGGAAGGAGCCCCCATGCCCCACCGCTACCGCCTGATCGCCGTGTTCGCCCTGCTGCTGCTCGGCCCCGCGGCCCACGCCCAGGCCACGCGCGAAGCGGCGTCCGTGCTGCGCAGCGGCGCCGACCAGGCGCGCTACTGGCAATGGGGCTGGAGCGCCTTCTACGGCGGTAGCAGCGCCTATTCCCTGGTGCACGCCCGCGACACCGACGACCCGGAAGAGCGCTACGACGACTACATCAACGCCACCAAAGCGGCCCTGGGGCTGGCCGGCACGCTGCTGTTCGCCCCGTCCCACGGCGACGCCTACCGGCAGTATCAGGCTATGGACGATAAGGCATCACCGGAAGCGCGGGCCGCGACGCGGATACTGATCGCCGGGCTGGCCGAGGAGGAAGCCCGCCAGCGGCGCTGGCAAAGCCGCCTCGGCGGTTTGATCGTCAACGGTCTGGCCGGGCTGGCCATCGGCGTGGAGGACAACCGCCCCGGCGACGGCTGGGTGAACTTCGCCACCGGCATGCTGACCACCGAACTGAACGTGCGCACCCGACCGGACACCGCCACCGCCTTCCTGGAGCGGGAACCGGACTTCCTGCTCAAGGCCAACGGCGCCGCCCTGCCGATTTATGTGGACTGGGCGGTGGGTCCGATGTTCGCAAGCGTGGAGATCAGGTACTGAAGGTGGGAACAACCGGCGCTACGAAGCGCTCATTGTGGGAGCTTGCCTTGCAAGCGAAAGGCCGGCTTTGCCGGCCGGCAGGATACCAGAGGCCTTTAAAAGCGGGGCTTTAACAGCGTCTCTGGAATCCTGCGGGGCAACCTTTGCCGGGTGGCTATAAGTCACCCTTTCGCGGGCAGGGCCCGCTCCTACAATTTCGGCTTCGTAGCGCCCTTTGGTGGCTTTTTCAGATGTAGTAAGCCTTCAGCGGCGGGAAGCCGTTGAACTCCACGGCGCTGTAGCTGGTGGTGTAGGCGCCGGTGGAGAACCAGTAAAGCCGGTCGCCGATGGCTAGGTTGAGCGGCAGGCCGTACTTGTAGTTTTCGTACATGATGTCGGCGCTGTCGCAGGTGGGCCCGGCGATCACCACCTCTTCCATTTCCCCTTTCTTCTCCGTGTAGATCGGGTACTTGATCGCTTCGTCCAGGGTCTCGATCAGGCCGGAGAATTTGCCCACGTCGGTGAACACCCAGCGCTGCAAGGCGGTGCGGGATTTACGGGAAATCAGCACCACTTCGCTGATCAGCACGCCGGCGTTGGCGATCAGGGAACGGCCCGGTTCGAGAATGATTTCCGGTAGTTGCTCGCCGAAATCCTCTTTCAGGAAACGGATGATTTCCGACGCGTAAGTTTCCAGGTCGTTGGTCTTGGCGATGTAGTTGGCCGGGAAGCCGCCGCCCAGGTTGATCATCTTCAGCTCAATGCCCACTTCTTCGCGCAGTCGCTCGAACATGATCTTGACCTTGCCGATGGCCGCGTCCCAGGCGCCGATATCGCGCTGCTGGGAGCCCACATGGAAGGACACACCGTAGGGTTCCAGGCCCAGGTTCCGGGCCAGAATCATCAAATCCAGCGCCATGTCGGTCTGGCAGCCGAACTTGCGCGACAGCGGCCAGTCGGCGGTGTGCGTGCCTTCGGTGAGGATGCGCACATACACCCGGGAACCCGGCGCCGCCTTGGCGATGTTGCGCAGGTCCGCTTCCGAGTCGGTGGCGAACATGCGCACGCCCTTCTCGTAGAAAGCGCGGATGTCGCGGGCCTTCTTGATGGTGTTGCCGAAAATGCAGCGCTCCGCCGACACCCCCAGACCCATCACTTTTTCCAGCTCGTAGATCGAGGCGATATCGAAATTAGCGCCCCGGTCACGCAACAGGCTGATCAGCTCAGCGGCCGGGTTCGCCTTTACCGCGTAGTGCACCTTGGCGAACGGAAACTGCTCGATCAGCTGATCGTAGTGTTTGCCCACGGTTTCCGTGTCGATCACCACGAAGGGGGTCTCCTTGGTGTCCGCCAGGTCCTTGATGCGGCGGAACACCACCGGATCGTAATAATCTTCCACGCGAATGGCGTCGATGGTCATGGGGGTCCTCTTCCCGGTACTCAGCAACCACCCGGGCCGACACGGCACCGGGACCGTTGCGAAGGCAACGGGCGCCCAAAGTAGCAATTTGCTCACCGTTTGGGGAGATACCCGACCGCCTTTTTTTGTGGGAGCGGGCCCCACCATTGCACCGCGTCTCCGATACGGACCACCGCTCTGCTACACTATGCGCCCCCGAATTCCCCCGACCACGGAGCCCTTCATGGTTATCGCTATGGCCCTTCCCCTCGCCCTGCATTTGCTCGCCGCCGTCGTCTGGGTGGGCGGCATGTTCTACGCTTACCTGGCCATGCGCCCGGCGGTGGTGCAGGTGATCGACCCGGCCCGGCGCCCGGCGCTGTGGGCGGCCACGCTGGAGCGGTTCTTCCGCTGGGTGTGGGCGGCGGTGGTGCTGTTGCTGGCCACCGGCTTCGGCATGGTGTTCGGCGTCTACAAGGGCATGGCCAACGTGGAGTGGCACATCCACGCCATGATCGGCCTGGGCATTCTGATGATGCTGCTGTTCGCCCACGTTTACTTCGCGCCGTTCCGCCGCCTCAAGCAGGCCGTGGCCGATAACGACGCCAGCGAAGGCGCGCGCCGCGTCGGTCAGATCCGCAAGCTGGTGGGCATCAACCTGATTCTCGGCTTGATCGTAGTGGTGATCGCCTCCGGCGGGCGGTACCTCTAACCGTGAGCGCGCAGAACGGCGGCGGATCCGGCAAGGCCGACCTGCTGCTGGTGGCGGTGACGCTGCTGGCCGGCGTCAGTTGGATTTTCTCCAAGGAGGCGGTGCTGTTGATGCCGCCGCTGTTGTTCATGGCGCTGCGGTTTCTGCTCGCCGGCCTGGTGCTGGCGCTGGTGGGCTGGCGGCAACTGCTGCGCCTGAGCGCCGATCAGTACCAGCGCAGTGCCAGGGTCGGGCTGGTGTTCGGCCTGGCCATGAGCTTCTGGATCATGGGCCTGCACTTCGGCACCCATGTGGGCGAAGGCGCCTTCCTGACCAGTCTGGGCGTGGTGCTGGTGCCGGTGATGGCGCGGCTGGTGTTCAAGGAAAAGCCGCCGGCCAGCACCTGGGTGGCGCTGCCGGTGGCCGCCGCCGGGCTGGCGCTGCTGTCCCTGCGCGGCGGCCTGCACGCGGAACCCGGGCAGCTGTTCTTCGTCGCCGCGGCCTGCATTTTCGCGCTCTATTTCACCCTCAACACCCGCGCCGCCAACAGCGCCACCATCACCGGCGCCGCCGGCCAGGTGACCACCCGCGACCGGGTGCCGGCGCTGGCGCTGACCACGGTGGTGCTGTTCACGGTGAGTCTGGTGACCGGCACCGGCTCGCTGATTCTGGAAGACTGGCCCGCCGCGTTCGGCGCCTTCACCCCGGTGATGGCCGGCTGGGTGATCGCCAGCGCCACGGTGGGCACCGCCGCGCGCTTCTTCGTGCAGACCTACGCCCAGAGCCTGTCGGTGCACAGCCACGGCGTGGTGATCATGGTGCTGGAGCCGATGTGGACGGCGCTGTTCGCGGCGCTGTGGTTCGGCGAGACCATGACCGCGGTGCAGGTGGGCGGCTGCTTTCTGATCTTCCTGTCCCTGGTGGTCAACCGCTGGGCCAGCGTGCGCCGCGTGCTCAAGCAGTGGCTGACGTAGGCCGCGCGGTGACGCTTGCGCGCCGGCCGGCACCGGCCTAGCATCATGACGTTTCCCACAGCGACCACGCCCATGACCGCTCCACGCCCGCCCTTCCGCCGCGCCTTCCCGTTCTGGGCGCTGCTGCTATGGCTGGCGGTGGGCCTGTCGGTGTGGCCGGCCCAGGCACTCACCGCGCCGGCGCCCTCTTCGCCGGCACTGGTGGACGACGGCGGCCTGTTCGGGCAGGCCCTGCCCCGCGACGCCGGCGGCCAGTGGCAGCGCCGTGACAGCGGCGACGATCCGGGCTGGGATTGGGAACCGACCCAGGCCCCGCTCGCCACCCTGGCGCTGACGCTTCCAGGCACCTCCGGCCCGCCCCGGGCGGTGGCCATGCCGGCGCCGGCGCCGCGCTTTCCCCGTTACCACAACAGCGCCCCACGGGCGCCCCCTCTCTAACCGGTTATCGGCCTGAGCCCGCCCGCTTCGGGCGGTTTACAACCGTTTAGAGACACCCGCTATGAACCGATTCTGGATCCGGGCCGTGACCTACGGCCTGGTGATCGTGCTGGGCCTGGGCGCCGCCCTGCCCAGCCTGTTGCCACCGGCCTGGCTGAGCGCCCTGCCGGCGGCCTATCAGTCGCACAGCCTGACCCTGGGGCTCGACCTGCAGGGCGGCTCGCACCTGTTGCTGAAAGTGGACACCGATGATCTGACGCGCGGCAAAAGCGGCCGTGAAAAAGCCGAAATCCGCGACGACGCGGTGGCGCGCAGCCTGGAGGTAGTGCGCCGCCGCTTGAACGAAACCGGCGTGGTGGAGCCGCTGATCGTGCGCCAGGGGGATGACGGTATCGTCGTGCAACTGCCCGGCGTCACCGACCCGGAGCGCATCAAAACGCTGCTGGGACGCACCGCCAAACTCAGCTTCCACCTGCTCGCCGAACCGGGCACCCCGGCCCGCCGGCTGCCGGCCAGCGAGGGCGACCGCGTTTACCCGCTTAAACCGCTGCCGTTGCTGGACGGCGGCAACCTGGAGGACGCCCGGCTCGGCTTCGAGCCGCGCACCGGCCAGCCGGTGGTGAATTTCCAGCTGGACGACGAGGGCGCCCGAAAATTCGCCGAGATCACCACCCACCATGTGGGCGACCCGTTCGCCGTGGTGCTGGACGGCAAGGTGATCACCGCGCCGGTGATCCGCTCGCCGATCACCGCCGGGCGCGGCCAGATCAGCGGCGGCTTCGACGCCCGCGAGGCCGGCGACCTGGCCCTGCTGCTGCGCGCCGGCGCTTTGCCGGCGCCGCTCGAAGTGGTCGAGCAACGCACCGTGGGGCCGGATCTGGGCGGCGACCAGATTCGCATGGGGGTGGCCACCGGCCTGATCGGCGCCGCCCTGGTGCTGGCGTTCATGGTGCTCGCCTACCGGCGCTGGGGGCTGATCGCCAACACCGCCCTGGTAATCAACCTGGGCCTGGTGATCGGTTTGCTGGCGTCGCTGGGCGCCACCCTGACGCTGCCAGGCATTGCCGGGCTGATTCTCAGCGTCGGCATGGCGGTGGACGCCAACATCCTGATCAACGAACGCATCCGTGAAGAGGCCCGTCGCGGCCGCAGCGGCCAGGGCGCATTGCGCGCCGGCTTCCAGCGCGCCTACGCCACCATTCTGGATTCCAACATCACCACCCTGATCGCCGTGGGCCTGCTGTTCCAGTTCGGCGCCGGCCCGGTGCGCGGCTTCGCCGTGACCATGGCGGTGGGCCTGGTGGTGTCGCTGTTCACCTCGATATCGGTGACCCGCCTGCTGATGGAGTGGCGGCTGCGCGGCCGGACCCGGGGCACGCTCACGTTGCCCGGCCCGGACTGGCTGGGCGCGGAGCGCCGGCGCCGGCCGATCCGCTTTATGGCGGTGCGCGGCCGGGGCATCGTCCTGTCCCTGGTGTTGTCGGTGGCGTCCCTGGGCGCCCTCGCCTGGCCCGGGCTCAACACCGGCATCGACTTCCAGGGCGGCGTGGCCATGGAGGTGCACACGCCGGCCACCATCGACACCCTGCGCAGCGGGCTGGCCGCCTCGGGTTTGGAAGGCAGCCTGCAGCGCTTCGGTGACAACGGCCAGTATCTGCTGCGCCTGCCCGCCGGCGCCGACAGCGACGCCCGCATCGGGGCCGCCAAGGCGGCGCTCAGCGCGGTGTCGCCGGAGGCCGGCTTCCCGCGCCTGGACGTGGTCGGCCCCAGCGTCAGCGGCGGCTTTGTGGAGACCAGTATTCTCGCCGTGCTGCTGGCCGGCGCCGGCATGCTGGTGTATCTGCGTCTGCGCTTCGCGCCGCACTTCGCCTGGGCGGCGTTGATCACCCTGGGGCTGGACCTGAGCAAGACGCTGGGCTTTCTGGTGCTCACCGGCCTGGAGTTCAATCTCACCACGGTGGCGGCGCTGCTGACGCTGATCGGCTATTCGGTGAACGACAAGGTGGTGGTGTTCGACCGCATGCGCGAGAACCGGGCGCTGGACCCGGAGCGGCCGCTGGAAGACATCATCGACCTGAGCCTGACCCAGACCCTGCGGCGCACGCTGTTTACGTCGCTGACCACCTTCCTGGCGATCCTGCCCATGGGGCTGGCCGGTGGCCCGGCGGTGACCAGCTTCGCGCTGCCGGTGCTGTTCGGGATCGTGGTGGGGACCAGTTCGTCGATGTTCATCGCCGCGCCGATGGCGATGTTTTTAGAGCGGAGGTTCTCTCCAGAGGGGCCCGCTGCTCGTGAACCCGCCTCTCTGGAGAGTGAGAGCGGTTATTTATGACTCTTGAGGAGGGCTTCGACCTTGTCGATGTACTTTTGCATGGCGTCGTCGGCGCTCATGCCTTTGAGCTTGGCCCAGGCGTCGTACTTGGCCCGGCCCACCATATCCAGCATGCCGGGGCGCTTGCCGGACACGTCGCCGGCGCTGCCCTGCTTGTAGTGGGCGTAGAGGAACAGAAGGTCGTCGTTATCCGGCTTTTTGGACAGCGTTTTAACGTCCTTCTGGGCCTGTTCAAACTGGGCTTTATCGGCCATTATTCTCACCTGTTAGTTGGCTATTGATTCTTAGGGAGCCGCTCAAGGGCTCCACGGGCCGCGATCCGTCGGGGGGCGACGCGGCCCGCTGTTTTACTTTGAACAACAGCGCGGGACAGCGCAACAATAAAGGGGACCCCGATGACGAGTTCCACCACTTCCAAGTCCGCGCCACAGTTGGACGCCCGCCAGGAGCGGGATCTCAAGCAGGCGGTCCAGACCCTGTGGGTGCGCTTTCCCGGTTCCCTGGAAGACCGTTACCGCGACTACGCCGAGCGCCGCGCGGCCAAGCTGATTCAGCGCTCGCTGTATATTCTGATCGTCCTGTTCCTGATCGTATCGGTGCCGGTGTCGTTGCTGTCGGACGAGCACAACCGGGATCTGTGGATGGCCTACGGCGTCTACCCGATCGCGATTTCCCTGGCGCTGCTGTTCGTGGCGGTGAAAGTGGACGCGCTGGCGGACTGGGTGACCACCCTGATCGGGCTGGCGTTGATGACCTCCCTGGCCGGCACGCTGCTGGGGGCGCTGCATCTGGCCGGCACCTTCCTCGGCCAGGTGGCCGCCTTCGAAACCATCTATGTGCTGATCATCGGCTTTTCGATTCTGCGCCTGCCGCCCACGCGCACGCTGTTCTGGTGCCTGGGCTCGCTGGTGGTGGCCCTGGCCGTGGCGCTGCTGCAACGCTGGGACGTGGACCCGGTATCGCTGATGCTGTTCTACGGCTTTCCGCTGGTGGTGTGCGCGCTTAACGGCTACATGCTGGACGCCAGCGCGCGCGGCTCCTACGCCAACAATCTGCTGCTCGGCCGCGAGTCGGCGCGGCTGCGCCAGTGGCGCGACAACGCCGACCGGGAAGCGCTGCGGCAACGCACGCTGAACGAGTTCATGGCGCACATCGCCGGCAACCCCCGGGTGGAAGTGCTGATGGATCAGGCTCTGACCTTCATGCTGGAGCGCACCGAGGCGATCGCCGGCGCCGCCTACCGGCTGGACGACGACCGCTTGCGCCAGGAAGCGGCGCGCGGCCTCAACCAGCAGGCCCGGGAGCGCGACAACGTGCCCGTGGACGGCCTGCTCGGCGGCGCGCTGGAGCGCGGCCCCGGCGTCACCGTGCGGCACAATGTGCCGGCCGGCTACCTGGATCTGGAGATCGCCCACGGCGCGGTGCGGCCCGGCGAGCTGCTGTTTCTGCCGATCTGGCAGGGCGACCAGGCGCTGGGCGTGATCGAGCTGGCGGCGCTGGAACCGTTCGACGACCACACCCGCACGCTACTGGAATCGCTGGCGTCACCGCTGGCCTACGCGCTGATGGCGGCCGTCGGCCGTGAGGAGTATATCCGCCGCCACCGGCAGGAAGCCGGCTAGACGACCTTTGTCGGCCGGTTACTGACGGCGCCGGCGCAGCGGCCCGGACAACCGCTCCGGATGGGCCGGCTGAACGTCGTCGAGCATGGCGTAGATGGCGTCCATGTCCGCCTGCTGGTCGCCACTCGGCCAGAACGCATCGAGGATACGGGCCTGCTTGCGCCGGTAGCAGAAGGTCACCACGATGATCGGCAATTCCAGGTCCACGGCGATCCGGTGAAAGCCGGTTTTCCACTGCTCCGCGCCGGTGCGGGTGCCCTCCGGCGTGATCCCCAGCCAGAACGGCTGGCCGCCGGTCATCAGGTTCTTGGTGTCTTCCACCAGACCCCGTGAGCGGGCGCGGTCCACCGGGATCCCGCCCAGCACCCGCAGCAGCCAGCCCGCCGGCCCCCGGAACAGGGTGTGCTTGGCCATGAAACGGATATCCAGCCGCAGCCCCTGGATCGCGCTGACGCCCACCAGACCGTCGTAATTGGAGGTGTGCGGCGCGGCGATCATCACCGCCCGGGCCACGTTCGGCAGCTCGCCCACCACCTTCCAGCCGATCAGGCGCAACACCGCGCGGCCCAGCGCCGCCACCAGCCAGTGACCACGGCGCGGCACCGACGCGCCGATGGCGTCCGGGGTCAGCGGCCGCAGATCGGTACTCATTAGCCGAACACCACCACGGTCTGGCGGCTCAGCGCCACCGGCCGGCCGCGATCATCCCACACGGTGGCCTGGCACTGGCCGTAGCCGTCGGCGAACGAGTCGGTGATCACCTGGTACTGCCAGAAGTCCACCGGCTCCAGCTCACGGGGGTCTTCCAGCAATTCCATGGTCCAGGTCAGCGAGCTGGCCGGGGCCGGCTTGCTGAGCATCGGCAGCACGCCGGCGGGCCAGGTGTCCACCAGGCACGCCAGGGTGGCCGCGTCCTGGGTCTGGCCGGGCTCGTCAAAACGCATATAGCCGTGGAAATCCGGCTCCTTGGCGCCGGAGAAGATCATATTGCCGCCGGCAATGCGCATGTCGAAAAAGCGCAGAAAGGTGGGCGACCGGCCCTCCATGTAGGGCAACTTGAAGCAGTCCTGCGGCGCCTTCCAGCGCGGCGCTTCCGGGCCCGGCACGCGGATGCTGGACTCGCGGCCGTGGCCCAGGCTGCCCAGCAGGGTGGCCACCACCTGGCCCTCCTGGCGGGCCATCACCTGCACCTGGGTGACCGATTTGCCGGCGCGCAGCGTGGTCGCTTCCAGGTCCACCGGCCCCGGCACCATGGGCGCCACGAACGAGATGGTAAAGCTGCGCAACGGCGGCGCGTCGGCACCCAGATGGGCGTCCATATGACGAATCAGAATGGCGCCCACCAGGCCACCGAACGTGGCTCTGCCCTGCCCCCAGCCCTCGGGAACCGTCATCCGGTTCCCGGCGGCGGCATCAATAATGGAATCAAATTTCATAATGCGCTCCCACCGAAAGCGGCTATTGATAGCAGAGCCGGGCGCCCAAGGAAAGGACCGAAACGCTCAGCCGCCTCCGCGCGCCTTGGTCCGGCCGGTGGCCGGCGCCGCCAGCGGGTCCTCCGGCCAGGGATGTTTCGGGTAGCGGCCACGTAGTTCCTTGCGCACCTGCCCGTAGCCGTTGCGCCAGAAGCCGGCCAGATCGGCGGTGATCGCCGCCGGTCGCCCCGCCGGGGTCAGTAATTCGGCGGTCAGCGGCAGGCGCCCCTCGGCCAGCGCCGGCAGGCTTTCCATGCCGAAGCACTCCTGCAGTTTCACCGCCAGGCGGGGCCCGCCCTCGGCTTCGTAATTGATGGTCACCGCCCGCCCGGAGGCCACCGTGACCCGCTCCGGCAACCGCCGTGTCAGCTCGCCGGCCTGGCCCGGCCCCAGCCGCAGCTTGAGGGCGTCGAGCAAGGGCAGGGTTTTCAGATCGCGCAGGGCGCGGCGGCCGGCCAGGAACGGCAGCAGCCAGGTCTCCAGGTCGGCCAGCAGGGTGTCGTCGTCCATGGCCGGCCAGTGCTCCGGCTCAAGCCGGTGCAGCCAACCCGCCCGCGCCCGCCACTGGCGGGTGGCCTCGGTCCACGGCAGCACCCGCAGGCCCTGCTGGCGCACGCCGTCCAATAGCCCTTGCTCGACCTGGGCCGGTGACGGCGACGGCAGCGGCTGGCTCTCCACGGTAATGGCGCCCACTCCGTAGCGGCGCTCCGCCCTGACCTTCTGCAATTTATCGTCCCAGGCCACCTGGTCCCGCCACTCGGCGTGCCGGGCCAGCAGCGCCGGCACCTCCGGCGGCCCCAGTGCCCAGGCCAGCCGGATCACGGCATCGCGGGGGCGGCCGTCGGTGTCCAGCACCACCAGCCATTCCCGCCCGGCCAGGGGCGAGCCCGACGGCAGCCGGGCACCGCTGCCGTCGGCCAGCAGGTAACGGTCCTCCTCACCGTCCCGGCGCCGTGCGATCCGCTCAGGGAAGGTGTCGGCGAGCAGCGGGCCCAGCGCGCCGTCCGGCGCCGAACCGTCCTTACGGTCGCCGTTCAGCCGGGACAACGCCCGCTGAAGCAGCGGCCAGTCGCCGGGGCGCGCTGTGAAACGGCGCAGCCGCTCGGCCAGGTCCACCTGGCGGTCCAGGCCCGGCATCCGCTCGCTGAGCAGCACCGCCACCCGGGCGGCGCTGGCGGCCAGGCCCGCGTCGCGGCCGCGCACCACCAGCGCGGCCAGCTCCGGCGCCAGCGGCAGGTCGTTGAGGCGCCGCCCCAGGTCGGTGATCGCATCCTGCCCGTCCAGGGCGCCCAGCGCACGCAGCCGCTGCACCGCCGCCCGCCACGGCCCCGCCGGCGGCGGGTCCAGCCAGAATAATTGCTCGGGGTCGCGGCACCCCCAGCGGGCCAGATCCAGCACCAGGCTTTCCAGCCCGGTCTGGTGGATCTCCGGCTCGATATGCCGGGCCAGCACCTCTTCCCGCGCCCACAGCCGCACGCAGCGGCCCGGGCCCAGCCGGCCGGCGCGGCCGGCGCGCTGGTCGGCGTTGGCCTGGCTGATACGGCGCGTCACCAGACGGCTGCGGTGGCGGCGCGGGTCATAGCTGGGGCGCCGCTCCAGACCGCTGTCCACCACCACGGTGACGCCTTCGATGGTGACACTGGTCTCCGCCACATTGGTGGCCAGCACCACCCTCGGCCCGGACGGCGCTTCCAGCACCGCCGCCTGGGCGTCGCCGGCCAGGCGCCCGTGCAGCACCTGCACCGGCATCGACACCGACAACCGCTCGCGCAGCCGCTCGATCTCGCCCACCCCGGGCAGGAACACCAGCACCGTGCCCTCCCCGGCCAGCGCCTCCACCTGGCGGGCGCAGTGATCCCAGACATCCTGATCGCGGCCCGGCGGCGCATGGCTCACCTCCACCGGGAACACCCGCCCCTCACTGCGCACCGTGGGCAGGGCCAACCCTTCGGCCAGCGGGCCCACATCCAGCGTCGCCGACATCACCAGCAAACGCAGGTCCTCGCGCAGCGCCTGACGCACCTCCTGCACCAGGGCCAGACCCAGGTCCGCCTGCAGGGAGCGTTCGTGAAACTCGTCGAACAGCACCGCCGCGTAGCCCTCCAGCGCCGGGTCGTTACTCAGCATCCGGGTGAGCACGCCCTCGGTGACCACCTCGATGCGCGTCGCCGCGCTCACCCGGGTGTCCAGCCGGGTGCGGTAGCCCACGGTGTGCCCCACCGGTTCACCGAGCTGCCGCGCCATGAACCCGGCCACCGCCCGCGCCGCCACCCGGCGCGGCTCCAGCACCAGAATACGGCCGTCGCCGCGCCAGGGCGCGTCCAGCAGCGCCAGCGGCACGCGGGTGGACTTGCCGGCGCCGGGCGGCGCCTCCAGCACGGCGCCGCCCTGCTCTTCCAGACAACGGCACAGCTCCGGCAGCACGGCGTCCACCGGCAGAGCAAAATATCGGGGGTCAGTCATGGCGGTATCTTATCGGAAATGGCGTTCCGGGCGGGGGTTTCTCCAGCTGGGGGCGCGGGTCTGTGTTCTGCCCTTCCGGGAACGTGAAGTGGTCAAGTGATCTTGGACAGTTTCTTAGGTTCTGATCACGCGACCGCTTTTTCCCTTGCCCCGGGCGTTTGGTATTGGTTGGTGCTGTGAGGGCGGACGTGGTTGTAGTACTGGTTGACGT
>Ga0310345_10001900_pt1 | contig 22106 bp, 19 predicted proteins | sample HC15DNA20500_MG_FD_204667 | JGI IMG/M metagenome (GOLD analysis project Ga0310345, IMG submission 204667) | Marine microbial communities from station ALOHA, North Pacific Subtropical Gyre - HC15-DNA-20-500_MG | ecosystem: Environmental > Aquatic > Marine > Oceanic | place: Pacific Ocean: North...
TGATTCCAGGATCTCGTAAACGGCGTACTCGATTCCGGCGCGCGCCAGGTAAAAGCACTGCTTCTGGGTCACGACATTCCTGGCGGCCTCGACCTCAGTCCGAATTGAAGCCGAGAAGCTGAGAGCAAGCAAGCTCATGGCCAGCATCACCCACAAAACCACGAGAAGGACTGCTCCCCGATGGTTGGAGCCAGGGTCTTGTCCCCCACCTAGACCAACCACAACCTCCTTCAGATCCACTTCGCCGCTGACCTCCATGATGGGACCTGACATAACCTTGCCCGCCCACAGGGGCTTCTAGTTGGTTCGTCCAAGTAAATTCCTGACACCGGACTGAATCTGGCCTCCAAAGAAGCTTGCGTTTACGATAGCCAGGACCTCACCTTTGTCATAAAGGATTCGAATCGCCGTTGGAACGGCTCTGCGCTCTTCTCCGAACCATTCACTATACCAATCAAAGATCTGTGTCTCCGGATCATAGCCGTAATACTCGAACTCGATCTGGGAGACGTCTTCGATCAGAGGAAGGGGTTTTCCCCTGGGAACCTGCACCATTTCTACGAAGCTGTCGAGACCAACAAAGGGAGCCTCCATAGAACCCAGATAGTAGTCACCATACTCGTCCTGGGCGGGTCCATACCTGACTACCGTAAGTCCGGGTTTGTCGAAATCGACCAGAGGCGTCACGGTGATAAACACCACGGAATCGGGCGATCCATAAAATAGAGGGGCGAAGGCTCGCGTAGGATCCGCCCCTTCCATCAGCTCGGAGTCGGGTCCAGCCATATTGAAGGAAGCCACTGGCCGCAAGGGAAACAGAGAGCCGACCTGACGCCTGATCTGTCCTTTCAAAATCCGCCGTGAGGCTCCGCGCTCCATCTCAACCTGACTCTTCACATAACTATTCATTGCAAGCCGAAACGATGAGAAGACTATTCCTGCCATGAGTCCCATAATGGTGAGCGCGATCACCAATTCCAGCAGCGTGAATCCGCTTTTCCCTGTCTCCGCCGCCTGTCGAAGCCTCCCCCGCACCGCAGTGGCAGCACCGACCGGTATGGAGAAAGCGGTCGGCTTGGATCCACCAGAACCTTCTAATGCTGCCGATCCGTAGGATGATCTGAGAATAGTCACGGCTACCTTCCCAGAAGCTGCTGTAATGGGTTTCCGGCCACCCCCTCGACTCCCCCGACCGTCTCGTCCGGCACCAGCTTCAGACAATCCGCCTGATAGCGTTTCCCATGCCGATTATTCTTGAAATGAATCTCGACGTGGACCTTCATCAAAGTTACTTTCGGCTTCGCTACTTCCAGCAGTAGGTCCTCTTGTATTGCGGGCTCCCAGTAGTCGACAACGGCGGTATAACTGAACTCCTCATCCAGCTCGCCTCCGAGTTCAGCCGGCTCTCGAAGGTATTCGTCGCTCAGGATCTCGCTCATCACGTTCTCGGCGTGCTCCATGGCCTGATGCGCCAGATCGATGCGCCGGAGGTTATTCAGTCCTCCCGAGAAGATCTGCATGGCCACTGCAACTGCGACTCCAAGAACCGAAACTGCTACGATGATCTCCAGGAGCGTAAACCCCCGATCCTTCAACGCCATTCCATTCCTGGATCCAGCTCCCGGGTGACCCTGCCAAGCCCGGTAATCGGATTTACCAACACGTACAACCGCTTACCCTGTTGGTTGGCGATGAGAAACTTTCCACCTGAACTCCTGCCATTCGGATAGAAACTCAGCTTCAGCGGGAGAGATTGACTGGGGGGGATCTCGATCAGGGTCCCCTTCGCAAACGGATAACGCTCAATCTCTTCCTCGTAATCGTTGGCCAGCGCATAGTAGGCAGAGTCTTGAGGAGCTTGATCGAGAATGATACGGAAGACCCTCTGGGTGCCAATGGCATCAGACCGCGCCCGCCTCATCCGAGTCACCAGATCCCGGCTCGAGGTTTCCAACTCCAACCCTTGCAAGCCGCTCGTAAAGGAAGGGAGAATTACGGCTGCGGACGCCGCCATTAGAATCAAGACGACGATCAGTTCGAGGAGCGTGAAGCCCGAACCCGCGCGGGACTCACCAGGAAGTGACGTCGGCATTATCGTCTTCGCCACCTTGGGTTCCGTCGGCCCCCCAACTCCAAAGGTCAAAATCGCCATTCTGACCCGGGGCCCGGTACTGGTACTCTTGTCCCCATGGATCCTTGGGAAGGGTCCTCTTGTCGAGGTAAGGACCGCTCCAGTTCTGTACTCCGGCCGTATCGATAAGCCCTTGCAAACCCTCGTTCGTAGTCGGATACCGACCTACGTCGAATCGAAAAAGGCCTAGAGCCCCCTCCAACTGGTCGACCTGGAGTTTCGCAATGTCACTTTTTCCCTTCCCCAACCGATCCATCACTCTTGGCCCGACCACGGTCGCCAGCAGTCCCAGTATGACCAGGACCACGATGAGCTCGATCAGAGAAAATCCTCTTTCCACCTCTGTGGGTCTTTTCGTTTCTTTTGCCCTCATGACTCTCCCCTAATCCTCCGTTCTATAATCTACGGGCTCGACGAGCCCGGATTCGAAGACGAGAACGTTACAGCGGCACATCGTTGATGCTGAAAATCGAGTAAAGCATCGAAACCACCATGGTGCCGATCACCAGGCCCATCGCTAGAATGATGAGCGGTTCGAACATAGCAACCAATCGCTTGACTGCAGTGCGGAGTTCCCGATCGTAGGTATCTGCGACCTGCAGCAGCATCACATCCAGGCGTCCCGTCTCTTCCCCTACCGCTAAAAGGTGTAGAGCAAAGTCGGGGAAGATCCCGGCCTCACGAATAGGCCGGGTCAACCCATCGCCTTTCTTGACTCCCGACTTGATGGGTTCCATGGCCGCGGCGATAGCCTGATTCCCCACGACGTCCTTTACAATATTGATGGACTGTATCAAGGGGACCGCGCTCTTAAGCAGCGTTCCCAGGGTTCGACTGAATCGGCTCACCTCCATCCTCCGCACGACACTGCCCAATAATGGCAACTTCAGCAGAGTCCGGTCCCAACTCAACCTTCCGGCCTCGGAAGCCAGATAACGACGCCAGCCGAACCATCCTCCGATGCCCCCCATAAGGATCAACCACCAATAGCCGGCAATGATCCCACTGGCTCCCAACATCAGCTTCATCGGAAGCGGAATGGGAGCCCCGGCATTCTCGAAGATGACCGCAAACTTGGGGATCACGAAGGTAATCATCACGATGATCGATGAAGCTCCAACCAGGGCCAGAATGCAGGGATAGATCAGTGAGGAAACGATGTAGTCCCGCAACTCCTCCGAATTCTCCAGATACTCAAGCAAGCGCTCCAAGATTTCGTCCAGGGCGCCCCCCGCTTCGCCGGCTTTGATCATGTTCACAAAGATCTTCGGGAAAACGTGAGGATAGGCGCTCAGGGCCTCAGAAAGCGACTTGCCCCCTTTGATCTCCCTCAGGAGGTCCTGAACGATCTCTTTTAAGTAGGTATTCTCTGTCAAGTCGGACAGGATGGCCAGGCTTCGGTCCAGGGGCAGGCCCGCCTTTATCAGGGTGGACAACTCTTGCGTAAAGACCAGAAGATCTTTTTGGGGGACCTTCTTGCGCTGCCAGGGAAGCGTGATCTCCCGGCCCAATAGTGCGGACGAGTCCGGCGAGACCAACTTGATCGGGAACTGACCCTGTTCCCCCAGGCGGGCAGCTGCGCTCCGCTCATCGCCGGCCTCCAGAGTTCCCTCTATGATCTTTCCGGCGGCGGTGACTGCCTTGTATTCGAAGAAGGCCATGACTACGAATTCCCTAAGATTGAGGCCAGACAGACGGCCGATCCCGTCCTCTCCGGATCTCCTACAGGTCCTGCGTCACGCGCAAGACCTCAGAGACGGTGGTAACCCCCTGCTTGATCTTCTGGAAACCGTCCTGGCGTAGGGTGATCATACCATTTTCTACGGCGGTCCTCCGAACCTGGGTCGCATCAGCATTGGTGAGGGTCAGACGGCGAATCGAATCCTCCATCAACATGAACTCGAAGATTCCGAGCCGACCTCGATATCCGGTATTGCCACAGTCCTTGCATCCCTTGCCTTGAAAAACCTGATCCTGGTCACCTAATTCAGATCCGAGATTCCCCAACGAGCCAGGCTCAAACGGCTGCGGCTCCCGACACTCCGGGCAAATGACCCGTACCAGGCGCTGCGCCAGAACCCCCAGGATGGAGGATGCCAACAGGTAGTCCTCTGCTCCCATATCTACTAATCGGGCAATGGCGCTGGGAGCATCGTTCGTGTGCAGCGTGCTGAAGACGAGGTGTCCCGTCAAAGCTGCTCGGATAGCAATCTCCGCCGTTTCGAGATCGCGAATCTCACCCACCATGATCACGTCTGGATCCTGACGGACGATTGATCGCAAACCGGCGGCGAACGACAGGCCTATCTGAGGATTGACGTGGATCTGATTGACGCCCGTAATCTGGTACTCGACGGGGTCCTCGATCGTGATGATCTTCTTATCGGGAAGATTGATCCTGTTCAGCGCCCCATAGAGGGTGGTCGTCTTCCCGCTGCCGGTGGGCCCTGTAACCAGGATAATCCCGTAGGGACGCTTGATAAGATCTTCGAAGGTGTTGAACATGCCCTCGGCAAAGCCAAGTTTCTCCAAGTCGTAGATCTGGGTGTTGCTCTTGTCCAGAATACGCATGACGACGCTCTCACCATACATTGTCGGCAGCGTGGAGACACGTAGGTCGACATCCTTACCCAGAACCCGCATCTTGATGCGACCGTCCTGCGGAAGCCGCCGCTCGGCGATATTCAGCTTGGCCATGATCTTGATCCGGGAAATAGTGGCGGCCTTCAGTCGCTTGGGTGGCGATTCGACATCGAAGAGTACGCCATCGATACGGTAGCGCACCTTAAGTTCTTTTTCGAAGGGCTCAATATGGATATCTGAGGCTCGCGATTCGATCGCGCGCGAGATGATCAAGTTGACCAGCCGAATCACGGGCGCTTCCGAGGCCAGATCCTTCAGGTGCTCAACGTCGTCGCTCTCTTCACCCAGCGAGTCCAGCTCGCCGTCATCATAACCTTCAACGAGCCGTCCCAAAGTGGATGCCTGGTTCCCGTAGAACTTCTCGATGAGGTCCAGAATCTCACTCTCCGGGGCCAACACGACATCTATCTTCCGGTACTGCGTATAGAGACGAATCGCATCCATCGTCCCCTGATCGAGTGGATCCGCCATGGCAATACGCAGGTCGCCGTTTTCAACCCCAATCGGCGCAAATTTCCACTCCCGCATGAACTTTATGGAAAACGCATTCTCGACTACTGGAACGGTCGGAAAATCTTCGGCGGTAACAAAGGGGATACCCAGGTGCTCACTCAGCTGCTTGACCAGATCCGTTTCCGAGATGGCCCCAAGATCGATCAAGAGCTTTCCCAGCCTCTCGCGAGACTGTCTCTGCAGGCCCAATGCGGAGGACAACTCCTCCTGGGAGATGACACCACTTTCCAGCAACTCCTGACCCAACAGTTTCTTCGTCTTCAGATCGGCTGCTTTGATCATGGCGCCTCTTCAACTCGGGACCGCGTCGGCAGCTCACATTGCGCAGCCGTAAAGCGTGGCCTCCTAGTACTCTACGATATGCACCCGTCCCTTGAAGCTTTCAGGTGAGATCTTCTTCATGGCCACCAGATCGACATCATCCTTGGTAGCCGTTAGGACCAGAACCTTGCTGCTCTTCATCTCATCCAGCACGCTGCGGTCTTTCACGTAGGCAGTAATGGAGATGTGATCGTGTCCGCCCAATTGCTTGATGGTGCTGCCATAGTCCTGCAGAGTCTGGATCATCGATTCCTTCATGACACCCAACTGGTCGCGCACCCGAGATGTAGCTTTCCCTAACTTGCCCCCTCCGCGCTGATTGCCCGCTGTCCCTCTCAGTTGACGCGGATCAATGTCTCCAAAAGGGGTTCTTATCTTCGTCCGGCCTACGGTGATCTGAAATGTGAAGATTACCCCATAACCCTGAAGATAAGCGCCCCGAGGTTCAGCTGTAACTGCAAAGGGATCGGTAAAACTTTGTTTGAGCACCCCTCGAACGATGCTCTCGAAAATCTGAGTATCTCTCTTGAGCAGGTCCAGTCTCAGGCTCTGCTGAGCCAGTCCCGTCCCCGAAGACAGAAGACACATCAGCACAACCCAGCGAATATACCACATAGCTTTTCTCCTCAACGGGTCACCAGGGAGCTCAGGTATCGATGGTTTTCCTCCTGATTCACGACGCTTTGTCGCTCAAGCTCCTGGAGGAAATAGTCGTACACCAGTGCGAGGTCCTGTCTTCTTGCCTGCTCCAGATCATCTTTGACCTGCAGCAACATGGCTCCAATCATCCTTTGGTCCTCGGTCTGCCGCAAAACGGTCAGATCGTGAAGCATCTCCGCCAGCTCCTGCTCCGTCACCCCCCACTGACGCCACTCCCACCAGCCCAGAGTCTGAGCAAGGGAGACGACACCCAGGGCGATCAGAATCCCGGCCGCAACCTTCGGCAGCATTGTCCACCACCATCTAGGCCTGGACCGGGTCGGAAAAGCAGCAGGAACGATCCGCGCATCCTCGACCGAAACTTCATCGGGTCCATTCCATTGAGCCAACACTTCGCGTGTTTCAAGCAGCTCCCGATATTCCTGCTTGCACTCATCACATTCCTGAAGATGCTGAAAGAAGGCAAAGGACTGATCCGGACCTAATTCTTCACCATAGAGAAAATCAATCATTCTCCCTCGACTATGTTCACAGTTCATAGATCCCTCTCCATAAGCTTTCGGAGCGTCTTCAATCCCAGATACATACGCGACTTCACGGTTGATAGGGGGACATCCAGGGTGTCGGCGATCTCGTGGAACTTCAATCCCTGATACTCCTTCATCAGAATCACCGCCTTCTGACCCTCTGGCAGCCTCTCCAACGCCGCTCTCAAGACTGCAACAGTCTCCTTCTGCGAAAGGACCGCCTCCGGAGTAACCATATCCAGGTCCTCCTGAGGAGACTCCATATACGCTTCCAAGGGGGTAGGGGTGAAGCCACGCTGGCGCCGGAAACGCATCCGGCACTCGTTGAGTGCAATCTTATACAGCCAGGGCTTGAAACGCTTTGGATCGGACAGCCGGCCCAGATTCCGGAACGCCTTGGCAAAGGTCTCCTGGGTCAGATCCTTCGCTTCCTCCCGGTTTCCGACGTAGCGGCAGATGAACCCATAGATCTTCAGCTCCCACCGCGTCACCAACTCCCCAAAACAGCCGCCATCTCCGTTCAGGGCAAGCTGCAGCAGGTATTCGTCGTTGTGTTTCATACCTCTCGTTGCCCTATAGAGGATGCAGCAACCTTCCTAAAAGTCGAACAAAGAAGAGCGATGAACCCCTAAATCGACAGAAAACAGGGTCAATCTACCACCTGAACTGAGATCACTCGTAGCCTGCTCGGTAGTAAGGACAGGGGCAAAAAATGCGGGTTAACTGCTTCCCTCGGAGGCGTCACGGAAGAAGCGCAGGGGATCCAGGGGCTGGTTATTCAAACGCACCTCATAGTGCAAGTGGGGTCCCGTGGCGCGCCCAGACGACCCCACATATCCGATGATGTCCCCCTTCTTAACATACTGCCCCACCTTCACCTTTACCGCTGCAAGGTGTCCGTAACGGGTGGCCATGCCGAAAGAGTGCCGCAGTGTCACCAGCCTGCCATAGCCGAGTTTTCGCCCTGCAAAGGTCACTCGCCCACCTGCCGTTGCGACGACTTTGTTACCGTAGGGAGCGGCGATGTCGATGCCGGGATGCAAATCTCTCTTCCCATTGAACGGATCCGAGCGGTAGCCAAACCGGTCCGAAGGATAGCCACGAACCGGCATGATGGTGGGTATGGCTTCCAGAAACAGGCCACGAGAGGTGTAGATATCGTGAAGTCTCCTCAGCTCGGTAGCCAGCGTAAACCGCCTGCGATCGAGGGATTTAAAGCGCTTCAGAAGCTCTCGGTGGTTCAAGTTGTAAAGGAGACTCGAGGACTTGGAAGGCCCACCAACTCCTGCCAGAGCCTCTTCATCCGCCCCGGACAAAAACTTCAACTTCGTGGCCGTCACCTCCAGCAGGGAGATTTTCTCACTCAACTGCTCTGAGGCGACGCGAAGGCTTGTGTTCTCCCTGCGAACACGGTCCACCTCACCCTTGAGGTCGCTGAAATCTCCGGTCTTCTTCCACATGTGATAGTAGTGAAGTCCAGAGAGACCGAATGAGGCCAGCATTATCAGCACCAGCAGGCCCGAAGCAGAAAGCAGTCTCGAGGAGACTGCGTACTTGCGGGCCCCTGCCGAGGCCGACCGCGATAGGATTATCGTCAGGTCTGGTCGAGTCATATAGCCAACATCTCTAAGTGCTAACTATCGTGCCAAAACCCGTGAAACGATTCAGTATAGAAAGTCATAATTTGGGTGTCAAGGAGATCGAGAGGTTGGGTGCGACAACCTCGCGATACTCGCAACGCGCAGCCTTGTGCTCGAGCTGGGAGAGGTCTGTCGAGCTCCGATCGTGCGGTGGTGGAGGCGGTGGGAATCGAACCCACGTCCGAAAGCCTTCAACAGCAGAATCTACATGCTTGTCCAGTTTCAAAAATCTGTCCGGTAGAAGACTGGAACTGGCAAACGAATCTACCGAACGTCCCTCATCAAGTTCTCAGCGCTTCTCCGAGGGAAGGGAAAAGAACTGAAAAGCCCGCTAAAGTGACGTCCTGACTACCCCGCGGGCTGAACAGCTTGGACGGCTACGGTTTACGCAGCTAGCGCTAACGGTTGGTTGGCACTTATTGTTTTTTGCCACTTGTTTACGAGGTGGTGGCACCTCGACATGCATCTGCCGTATCAACTACTTCCGTCGAAGCCAGTCGCCCCCCCTTTCATTTACCCCCCAAGAATACCGAAAACCTCACCCTGTTTGCAACGAGTCGGAAGGAGCCACGGCGCCTTTTACGGCCATACATTTATAGCCCAGTGTAAACTCCCGCTTCGAATCCAGTCGGTCGAGGTAGTAGCAGACCACGGGTAGACAGAAACAAAACATCCCCAGACTCAGACACTCGAGAGGAAAGAGCAGCACACGAAGCAGTCCCGAGCGACCGGCGAAGAGCACCTTCGGGATGTACGTCAGCCGATGCCCTAGATAGTGAAAATACCCGCCCTGGGGCTCAATCGTTGCATCGCGGAAACCCGCTTCAAGGAAGAGGAGCCGAAGGGCATCTCGGGTAAAGCGGAAATAGTCATGAGGCGATTGATGCTCATGCCAACCCTGGGGGGCGGTCAGATACAGGGTTCCTCCGGGTTTCAGGACGCGGTGGATCTCGCCGAAAACCCTGGAAGGCGACACGACGTGCTCGAGTACTTGAATGTTCAACACGATGTCTACGGTTTCCGACGCCAGGGGGATGGCCGAAAGGTCACCTAGCAACCCCACTTTCGAATAGTCCCAGGTAGGATCTCCGACACCCAGATCCAGCGCGACATACAGGTGCCGCCGAAAGCTCGCGGCGAAGCGGCTCTCCCCCGAGCCTGCGTCCAGGACCACCGAACGCGCCGTCCCCTGGGAGGCCGACTCGACGAAGGCGCGAATCGAATACTCAAGAGGATTGACTCTGCGCTTCAGAAACTCCGGAAGTCGCTCGTAGACTGTGAAGTAGAAACCGACCCTTTCCGCCAAGGGCTACATGTTATCATCTACCGTGGCCCGCGCATTTCGGGACCAGTACCAGAGATGAAGCATCTTATTTCGCCACTGTTGTTGCTTTGGCTCACCACCCCTGGAATCGCGCAGAATATCCTCCTCTTTACCATTGACTCTTGTCGGGCTGATCGATTCGGTTGCTACGGCCATACCAACAAGACCACTCCCAACATTGATGCCTGGGCCCGAACGGGAACGGTTTTCAAGAACTCCTATAGCACCGCCTCCTGGACCGCACCGGGACTGGCTTCCGTCCTGACCGGTCTCTATCCGCCAACCCATGGGATCAACAACCGTGACCATATGGGTTCCAAGGATCTGCCCACCCTGATAAAGATCTTTATGAAGAGAGGTCATCGGGTTCCGAATCTGAACTTCTTTACGTTTGCGCCCTACTACCAGAATTTCGGCCTGGGAAAGATCGAACGTCAGTACTTCGGCGCCAACGACGGAGAGGAGCTGATCAATTGGTTGGAGAAGAACACCGGAGAATCGGACTCCGAGCCTTTCTGTCTCTGGTATCACAACGTGATGATCCATCAGCCCTACAATCCAGCCGAGAAGGATCTGCCCGCGCCCCGAGCTGAGCTCTACCAGAGTCCGGGAATCAAGGCCGCAATGACCGGAGCCATCGTCCCTCTGGGATCGACCCACTTTACTGAATCGGACCGCCCTGTCCTGGATGCGTTGTACGATGGCGAAATTCGTCGGGTCGACCAGCTCTTCGCCCAGGCACTTGAGGTCCTCAAACGCAGGAATCTCTTGGACAAGACGTTGATCGTCCTCACGGCAGATCACGGTGAGGAGATCCTGGACCACGGCTTCATTGGTCACGCCTCGACTTCTCTCCAAGCCAAGCTGTATGAGGAGTTCATCCGTATTCCTCTGATCATGAGCTGGCCGGGAAAAGTTCCAAGCGGAAAAGTAGTCTCTTACCTCGCCAGCCAAATCGATGTCTTGCCCACGATTCTCAAACTGCAGGAGATCGAGATCCCCAGTCATATCCAGGGACTGGACCTGATGCAGATCGATCATGATCGCACGCTGTTTTTCGAGTCAGTAATCGCAGGAAATCAGACCACCAGGGAACGGGAACATCTGTGGGTCAGGGCGATCAGGAAGGGGCATTACAAGTACATCTCGGACGGTCAGCTCCTGGATTTGAGTACTGATCCTCTGGAGCAGAAGAACCTTGCTGAGAAGGAGCCTGAGAAGGCAAGAAACCTTGGCTCTGAGCTGAAACAATGGCTGAGTGATATGACAGCGGTGCGCAGCCAGATCTTCAAGGGGGAGGTCCAGGTCTATTCGGCCGCTTCCCCCAACGAGTGCGTCCAAGTGTGGTCTCCACAGAACAAACAGACCCAGGACTACGACCTCTACACCGGAGCGATACTCTTTGACTGGCGTGGAGACATGGAGACGACCTACCTGATCGAGTACGACATCGGGACCGGAGATCACGCCATAGCAGGGACCTACGAGATCCGGGGCAACCACCAACTGTTGGGCCCATTCAGCCGGGAGCTGTGGAATAGTCTGAAGGCCTGGAATCCCTTCCGTTTCCGTGTCTCAGGCAGGACTCCAGAGCCGTGTTGGAGCTCATGGGTCGAGTTCCAGTTCTAGGAAACCCTGAAGCTCCACTTCGATCTGGAGGGTAACGGTTTCATCTGTTCTAATAAACTTCATCCTCGCGCGTTAGAATAAGGAGGCACGAGTTCCTAGACGAGAAGCAGGGGCCCGGCTGGTAGGACCAGCACCGAGGCAACAATGGTGAGACGGTCGGGAGAAGCAAAAAGGAGTCCAGCTATGGCATCCCAAAGACGTTTTTGGCCCTTCGCTCTGGTAGTTGTGCTCGCAGGAATGCCGTCTGTTGCCACTTTGGCGGCCGAGGGTCCATCGCTTACCGTGTATTCTTCTGCAGATCCGGCCGGGTTCAACCCTCAACAGTTCGCTTCCCAACAACGAACGGGGCGCAGCCCCAACTTCGCATGGCAGGTCCCGGGATTCGGAGTGGTCAAGGAAATTCGCGAGATGGTGCTGGAAAAGGGCACCAATGTGCTCCGCTTTACCGATGTTGCCCAATTCATTGATCCGACCACGGTGAGTTTTACCGATCTTACCGATCAGGATGGAACCTCGGTATTGGAACAAAGCTTCGAGTTCGATCTGGTAAGTCCCAGCAAACTGCTGGAGGAGTACCTGGGTCAGAGCATTGCTGTGATCGTGTCTCGGGGCCAGGATTCTGAGCGAATTTCAGGGAAGCTTCTTTCCTTCAATGAAGGGCAGCTCGTACTGGATACCCAAAAGGGCGTCAGGATCGCGCGTTCCTCGAATGAGCTCGAGCTTGGCGACCTCCCGGAAGGGCTTATTACGAAACCAACCCTACGCTGGCTCGTAAAGACAGAAAAAGAGGGGACGCACAAGGTCCGCACCACCTATCAGACAGGCGGGATGACCTGGCGTGCCGACTACAATCATGATCGTAAACCAAGAGGATACCGCAGCTGATCTGGGCGCCTGGGTGTCCCTGATGACCTCTCCGGGGCAAGTTTTCAGGGTGCAAGACTGAAACTCATAGCGGGAGACGTACAGCGAGTCACCCCTCAGGGACGGCAGGTCGCGTACCGGCGACAGGTTACGGCCATGGCCATTTCAGAGGACGCTGGATTCCAGGAAAAGTCTTTCTTCGAGTACCACCTCTACACGCTCCCTCGGCGCACCGATATTCTGAACAACAGCACACAGCAACTCGTGCTGTTCCCTACGGCCCGCAACATCGGTATCGAAAAAGTTCTGCTCTACTACGGCGGCATCTTCGCCTCGCGCTTCTTCAAGGACCATCCCGAATGGCACGCCTACTCGAAGGAAGGACACAAGTCGGGTAGCACGGTCTCCTACTTTTTCCCCGAAGTGCGCAAGGAGCGCGTCGACATTCTGCTCGAGATCGCGCGCAAGAAACCCGACGGCCTCCTCGTCGGCACCTGCCGGCAGGTGCCTATGCTCCGCTATCACCCGAAGATGGTCGAGGCGTACCTCGCGGAAACCGGCGTCGATCCCCGCAAGATCCATGACATTCCAGATCTAGAGACGTACACGAAGTGGATCACCTGGCGCGCCGATCACTTCACGCAAGTGCTCCGTAATCTGAAGAAGGGCCTCGCGCCGATCCGCAAGGAGACGGGCCGGCCGATCCCCGTGGCGGTGCGCATCCCGTCCTCTGGTCTCTTCTACAACATGGCCGAGGGACTCGATGTCGAGCGCTGGACCTCGTCGACCAGCTGCAGCTCGATCCCCTGCACGAACGCGGCGACGAGGGCAGCCACGACGTGCAGCCCTACGTCGCTCTGGGAAAGAAGCATGGCGTCAAGGTCTTCGGCGGCATCGGCGGCTCCTGGATCTCGGGAGGCAAGGCTCAGGTGCCGGCACTCTACCGGGCTCGCGGCCTGCTCGCCGCGGGTGTCGACGGCATCGAGATCTACGAGACGAACCACCTGGCACGCTCGATGCCGTATCGCTGGATCGTTCCCCTCTTCGGCAACCCGCAGCGCCTCGAGGAGTTTCTCGAGAATTCGAACTTCCCCGCCTGCTTTCCCGTATCGGCGAGCAACGCCGCGTTCGGTCACGACGGCCACTCGGACTGGCATCCCGAGAATCGCGGCCTGCCGAAGTTGTGACTCACTGTGACGCGAATTACAGCGGGTCGTCCTCCTCTTATTCCTGATGATACTCGGTGTCACGTGCGCCGATAACGACACGGACGCCGCCGCCGTCTGGATCGAGGACACCCACACGTCGCGAAGTCTTCCCCTCAGTTGAGCATAGAACCGCTCGGTATGAGAACAACCGGGCTGAGGTTTGGCACCAACCCACCCGAGAGCAAGAGAGGGAGATGAGAGGATTCAAGTCAATTGAGTAGATTCAACGATTCCTTTCTGTCCACCGGCCTGTTCAGAACCTGTCGGGTCGGTCGGAACCATCTCAAGGCAGTTCACCAGCGACTGCTTGGCGACCGAGCTCTTGCCGACTGGAGGGAGGCGACGTGTGTCTGCTGAGGAGGAGCTGAGCTAGCCCGGGCTAAGCGTGGGCTAGAGTGTATGCTGGCTCGGTGTCGTCTGGCCAACATCAACTTGACAGTGCTCCATCAGGCAATGAGCTCATGCACGACATTGCCGTGGACATCGGTTAGGCGGAAGTCGCGGCTATTGTGGCGGAAGGTGAGCCGCTCGTGATCCAGGCCCAATAGGTGGAGTATGGTGGCGTGGAGATCGTGATGCGAGACGGGATCCTTGACAGCGTGCATGCCGAGCTCGTCGGTCGCGCCGTGCGTGATCCCCGGCTTGACGCCGCCGCCCGCCATCCACATGGAGAAGCCGTAGTGGTGATGGCCGCGGCCGAGGGATTCCTCCTTATTCGCCTCCTCAAACGGCGTGCGGCCGAACTCAGTGGCCCAAACGACGAGCGTTTCGTCGAGCAGACCGCGCGACTTCAGGTCCATGATGAGGGCCGTGATGCCGCGATCGGTGCGCGCCGCGTTCGTGCGGTGGTTGTTGACGAGACCGCCGCGGTTGCCGTGCGCGTCCCATCTCCGCCCGTGGGCGCCGTCGAGAATCTCGACGAAACGGACGCCGCTCTCAACCAGTCGTCTCGCCGTCAGGCACTTCCTCCCGAAGTCGGTGTCGCCATAAAGCGCCTTCACCGAGTCCGGCTCGCTCCGGATATTGAAGAGCTCCGGCGCCTCCGTCTGCATGCGAAACGCCGTCTCGAAGGCAGCGATGCGTGCGTCGAGCTCGGGCTGCGTGCGATGCTTGTCGCGATGGAGGCGATTCAACTTCCGCACCAGATCTAACTGCTCGCGATGCTGGCCTCGGCTGAGAAATGTCGGCGCCTTGATGTGCGGCACCGGTGGATTCCCGGGCTGGACGTCCGCCAGCGTGGCCTGGTGGAAACCGGGGAGGAATCCGGCATCGTGTAGCGCGCTCCCGCCGGACGGTCGTCCGTCCGTCATCACCACGAATCCCGGCATGTTCCGGTTCTCCGTCCCCAGCCCGTAGGTCACCCACGAGCCAAGACTGGGGTGGCCCTGTCTAAAATAACCCGTGTGCATGAGGATCTGGCCGACGGAGTGAAGCGCTGAATCGGTGTGCATCGAGTTGATAAATGCGATGTCGTCAACCACCTTCGTCAGGTTCGGGAAGATCTCGCTGACCCACGCGCCGCTCTGGCCATAGCGCTTGAAGGAGAACACCGGCGGAACGATGCGCGAGTTGTCGTAATTTTTCTCCGGGTTCAGGCCTTCCAGGTCTTCTATGGAGAATATGTCTCGTGCCAATTTTCCGGCGTGCTTCTTCAGGATCGGCTTCGGATCGAACGTCTCCAGCTGACTTGCGCCACCGACCATGAACAGGAAGATGACGTTCCTCGCCTTGGGCGCGAAGTGTGGCTGCCTGGGTGCAAGTGGTGCGCTGAGGGCAGCCGCCGACACCGCCTGCGCACCACTCGCCTTCGGGTCCGCGAGCAGGCTGGCCAGAGCGATGCCGCCCAGGCCGAGTTCCTTAAGGAACCCACGGCGGTCCCAACCAACCGGTCGAGTTTCATAATCTGCATCAGTGAACATAGATGAACTCGCTCAGGCTCATGACGGCATGGCAGTATTGTACCAGCGGGCTTTGAGCCTCCAAAGCCCCCGGCTCCTTTCTTTCCTCCACCGCGCCAGCGCGCCGTTGACCGAGAAACGACAGGCCAATCTCGCGTTCTTCCGCGGTCGGTGGCCGAGAAAGAGCAGTCCGGTATGCCGACTCGATCTGCGCGCCGGGGTCGCCTCCGACTCTGTCCCGAACGCGTTGTGCGAAGCGCTTCGCCTGCTCCCACACGAAGGGCGCATTCAGCATGAACGCCGCGCTGCTTGGTGTCGTGCTGATGTCACGGACGCCGACACTTCGCGAGTTGTCCGGAAGGTCGAAGATCTTGAGGACCGGATGGACGATGAGGCGCGGCGACATGAGGTAGACGGAGCGGCGCCAGGTGTCCGGCGTGTCTTTGAAAGGTTTCTTGCGGCTGCCAATGGGAATGCTGGGTCCGTACATGTTCGTGCGCAGAGCGCCGGAGACGCTCAACATGTGATCGCGGATGACTTCAGCCTCCATGCGCAAGGGCCTGCGGTGCCACAGGTACTCGTTGTGAGCGTCGCGCTGCGCCTGAGCCATCTTCATGCCGGCCGCCTGTTTGTACACGGCGCTGTTCATGATCAGCCGGTGGATCGATTTCAAGCGCCAGCCCTCCTGGATCAGCTTCGAAGCGAGCCAATCCAACAGAGCAGGGTGCGTAGGCTCGGTACCAAGTCTGCCGAAATCATTCGGGGTGCTGACGATGCCGCGCCCGAAATGATGTTGCCAGAGACGATTGACGATCACCCGAGCCAGCAACGGACCGGCGCCATGCTCGACGTCGGTCAGCCAGTTCGCAAGCGTCCGAAGTTTCGACGCCTCGAGCTGCGCGTCCGGGCCATCCGTGGTCTCGCGATCGGGCTGCCAATCCTTCGTGCTGCGACCGCCCCGCATCAAGACGCGCAGAAACCCCGGCTCGACTGGCTTGATGGGTCGCTGCCAACTACCGCCGGCCAAGAGATGGGGTGTAGTCACCTTCACGGCTACATGCTTGCCGCCTGCGCTTGGCTTGACCTCGACTTCGTCGAAGAACACAGCCGTCAACTGATAATACTCTTCGGCCGTGATCGGGTCGATCTTGTGGTCGTGGCAACGCGCACACCCGACCGTCAGGGCAAGGAACGCTTGACCGGTCGTCGACACCATGTCGTCGAGGCGGTGAAACTTGCGATCGTTCGGATTGGAGTTGCCGCCCAGGTTCGTTCCAAGGTGCACGAACATGCCCAGGTCCCGCCTGCCGGCGGGGGAACCTTTCGGAGCGCCTCCAACCTGGTAGCGAACGAACTCGTCGTAAGGCAGGTCGTCATTGAAAGCGCGAATCACGGCGTCGCGGAATCGATACGCGTCCACTCGAATTTCGTTAAAATCGTAGTCTGCTCCGACGCTCTCGCCAAACCGAGCCACATCGAACCAGTGCCGTGCCCACCGTTCGCCATAGTGTGGGCTGGCGAGCAACCAGTCAACGAGCTGGCGATAGGCGTCCGCAGAGGAATCTCGGACGAACGCCTCGACTTCGTCGGGCGGCGGCGGCAGACCGACCAGGTCGAAGTAGGCGCGGCGAATCAGCGTCCGCCGATCTGCCTCCTGCGCTGGGCGAAACTGTTTCTCACGCAGCTTCGCGAGGATGAAACGATCAATCGGCGAATGCCTCCACGCCGCCTCATCCGAACTTGCCGCCCGTGGCGGCACCGGCGGCGGATCAATATGTAGTGAGCGGAAGGCCCAGTGCCGACGTCCCGATTCGAGATCCATCGCCATCGTATCAACAGCCTGCGAATTTCTCGGATCGGGCGCGCCGAGGGCCACCCATTTGACGAAATCAGCGATGACCTCGTCGGGCAGTTTGCCGCCGGGCGGCATCCGCAGGTTGTCGTTCGCATACTTGAGGACCTCGATCAGCATCGACTGGTCGGGTCGCCCGGGCACGACGACGCCCCCTCGCGCCCCACCTCGCTGGACACCCGCCCGCGTGTCGAGCTGCAGTTTCCCCATCAGCGTCCCCGTGCGTGCGGCCTCCGCCGAGTGACACCGATAGCACCGCTCCACCAGCACCGGGCGGACCTTCTTCTCGAAGAAGTCGATAAGGCCTTGACCAGGTTCCTCGGGGGCTCCGAGCAGGCTGAGGGCGACTACGAATATGATCACGTGACTTCCCCACCTTTGCACTCGCTATTCTATTTAGATCGTAGAAAGAAATCCACCGGGGCGTACCAGGAACGAGAATCGGTCCTGGGAGTGTATCGGAGGGGAATCGAGATCCTTCAAGAGCGAATAGAGAATCAGGTTAGTAAGTCCTAGGTAAGTCCCACCCCCGCTGCGCTGCCCCATTCGAGAAAGAAACTTGGATTGCCTCTGCCATGATCATCGCTAGCAGCGCTGACAGATCCATGACCGTGAGGGAGTGGGATCCTGTGCTTCAACGAAGCACCTGGGGGGGGGTGTCCCCTGTCGGGCCCCGCTCCCTGACAGTCACGGCTCTGTCAACTGGCGAAGGTTGCTTCGCTTCCTCGTGGTTGAAGCTTCCGCTTAGCAGGAGGGTTGAACGCTTCAACCGCGAACCTCCAGTCTCAACAGGCGGTCGACATTCCCGCCAGAAACATTCCCGCTAGAAACCTGGTTAATCAGACGAAGGCGCTGTGGTCACACCGGCATGCTGCGTTTGCTGTGCGTCCGACCTATGCGGGCGATCTCATCATTCCCACCCGCAATCACGAAAAGGAGAGCCTCGGCTAGGAGAGGACCTCCCTCGCGATCCGGCTGATGGTTCCGCCGTCCGAGCGGCCTGAGAAACGAGCCACCATGGCCTTCATCACCGGCTCTATTGCACCCGGCCCCGATAGTCCTTCGGCCTCAACAAATCCCTGGATAGCAGCCCTGAGCTCGGCTTCGCTGGCCTGGCAGGCAAATAGGCGAGCAGGTACTCTGCTTCCTGCTCCTCCGCTTCCGCCAATTCAGCCCGGGATCCTTCTCGGTACTGTTCAGCCGAATCCTTGCGCTGCTTGATGCCTTTGCGCCCCAGCCGGAGAAAAGTCTTTTCGTCGACCTCTTCTCTACTCCGAATGCACTCGTTCTTGATCTCGCTCAGAAACAGACGCAGTGTGGAAAGCTTCTCCTTTTCGCCACTGCGCAAGGCTTCCTTGACATCAGACTCGATTCGCTCCTGCGGATTCATCGTGCGGCCGAATAGGTAGGCCCCTCAGGAATTCGGTGATCATACCTCCGATAGTGAAGGGCGAGTACATCCCGACCGAAATCATTCTCGAAATCGCGCCAGACAGACGCAGCCCTGGTCGTACACGCTATGATCAGTCCATGACGGTTGAGAACGAAACAGGTCTCAAAAGGGCTGGGCCTTTCACTACACGACTCCTTGAGATAGAGCTTCAGGGCCTGATGGTCATCCCGAGTGTCCCCAAGCCAGGGGAAATGAATGGACCATCGTCAAGACCGAGAGACGTGCGGGCCTCTACAGCGCCACGTTTTTCAGCTCACCTCCATTGTGCCAAGGAACGTCTGATTTCGTCTGTCTCCCAGCTCCAACTCGGATGCACAGCATGACGAAACCACTTCGAGTGAACACACGTAGCGAATGGGTAAATATCGCAACCGATGCGATGTGGGACGCGATGCGCCGTGCGGTGATTGGCTGGCCGCTTCTTGGCGAAGACGAGAATGTCAATCGGCTTGAGGAGATGGTCGCTGATCTGACGGGAAAAGAGGCGAGCGTGTTCGTTCCCACGACTAACTGCGCCAACTTGCTGGCGATGATGGGACTTTGCAACAGTGGCGATCAGGTCATCATGGAGAGCCGGTGTCATTTGTGGTGGGTCGAGCAGAATATCCCGCGCTTGACGGGCAGCTCGCCGCGAATGTTGCCCGGAAACAAACTCGGCGAGATGGACCCCGCAGCAATCGAAACCGCAATTCAGGAACAACGATACGGCATGAGACCCAAGACAGCCGTTGTGTGCCTAGAAAATTCGCACAACGTTTGTGGCGGCGTGGCGTTGCCTCCCAGCTACGTCTCACGGGCGGCGGAGGTTGCTCACAAACATAATGCCAAGCTGTTTGTTGACGGGGCGCGTCTGTTTAATGCTGCCGCTGCACACAACGTAGCGCTAGGCGAAATGGTAGCGGATGTCGACGTGCTGAGCCTTTCGCTGAACAAGGGGCTGGGAGCACCGTTCGGTGCGATGCTATGCGGGTCGAAGAACTTCATTTCGGAATCGCGAGACAACCACAAGATGCTCGGTTCTCACTCGATCCACAAAGCGGGTTTTCTCGCGGCCGGTGCTATCGTGGCCCTCGAGACCATGGTTGACCGGTTGCCGGAAGATCATGCGCGCGCGCGCAAGCTCGCTGAGCTGCTTGTGCAGAGTCCAGGTCTTACGTTAGACATGGCCACCGTCCAAACGAACATTGTCCGAGTCGAAGTCGACAACATGTCGCCATACGACTTTGCCGCTCAAGTCGAAGAAAGGGGAGTCGGCGTGATGGTCCTCGACAATCGAGCGGTCAAGTTCATCACGCACTACGGGATTAGCGACGAAGACGTAGAATTCGTCGCTAATGTGGCAAAAGAGGTTGTCGACGGAAATGCACGCTAGGAGTCTGCGCGGTAGAAATGATCGTAGCGAGAAAGTGGGGAATCGACGCCAGCGGCATGAATACTTGGCTCAAACCCTTATACTGGTGGGTGATAAAAACTAGGGCAATGGGGGGTGAACGCAGAGCGGTCATTGACCGGCGCCGTCGATCGTGTCCGAACCCGCTCCACGTCGTCGAGCCCAATCTCGTCCGGGCGATCTGCCTGCCCGCCTGGATTTTAGGTGGGCGTCCTTCCGGGAGGTCCTCACAATTCGGGCTGTATTCTCTTTGTCTGTCTTGATCCTGAGTAGATTCCCGGTCTCTGAAGAACGACGCCAGAACGCAACAATAGTTGCCTGAAGAAGCACCCGACTCTCGGGGTAGAGGAACCGTCGAGGCTTCGTTCCCGTCTCTTCAGCGGCCAGTCAGGGTGACGGCGTAGACGACTGCATGGTCGAGATGAATTCGGAGCCGGTAGCGACCCGCCTCCAGATCTGCTATTTCCCTATCCACCCAGCGAACGGGATGGCTGAGATGGTCTCCAAAGATCCGAACGGCATCTTCCTTCGAGTAGCCACGCACGCGGTAACCGCGGTCGTCGAGGAGCTCAACTCTGATGACTCCCTTCCTGGCATCGGCGTTCAGGGTGAGTCCTCTGTACGAGCTCAGTTCCATGGCCTTCAGGGTGATCTGCCCGATCTTCTCCAAGGGCCGAACCCCGGCAAACCGGTCTCGTGGCATCCGAGCCAGGCCGATGCCCGTGGGCCGGTGCTGACGATCCCGGGCCCCTTTCTGGTTCCACCGTCCGCGGTAGCCGCCGTAGTAGAAGCGGATCTCATCGGACAGGATGACGGGCGTCGCATTGCTCCAGATCCGGCCAGCGTCAAAACCTTCTCCAGGACTGGTCGGCAGGAAGGGGTCTCCCTTCCTGAAAGGGCGTTCCCAGTCCAGACCATCGCGGCTGAGGGCCAGCTCGATGGGTTGAAGGCCAGTCTGGCGGGCATCCATGATCTGAAGTAACGAAAAGTAGACGTCGTTGTAGAAGAACGCCGGCCCGCTGTGGAGCTGGACGCCTCCACTGCCTCCTCCCACGGAGACCCGTTCGACTTCTCTGGCATCGCCATCCCAGCCGTCGAACTCGTCAGGCGCCATTATGAGTTCGGGCCTGGACCAGTTGAGAAAATCCTTGCTCTCAGTTCGAACCACGGCACGCTTCCAATGCATGGTGCCATCGGGTCCATCCAGCCAGGTCTTGGCGTAGATGGCGAAGGTCTCCCGCTTTGGATCCCAGATGGCATCGGTCACGTCGCTGGTGGACAGCGGCGGTCCTCCCAGCTCGCCGGTCCGAATTCTCGGATCGCCGGCAAAGGGGGGCTGTATGTAATGACCCTGAGATCCTCTGATAACGGGGTTTCCGGAGTGCTCGGACCAGTGGATCCCATCTGGAGAGAAGGCGACGCCGGTGCCGGGAATACTCCGGCCATCGATCTTCTCGCCTCTGGTCCAGAAGGCCGCCTTATAGCGGCGAGCTGGATCAGAACTGTGGCGATCGACCAGCACTGACGCCCCGTAGCCCCACTGCATCAGGATGTTGTTGTGCTTGTCGCCTTGGAACTCGACCAAGCCCAGGTCCGGCTTGGTCCAGTGGATCCCGTCCCGGGAGGTGGCATAGCAAAGGTAGCAGCCCGGGCACGCTTGATACCAGAGCTGGTAGTGACCGGTAGCAGGATCCCGGTAGACGCTGCAATAGGCAATAAGGGTCTCCCAAGGCTTGTCTACGGCGATCACGGGATTCTCGGCGGCGCGATCCAAGGGCCTCAGCACCCGCACCGTCCCCGGGCGATAGAGCACATCGTGATCGTCCACCAACAAGAGGGTCCGCTTTTCTGGCCCCGGCAGCGCCACGCTCGCTCTCAACAACCCAGGCATGCACGACAGGACCAGTGCTCCCAGGACCAGAAATCCGATACTGAGGAATCGTAAATGAATAAAGGTAGCATGTGACCATTGAGGGGAGCTAGGTTCTATCACATAGTTCCATTCGCCATGGAAGGGGTTGGGCCGCATCTTGATTCGCTTCATTTCTTCATT
>Ga0310345_10001901_pt1 | contig 22085 bp, 23 predicted proteins | sample HC15DNA20500_MG_FD_204667 | JGI IMG/M metagenome (GOLD analysis project Ga0310345, IMG submission 204667) | Marine microbial communities from station ALOHA, North Pacific Subtropical Gyre - HC15-DNA-20-500_MG | ecosystem: Environmental > Aquatic > Marine > Oceanic | place: Pacific Ocean: North...
CGACTGCGAGGTGCAGAGCGTGGTGCGCCAGGCGCTCGGCGAAGGCGCCGCGCTCGAGATCGCCCCACCAGTCGCGCCCGAGGGCGCGCCGCCCCCCAACTGAGGAATCGCGGATGCTCTTCTACGCCCATTCTGGCATGCGCTATCTCGTCCTGCTCGCCGGCATGGCGGCGCTCGGCTACGCGGTGTTCGGTCTCGCGACCCGCCGGCCTTATGATCGGGCGATGCGTGCTCTCGCCTCCGCCTTCGCAGGGCTCATCCACCTCCAGATCCTGCTCGGGATCCTGCTGCTCTTCACCCGGCGCTTCTATCCTGCGCTCAGCGGCCACATTCTGCTCACGGTCTTCGCCGCGGTCACGGCGCAGGTCGTGCCCTCGGTGATGCGCCGCCGCCTCCTGTCCGAGCGGGGCTATGCGCCGCACGTGGTCGGGACCCTGGTCGCGCTGGCGCTGATCGTGGCGGGCGTCATGGCGATCGGCCGTGGTCCCTTCGGCAGCTCGGGAGGCTGAGCCTGAGGTCTTCCCCCCTCCCCCCCCACATCCCCGAGCTCAAGCCTCTGAGCGAGCTGCCCGGCGCCGACCGCGGGTCCGGCCCGGGTGACCTGGGAATCGTGCTCTCAGGCGGAGGGGCGCGCGCCGCGTATCACGTCGGATTTCTGCGCGCGACCGCGCGCCTCTTTCCCGACCTCCTCATTCCCTACGTCACCGGTGTCTCCGCGGGCGCGATCAACGCCGCGCACCTGGCGTCGCACCACGGCCGGTTCATCCAGGCCGTCGAGGAGCTGTCTCACCTCTGGGGGCACCTCACCGTCGAGGACGTCTTCCGGACCGACATGAGAACGCTGGCCGGCAACGTCGTGCGCTGGGCCTCCCAGCTCATCTCGGGGGGCGTCCCACCGACGACGCACCTGGTGCGCGGAATGGTGGACACGGATCCGCTACGCTCGTACCTCAACAACACGCTGCACGCGGTCGGGGGCAAGCTGACCGGCGTCCGGTACAACATCGAGAGGGGGCGGCTCAAAGCGATCGCGATCAGCACCTCGAGCTACACGACCGGGCAGGCGATCACCTGGGTGCAGGGACGGGGCATCGAGACGTGGGAGCGTCCGCACCGGGGTGCCCGGGAGACGGCGCTCACAGTCGAGCACGTGATGGCGTCGACCGCAATTCCGCTCTTCTTCCCGGCCGTCCAGCTCGACAACGGCTGGCATGGGGACGGGAGCGTCCGCCTCACCGCGCCGCTGTCCCCCGCGATCCACCTAGGCGCACGGCGTATCATCGCTATCTCGACGCGCTACCAGCGCACCGACGAGGAGGCCGACAGCCCGGATGTGCTGGGGTATCCTCCGCCAGCCCAGGTCGCCGGCGTGATCATGAACTCGATCTTCCTGGACATGCTCGACAACGACACGGGCGAGCTGCAGCGGCTCAATACCCTGCTCTCCGAGCTGTCGCCGGAGCGCTGGCACGGGCTGCGACCCCTGAAGCTCCTCGTCCTGCGCCCCTCCGTGAACCTGGGACAGCTCGCGTCCGACTACGAGCCCCGGCTTCCGCGCGCCTTCCGGTTCCTATTGCGCGGTTTGGGCACCCGGGCCACCAACAGCCCGGACCTGCTCTCCTTCATCCTGTTCCAGCCCGACTATCTCCGGGCACTGATAGAGATCGGGGAGCGCGACGCACTCGCCCGTGCAGACGAGATCCGCGCTTTCATCCTCGGGACTGCCGCATAGCTCCCCCGGCCGCTCCCGCGACGCCCCGCGCGGAGAGGCATCCCGACCCGTCGCGAGGATAATTCCCGATACGCACCCCCCCATGCCGGCAGGTACGATCGTAGGCGGCTCGTGCATTGCCGGAAGACCGATCGCGCGCGGCAGCAGCACGCACCGATCACACCGTCGGGAGCAGCGAGATGGTGGAACAGACGAGCAGGCTCGCCAGCGAGCAGGAAGCGCGCGCGGCCGAATGGGAGCGCCGGAGCTTTGCACGGGCTCTCTTCGGCGGGCGCTTCGATCTGGATCTGCTCTGGCCTCCCCCACAGCCCGATCCCACCGAGCGCGAGCGGGCGGAGGAGTGGTTCCGCCGGCTCGAGAAGTTAGCGCGCGACCACATCGCCGGCGACGCGATCCGCCGCGAGAGCTGGGTGCCGGACGAAGTACTACAGGGGCTCGCGGAGCTGGCGCACCGGGTGCAGCTCCTTGGGGACCAGATCGAGCGGGTTCGGAAGGATGGCCATGTTCCCGGGCGCGTCACCCCTCGATCGAAGCCAGTGCGTCCTCGAATTGACTCCGGTAGAGCCGACCGTACACCTCGCTGCGCTCCAGTAGCTCAGCGTGGCAACCCTGGTCCTCAATGCGACCCTGGTCGAGGACCAGGATGCGATCGGCGCGGATCACGGTGGAGAGCCGGTGCGCGATCACCAGCGTGGTGCACCGCTCCATCAGCCGCTCGAGCGCGTCCTGCACCAAACGCTCGCTCTCCGCGTCCAGGCTGCTCGACGCCTCGTCCAGGATGAGCAGCCGGGGCCTCTTGAGCATGACCCGGGCGATCGCGATCCGCTGGCGTTGGCCGGCAGAGAGGGTCACTCCGCGCTCGCCGACGAGCTGGTCGTAGCCCTGGGGGAAGCCGGTGATGAAGCGATGCGCGTGCGCGGCGCGCGCCGCCTCGATCACCTCCTCCTCGGTCGCGCCCGCGTCGCCGTAGAGCAGGTTCTCCCGGACCGTGCCTGCGAACAGCATCGGCTCCTGGGGCACCAGCCCGATCGCCCGCCGCAAGTCCTCGAGGCGGAGATCGCACACGTTGACGTCGTCCACCAGGATCCGGCCGCGGTCCACGTCGAAGAAGCGCGGGAGCAGCGAAGCGAGGGTGGTCTTGCCCGCGCCCGAGCTCCCCACCAGGGCGAAGGTGCTCTCCGCGGGAATCTCGAAGTCGATCCCCTTGAGCACCCAGGGCTGGTCCTCGGCGTACCGGAACCAGACGTCTTCGTAGTGGACCACGCCGCGCACGGGCCTGGGCATCAGACGTGCGTCGATACGCTCGATCAGCTCGTGGGGATAGTCCATCAGCTCGAAGATCCGCTGGGCCGCGCCAGCGGATTCCTGGAGCTGGCTCCAGAAGCCCGCGAGCGAGGTGATCGCGCCCGATATCGTGACCGCGTACAGCAGGAAGGCGACCAGCGTGCCAGGGGACAGCTCGCCAGCGAGCACGAGCCGTCCGCCCTCCCAGAGCACGACCACGATCGCCCCGAACGCGGCCATCGTGACCGCGCCGGTGAGCGCCGCGCGCGCGACCCCGCGGCGGAGCCCATCGTCGCGGGTCTTGTCGATCTCGGTGGCAAACCGCTCCGCCTCCCACGCCTCGCGCGTGAAGCTCTGCACCACGCGGATCTGGGTAAAGACCTGCTCGGCGCGCGCCACGGCACCAGCCAGCGTGTCCTGGATGCGGGTGGAGATCCGCTTGACCCGGCGCCCGAAGAACCACCCGACCAGGATCGCGAACGGGATCGCCGTCAGGGTGACCAGGGTGAGGCGCGGGTTGGTAAGCGTCACGAGCACGAGCGCGCCCACCAGGAAAAGCCCCTGCCGCAGCAGCTCCGGAATCCCGAAGCGGAGCACCTGCTGGATTGTGCCCGCGTCGGCGGCCATCCGGCTCGACAGCTCGCCCACCCGGCGCAGGGCGAAGAATCCGGGTGGCTGGAGCGCGAGGTGGCGGAAGAGATCCTTGCGCAGCTCCGCGATCACCCGCTCGGTGACCGACGCGCTCAGATAGCTCTGCCCGAAGTTGAGGATGGCCTGGACGGCGAACAGCCCCAGGAGCCCGAGCGCGATCCGGTCGAGCATCGGCGCGCTCCCAACCAGGAAAGCAGCGTCCAGGAGCCAGCGCACCGCCAGCGGGAAGACGAGCGCGATCGCCGTGCTCGTGAGCAGCAGGACAGCGCCCAGCAGGATGCGCCCCCGGTAGGGGCGGATCCGAGGAAGCAGGCGCCGGAGGAAGCTGACGGCCCGGCGGGGGCTCAAGCGCTCGAAGGGCGGCATCAGGGAAACTTAGCGATGGCGCCCGGCCGCGTGGGGGGATAATCTGCCCGGGCGCGCCCCCCGATTATATTTGGGGCGCCATGAGCCCCACCCCCCAGTACCACCGGGCCTTCCAGGTCAGCGCCGTCTGGACGCTCGGCCTGCTCTTCCTCGGGAGCGTCGTGCACGCGACCGACTCTAGCCTGGCCTGCCCTGACTGGCCGACCTGCTACGGTAGCATGCTTCCCGTCATGGAGGGAGGGGTCTTCTGGGAGCACCTGCACCGGCTGGTGGCGGGCGGGCTGATCCTGATGTGGGGGCTCACCTGGTGGCTGGCGCGCCGGGAAAGAGCGTCTTGGCGGGTGCAGGTAGGGTGCGCTCTCGGCTTCGTGCTCCTGGTGGTGCAGGCGGTGTTCGGGGGGGTGACCGTGCTGCTCCGGCTCCCGGCAGCGGTCTCGACCACGCACCTCGTGCTCGCGCTGCTCTTTCTCGCGCTGGTAGTGACGCTGGCGGTGGAGAGCTCGCCGTGCCACGGGGAGGCCGAGGCGTTTGCCCCCGGGCTCCGGCGTGCCCTCCGCCTCTGGGGACACGCGGCGGCCGCGACGGTGCTCGTGCAGTCCGTGGCCGGGGGACTCGTGCGACACATGGAGGGCGGGCTTGCCTGCCCAGACGTCCCGCTCTGCCTGGGAGAGGTGGTGCCCCCATTCGTGCACCCGCTGGTCGTGCTCCACTTCGTGCATCGGGTGCTCGGCGTGATCACCACGGTGGTCGTGCTCGCGGCGACGGGGGCGATCCTGCGCGCTGGCGCACGGGGAGTGGTGGCCCGACTCGCGGTGGGCGCCTCTGCGCTCGTGGTCGCTCAGATCGGGCTCGGGATCTGGTCGGTGGCAGGGCGGCTCGCCGTGGCGCCCGTGTCGCTGCATACGCTCGTGGCCGCATTGCTCTTCGCCGCGGCGATCGCGCTGGCGGGATGGGGACGCGTGACGCCGCCCCCGCAGCCGCCTGAGACGGCCGCTTCAGCTGCGGCCGGTGGTGCGCTCCACCGAAGTACGTGGTGAACCTGGCCGAGCTGGGCGATCTGCTGGCGAGCGTGAACGCCGGCCTCAATCTCACGAGCTTCCTGCTGCTCGTGGCGGGGCTCGTCTTCATCCGGCGCCACGACCTGCACCGCCATCGCCGTGCGATGACGGGCGCGCTCTGGGCCTCCGGGCTGTTCCTCACCTTCTACCTGACGCGGGTCGCGCTCACCGGCACGCATCGCTTCGCCGGAACGGGGGCGGCCCGGGCCACCTACCTCGGCATCCTACTCTCGCACATGGTACTGGCCGTCGCGCTCGCACCGCTCGTGCTACGCCTCATCTGGCTGCTCCGCAAGCGGCGCTTCTCCGATCACGCGCGCCTCGCGCGCTGGACCTATCCGATTTGGCTGTACGTGTCGGTCACGGGGGTCGTAGTCTATCTCCTCCTCTACCAGGTCTACGGCTATCTGTGAGCAGCGGCAGCAGCAGGGCGGCGGCAGCACGGTCGCCGGCGCTCGGCGCCCCTGCCTATCCTCTTCCTCCTGCACCGTTTACCCGTTCAACGCCAATGCTCACTACCGGTGACCAAGAGCGGCTGGCGCGGGTCCTCCGCGCTAGCGGGGACGCCGCCCGCAACCCGGGGCCCGACGAGATTCGCCGCCTCATCCGGCGCGTCCAGCGGATCGCGGTGGCCGGCATGTCGCGCGACCCGATGAAGCCCGCGCGCCGCGTGCCCTCCCATTTGGCCACGATGGGTGCGGAGATCATCCCGGTGAATCCGTTCGCGGGGCGAATGCTGGGTCGGGCCGCGCGCGCCACCCTCCAGGACGTGCGGGAGCCGGTGGACATGGTGTTGATCTTCCGTCCCTCCAGCGAGGTCGCGCCCTTCGTCCGGGCAGCGGCGGCGCGGCCCGAGGCGCCGGTGATCTAGCTCCAGGAGGGAATCCAGGACGACGAGGCCGCGGCCGCGGCGCGCGCCGCGGGGCGAACCGTGGTGCAGGACCTGTGCATCTACCGCGTGCACCGGGCGATGGGCGGGACCCTCCGCCGCGGGTCTCGGCGGGACTAGTAGTCCGCTAGACCCCGAGCTTCTCCGCGACCCAGCCGGCGTGCTCGCCGGCCTTCACCTTGCTCCACACATCGGTGACCCGCCCCTGCTCGTCGATCAGGAAGGTGCTGCGCACGATTCCGAGCGACTTCACGCCGAAGCTCAACTTCTCACGCCACACTCCATACGCCTCGGCAGCCCGGTGGTCCTCGTCGGCAAGCAGGGGGAAGTTGAGCCCGTACTTCTCCTTGAACTTTGCGTGCGACTTGGCCGAGTCCGGCGAGACGCCGAGCACGACCGCGCCCACGTCGTTCAGTCGCGCCATGTTGTCGCGCAGGTCGCACGCTTGGGTGGTACATCCGGGCGTGTCGTCCTTCGGATAGAAGTAGAGCACGACCTTCTTCCCACGGAGGTCCTCGAGCGAGACGGTCGAGCCGTCGTCCGCCTGGAGGGTGAAGTCCGGGGCCACGTCGCCCGTCTTGATCTGTGCCATACTCATCCGATCTTTGGGTTCAGGATCAGCCCCCGCGCCTCCTCGGGGGTGCGCTCCTCGGCGAACACGGTCCAGCGGCAGAGCGCGTCCCTGCGCGCCTCGCAGAGCGTGTGTGCGATCCGGACCCGCCGCCCGCAGTAGCGCTGCGTCACGGCCTCGCAGAAACCGGTGAGGACGTGGCACGCGTCGCCGCCCGGATCACTCTCGATGAATAGATGGGTCCGGGCCTCGAGCACGAAGGGGCCCGGGCCGAGCCCGCCGATCCGCCGTCCGAAGAGCTTGACCAGCCCGCGGCGCGCCTGCCGCCGGGCCAGGCCGTAGCCGAGCGAGCGCGGGAGTCCCCGCCGCCATCCCGCCGGGCGGTCGTCTCCGGCCAGAATCCCACCGGCCTGGAAGAACACCTCCTCCGAACCCGGCCGCCGTATCACGAGGCGCACCAGGTCACGGAACTCGTCGTCGGAGATCCGCTCCTTGCGCTTAACTTCCTCCCGGTAGCGGCGGATCTGGCGGTCGATCACGTCTGACAGCCCAAGCCGGCGGGGCATGGTGATCGAGGGGTCCTCGGACTCGAGCACCTCGCTGGGGCGGTCCTGGTGCTTGATGACCTCCAGGAGGGTGAGCGCGACCACCGAAGCGATCCGGCGGGACGTCTTCTCCAGGACGGCTCGGGCGGTGGCAGACTCCGTCGACATGTGCGGGAATATTTCCCAGCGCACGCCGGGGGGCAACGGCCTCATTGGAAGGGGGGACCCACCAGGGGGCGGAGTTTTTGCGCGAACGTACCAAAATGAGAGTGACACCGCGCACTGGCGGTGCTTACTTGGAGCAGACAGAGCGGCGGGAGACGAAGCATCCTCGCGAGGCCACCCTGGGGGGGCTGGTATCGTGCCCCGAGATGCTTAGACCTCCCCCGTTCTGTTCTTTTCCCCTGCGCGTCTTCTCTTCCGTTTTTTCTCGCGTGAGCTCTCCGTCTATCGCACAGCTCCCCTCGCATTCCTTATCCCCCATCCCCTCTTTTGCCGCGTGTTCCCGCGGCCTCTTCTGGCACTTTTCCGCGCCGTACAGCGGATGGCGGATACGAACCTAAACGCACCGCGACCCAAGTCGACGGCGTGGGCTCCACGGTGTGGGAACCCGTAACCTGGCACCCCATGGGGGCCTGAACCTTGCGGCCGCGCGTAGCCTGCCTGCCATCTCTCCGATCCGGGGCAACCAGGGGCAGTAGAATCTGATCGGACTCGAAAAGGCCGGATGGACCGCGGGCTAGATGCAGGCGGTGACGACGGCCGTAGAGGAGGGGGGAGGCTCTGCCTCCCCGGGCGGGCAGGGCATATGGAGGGATGGTCCAGGAAACGGGCGGATTGAGCCGGCGGGGGCTTGTGAAAGAAACCCCCCCGCCCCATCTTTGGGCACAGGGAAAGACGACAACGTTGTGACCATCCGCGCAGAGCACCGGGGCAGGTACCGCCGTTTGCGGTAGCGCCTTTTTTTGTCCCCCTGCTCCGGATCGCCGATGGAGCTTCAGCACGACGAGCCGAAAGGACGACGGGTTATGGTCAAGCCGAACCCCGATAGAGACGCGGCCGAGCGCAGCCTGGCGCAGCTGGCAGACGAGGAGCTGGTGACCTCGCATCTGGCCGGCCGGCCCGGAGCGTTCCAGGAGCTGTACGACCGCTACCGTGACCGGCTGATCCACTTCATCACGCGCAAGACCGGGGATCCGGATCGTGCGCAGGATCTGGTGCAGGAGGCGTTCATCCGGGTGACTCGGCACCTGCATCGCTTCGATACGTCGAAGAAGTTCTCGACGTGGGTGTACACGATCGCGAGCAATCTCTCGAAGAACGAGCTGCGCAACCGCTCGCGCAGCCCGCTCGTGCTGTTCCAGAGGCTCACGTCGAACTGGGACGACGACCACCGCCCGCTCCAGTTCGAGGACTTCTCGATGCGTCCGGACGATCTGTACCGGAAGCGCTACCTGCGCCGGCTGGTCGAGGACATGGTGAAGGAGCTGCCCGAGCATCACCGCCTCGTCTTCCGCCTGCGGGAGCTCGAGGGGAAGAGCTACGAGGAGATCAGCGAGATCACCGGGGTGAACCTGGGCACAGTGAAGAGCCGGCTGCACCGCGCCCGGAACTCCTTCGCCCAGCGAATCGAGCCGTTCCTCAACTGAGCGGCCGCGAAGCAGGAACAGGGGGCCCGGGCGGAGCACCGCCCGGGCCTTTTTCGTCAGGGGCGCTATAAGTTTCGATCATGTTCGAGAGTCTGCGCGACGCATTCCGCGAGGCCGTCCAGAACTTCAGGGATGAGCTGAACCGCGATGAGGTGCCCGGCACCGTCGATCGGTTGCTGTTCGGCATGCAGAACGAGATCAGGGAGGCGACGGCCGTGCTGCACTCGCTGCACGCGCAGGTCGAGGAGGCACGCTCACAGGCCGCGCGCGCGTCTGCCGAGGAGTCCACCTGCCGCCGCCGTGAGGAGCTGGCGCGGCGCGTGGGGGACGACGACACCGCGCGCCTAGCGCTCGAGTACGCGGCGCGGTACGCGCGGCGGCGCGACGTGCTCGAGCGCAAGGCTACCGCGGTCGAGGAAGAGCACGTGCTGCGCGCGGGCGAGCTGGCCGAGATGCTGGCACGGCTACGCGAAGCGCAGCAGAAGCGAGACACGCTGGCAAGCGCGGAGGATCCGAGCGGGGCGGCGCGCGCAGCGGACGAGCTGTTCGAGGAGCTCGACCGGATGGCGGCCACCCTCGAGGAGGAGGAGCAGACCCCCCGCGCCCGAACCGGGAACGACCTCGAGCGGGAGTACTCGGACCTCAAGGTGGATCCCTGGGCGCCGACCGAGCTCCCATTCGTGGACTACAACGCGCGACTCGCCGAGCTCAAGAAAAGGATGGAGCGCGAGTAGCTCACCGGTCGGTCGCCTCCGCGGTGAATCCGCGGAAGAAGAGCAGCCCCGCGCACTCGCCTGCGAGGAAGAGCACGTCGTTGCGCACCCGCCCCTCCAGCGGTCCCACCTCCTACGTGGCCTCCGCCACGACCACATACCAGCGGCGGCCCTCCTGCTCTCCCAGGTACACGGCGAGCCCCGCCTCCCCCAGCTCCCGCAGCAGCGGCGTTAGGGTGGTGTCGATCCCGTGGACCAGGGAGGGGGAGAAGCGGGTCCGGGCTGGGTCCTCCAGCAGATCGAGCACGACGAAGGGGTTGAGCCGCACCGGCTGCTCGTCGTCCGCCGCCACCCAGACCAGCCCACCCTGGGCCCCGCCCGCTAGATAGATTACCCGCCAGAGAGGGAGCGCGAAGCGGGTCCCCTCCCCTTCCCCCCCAGACGGCGAACGCGGTGCGGGGACCCTTGTCCGCCCCCTCCTTCCGCCGCAGGTGCTCGCTTAGGTCGATGCTATCGTCCACCCCTCAACGATTGCGCGGATCTCGGCCCGCCGCCATGATTCTGCGCTTTCCGTATCCCGCGCCCCGCTACCACCACCGGCGAGAGCCGCGTAGGCTATGCAGAATTGGATCGGAGTCGGGATCTGGATCGTGCTCGGGGCCCTGATCGCCCTGAGCATGAAGGCCGTGATCAAGCTCCCCGAGGAGACCGAGGGCCACAGCGTCGTGCTCGCCGTGCTCGGCGCCTTCGGGGCGGTGATCGGCGGGATGCTGGGCGTGGGGTTGCTCGAGTTCTACGATCCGCAGGCGCTGAGCCTGGGCGGAATGCTCGGCGCCGTAGTGTTCGGCCTCTTTGTCTCGTGGCTGTACCGCTGGGGGATCCGCACCCTCATCTAGTCGGGCAACCCGCGCAGCCGCGCCCGCGTCTCACGCGGAGCCATCGAGTGCGCATCCTCACGAACCGCATCGGCCTCGTGTGATTCGAGCCTCCGGCCTGGCCAAGTACTTCGGCGGAAAGCGGGCTCTGGGACCGGTTTCCGTGGAGATCGCCCGCGGCGAGACCCGCATGCTGCGGGTGGGAGCCTCTGTGTTCGCGAGCGGCGACCGCTACCTCCAGGACGTGGAAAGCGGCCGCGCCTACGTGTTCTCCGGGTCCGCCCTGAACAGCCTCGCGAACGCGGCCAGCATCCTCGTGGAGCGCCGCGTGCTCCGCGATGTCGTCGACCGAACGGCCAGCGTCACCGTGCGCACTCCGCGGGGCGAGCGCACGATGGAGAAGGTGGAGGGCACGGGCGCTGCGCCCGTTTGGACCCCTCCCGGCCAGCCCGGACGCGCGGACGCGGGCTTCGGCACGTTCATGGAGCGGCTCCAGCAGCTCGCCATCATGCGCTACGAGCCCGGGGCGGACCGGAGCTCGCTCCGGTCCCTGGCCACGGTCGAGTACCGGAATGCACGCGACAACCCGATCGGGCAGCTCGAGCTGCTCCGCTCGGACGCGGAGGGCGGGCCGGCCTACTTCGTGCTCTCAACCCAGACGCACGTCCCCGCGCGCGTTTATCCCGGGAGCGCCGAGCCGCTAGATCAGGACCTGGCGCAGCTGTTCTAGACCCCATGAGTGACGCCCTGGCCTTCGCCACCCGCCAGTCGAGACGCTTCCGCGAGGAGCTGTTCGACTTCCTCCGCATCCCCTCGGTGAGCGCCCAGAGCGAGCACGACGCGGACACGCGCCGCGCCGCCTCCTGGCTCGCCGAGAACCTCCGCAGCGCTGGCCTCGAGGTCGAGATTTTCGAGACCCCGAAACATCCGGTCGTGCTCGGGGAGTGGCGGGAGGCGGACCCGGACGCGCCGACCGTGCTCGTCTACGGACACTACGACGTCCAGCCGGCGGAGCCCCTCGAGGAGTGGAGCTCCCCGCCATTCGAGCCGGCGATCCGCGATGGCAAGGTGTTCGCGCGCGGTGCGGCGGACGACAAGGGACAGCTCTTCATGCACGCCAAGGCGCTGGAGGCGGCGCTCGCCGATGGCGGCACCCTGCCCGTGAACGTGATCGTGCTCGCCGAAGGCGAGGAGGAAATCGGCTCCCCCTCACTCGTCCCCTTCGTCGAGCGGCACAAGGATCGGCTCGCCGCCGACGTCGTCGTGATCAGCGACTCCGCGATGTTCGAGGAGGGGCTGCCCTCCATCCTCTTCTCGCTTCGCGGGCTCGCGTACTTCGAGCTGCGCACACAGGCCGCGAAGACTGATCTGCACTCGGGCGCGTACGGCGGTGCCGTGCCCAACCCGGCGACCGCGCTCGCGCGCGTGATCGCAAGCTTCCACGACGATGACGGCAGAATCGCCATCGCAGGCTTTTACGACGACGTCCTCGAGTGGGACGAAAAGATCCGCGCGCAGATCCGGAACCTGCCCTTCGACGAGGAGAAATTCCGCAATGGGGTGGGCGCGGGCGCGCTCACGGGCGAGCAGGGTTGGTCGGTGCTCGAGCAGCTCTGGATCCGCCCCACCTGCGAGGTGAACGGGCTCCTCTCCGGCTACACCGGGGAGGGGGCGAAGACCGTCCTCCCCGCCTGCGCGATGGCGAAAGTGAGCTTCCGGCTCGTGCCGGACCAGAGGCCCGAGCGCGTGCGGAAGTTGCTGGCGTCCCACCTCGAGAGGGTGACTCCTCCTGGTGTGGAGATCGAGCTGCTGGAGCACCACGGAGGTCTGCCCTGGAAGGCGGAGGTGGGCGGGCGCTATCTGGAGGCAGCCACCACCGCGCTCGAGGAGGCGTTCGGAACCCACCCGGTGCTCACCGGGGAAGGAGGCACGATCCCGATCGTGGTCGAGTTCGAGCGTATCTTGGGCGCGCCCGCCCTCCTGGTGGGGTTCGCTCTGCCTGGTTCTAACATGCACGCCCCGGACGAGTGGTTCCCGCTTGAGAACTTTGAGAAGGGAATCGGCGCCCTGGTGCGCCTCTATCAGGAGCTGGGTCGGCGCTGAGCTGCGCACCTCCGGCTTCGCCGCTCCCTTTCTCTCGCCCGAAGCGCGTCCCGCGCTCCATCCCCATCTATGAAGAAGAAGGCCCAGCGGACCTGGGCGGAGATCAAGGACGATCCGCCGGGGGAACGCTTCCAGCGGCACTTCCGGCGCCGGCGGGGCCGGAAGGGGTGCGTGCTCCTGATCGCCATGTCGAGCGCCCTCATCTTCGCCGGAATCGTCCTGCTCTTCATCCCCGGACCCGGGCTCCTGCTGATCGCGCTCGGCACCGCACTGCTCGCGGAGAAATCGCTCCGGATAGCGCGCACGCTCGACTGGAGCGAGACCGAGATCCGGACGCTAATCGATCTGGCCGAGCGGGTGTGGAGGCGAGTGGGGCGGGGTCGAGAACCTCCCGGCTAATCGCCCGGCTCCTTGATCTCGATCGCGTCCGCGCCGATCACATAGCGGTACGCGGTCGCGTCCCGGGGCTCCGGCACTACCGTCCCACCATCGCCGCCGCCCGCAGCAGCGCACGCGCCTTGCTGAGCGACTCCTCGTACTCGGTCGCGGGGTCCGAATCTAGCACGATCCCCGCGCCCGCCTGCACGTACGCCTGCCCACCCGTCACCGCGACGGTGCGGATCGTGATCGCGGTGTCCATGCTGGTCCCACCCCATCCGAAGTGTCCGACCGCTCCCGCGTACGTTCCGCGCTTGACCGGCTCCAGCTCGTCGATGATCTCCATCGCGCGGATCTTGGGCGCTCCCGACACGGTGCCCGCGGGAAAGCACGCGCGGAAGGCATCGATCGCGGAGAGCCCAGCGCGCAGCTTCCCTTCTACCTGACTCACCAGGTGCATCACGTGCGAGTACCTCTCGACCACGATCAGATCGGGGACGCGCACACTGCCGTACTCGGCCACCCGGCCGACGTCGTTGCGGCCTAGGTCGACCAGCATCCGGTGCTCCGCCAGCTCCTTCTCGTCTGCGAGCAGCTCCGCGGCCAATGCGCGATCCTCCTCCGCGTTCCTGCCGCGGCGACGGGTGCCCGCGATCGGGCGCACGGTGACCACCCCTCCCTCAAGCCGCACCAGCACTTCTGGCGAGGAGCCCACGAGCGTGAGCCCGTCCAGCTCGAGGTAGTAGAGGTAGGGCGATGGATTGAGCGAGCGGAGCCCGCGATACAGATCGAAGGGGCTCGCGCTCAGCTGCATCCCGAGTCGCTGCGAGAGCACCACCTGGAAGGCGTCACCCGCACGGATGTACTCGCGGATCCGCTCCACTCCCACCTCGAACTGCGCGCGCGTGGTGCTCGACGTGAAGGAGGGGTCCTGCTCGGGCTCGGGCTTGAGCGCGAGTGGCTTGGGAGCGGGCGCCTGTTCGAGCCGCGCGATCAGCGCCGCGGTGCGCTCGGCTGCACCGTCGTATGCCCGCCTCAAGTCGCTCGCCTCCATCCCGGCATCGATCGGGACCGCCGCGATCGCTATCGCCCGGCCCCGGAAATTGTCGATCGCGAGCACGACGTCAGTGAAGATGAAGAGCCCGTCGGGGATCCCAAGATCGTCGAAGGGCGGGCTCGGCAGCCGCTCGATCAGGCGCACCACGTCGTACGTGAAATAGCCGACCGCACCACCCCACAGGCGGGGCAGTCCCGGCACCTCGGCCGGGCGGCGCGCGCGGAGCCGCGTGTCCAGGTCCGAGAGCGGGTCGCCGAGCGGCTCGATCGCTTTCCACCCCGTCTCCGGGGTCCACCAGGACACCTCGCCATCCTTGAGCCTCCAGGCGCCCGAGGGACGGGTGCCCAGGAAAGTGTAGCGGGCCCATTGCTCGCCCCCCACGACCGACTCCAGCAGGAAGCCGAAGGGAGGCTCAGCGAGCTTGTGGTAGGCCGTGACGGCCGTGTCCACGTCGAAGAGGAACTCGCGCCAGACGGGCACCACCCCGCCGGTGGCCGGAGGGGCATCCGGCGCCGCCACGACGCCGGATGGACGCGCAGGCGCAAGCGTAGACGCGGCGAGCGCTCGAAACTCGTCGAAAGATGGATAGAGCTGCATCGAGGCCGGTCAGTGGAGGGGCAGACGAATGTCCCGGGAGCGGCAACCGGAGTCAACGGGGGGCGCGCTTCAGTGCGCGCCCCCCGTTGACTTATCTTGTGTGGATGCCTGCCGCCAGCACGAACGCTAGCACCGGCCCCAAGCCAGCCAGACCCGCGGGCTCGCCCGATTCGGTCATCCGGCCGCCCTATCTCTGGGCCGCCGGAGCCGGGGCTTTCGTGTTCGCGCTGTACGCGATCACCCTCGCCCCCACGACGCAGTTCTGGGATACGAGCGAGTACATCGCGACCGCGCACATCCTCGGGATCCCGCATCCGCCGGGGAACCCGCTCTTTGTCCTGCTTGCCCGCAGCTGGGAGGTCTTGCTCACGCCCCTCGGGCTCTCGGTCGCCACCCGGATCAACCTGTTCAGCGCGTTCATGAGCGCCACTGCGCACGCACTCTGGTTCCTGCTCGTGCACCACGTGCTCTGTTACTTCACCGCGGACCGGACCATCCGCATGGCTGGCGCCTTCGCCGCCGTGCTAGTGAGCGCGACCGCGTTCACGGTCTGGAACCAGTCGAACGTGAACGAGAAGGTTTACACGGTCTCGCTCGCGACCATCGCGCTCCTCTCGTGGCTCCTATTCCGCTGGCAGGAGAATATCGGCAAGGGCAAGGACGACAACCTGCTCGTCCTGATGATCTTCATCCTCGCGCTCTCGGTCGGGAACCATCTGATGGCTTTCCTGGCCGCACCCGCGATGCTCGTGTTCGTTCTGCTCGTCGAGCCCCGCACCCTGCTCAACTGGCGGCTGTACGTCGTGGGAGTGATCGCGGGAGTCCTGGGCCTTTCCGTACACCTGATGCTGCCGCTCCGGGCGGGTCTCGACCCGATCATCAACGAGGCGAACCCTACCTGCCCGAGCTTCGGCTCGGCACTCGCGAGCATCGTCACGTGGGGAAAGGCCGGCTGCGTCGCGCTCTCCGACGCGTTCAGCCGCACCCAGTACGACAAGCAGCCGCTGCTTCCTCGGCTCGCGCCCCTGCACGAGCAGTTCCTCAACTACTTCCAGTACTTCGACTGGCAGTGGGCCCGGTCACTGATGGGCACGGAGACCCTGCTCGCGCCCGCTCGGACCCCGTTCACGATGCTCTTCACCGGGCTGGGCGTCTGGGGGGCGGTCGCGCACCTGAAGCGCGATCGGCCCAGCTTCGCCTACGTGTTGACCCTGTTCGTGACGCTCTCGCTCGGGCTCGTCTGGTACCTGAACTTTAAGTACGGCTACACGATCCCGGATCCAGCCGGCGACATGTCGCAGCACGAGGTCAGAGAGCGTGACTACTTCTTCATCGTCAGCTTCTCGGTCTGGGGGCTGTGGGCCGGCATCGGAATCGCCGCGGTCTGGCAATGGCTAGGGGAGAGAGTGGGGGGCGTAGGACGGGCCGCGCCCGTCCTCGGTCTGGCGCTCATCCCGCTCGCGCTCAACGCGTCCTGGGCGAGCCGCCAAGACGACTACTCCACACGCGACTGGGCGTACAACCTCCTGATGAGCGTCGACCCGTACGGGGTTCTCTTCACGAACGGCGACAACGACACCTTCCCGCTCTGGTACGCACAGGAGGTAGAGGGGATACGGCGCGACGTCACCGTGATCGTCACCTCCTACCTGAACACCTCTTGGTACACGAAGCAGCTGCGCGATCTGACGACTCCGTGCGGCCCCGGCGAGGCGGCGTCGGACGATCCCACACGCATCATCTGCCAGCGTCCCTACGACCCCGCGGCCGGGGCAGTCTACACCCACGAGCCCACGCGGGTAGCGTCCGGCACGATCGCGATTTCGCTGGACGAGCCCATCACCCCTCCCGACCGAGCCATTCTGGACCTGGATGACGAGACCATCGACCAGGTCGCACTGAGCTACATTTCCATCCAGCAGCCGCGCGCCCTCCGGATCGGCAACGTCCAGGCGGTCATTCCGGGCGGCATCGACCTGTACCCCTGGCACCAGTTCGCCCTCACGATCCTGACGCAATCGATCGGGACCCGGCCGATCTACTTCGCCTCGAGCGGCAACGCGGCGGATGAGCTCGGAGTGGGGTCGTTCCTGGTCCGGCACGGTCTCGCGTTCCGGTTGCGGAATGCCGATCCGGAACAGCCGCCGGAGGACATCGTGCGGATCGGCGACACGCCGCTCCGCGGGATCACGGGGCCGGCGGTCAACATCCCACGGACCGAGCTCCTCCTAGAGCGGGTTTTCCTGCACCGCTCCGGGCTTCCGGAGTGGGAGTACTGGCCGGACCATTCCACGATCGGCATCCCAAACTACTACGCCTGGGCCTACTATGCGCTCGCCCAGGCGGCGGCCCAAGCGGGGGACACAGCGCGGACCCAGGTCTTCAGCACGCAGGCCAACCTGTGGGCGGTGCTGGGAGCGAGGTAGCGGGCGGATCCATTGCACGCGGTCGCGGCAACGCTCCATTGGCATGTGCTTGCGGTAATGTCTCCACCGGCGCTCACGGCGAACGTCCACCGCAGGCGGTCGCAGCTCGCATACCCTCTCCATCATTCCCCCGGCCCGTCCGTCCTGCGATTCTCGCCGCATGCCCCCCCCGTGTTCCCGTCATGCGCGCGTCTACGACTGAGCTCCACGTCCTCGTACAACCCCACGACCGCACTTTCGTCGAGCGCATCAGGGGAATTCCAGGGAGCCGGTGGAGCGAAGTGAATACCACCTTTAGGCGAAGGGCGACCTACCCTTGACATCACGCGCACCGCCGGGATCGAGTAGGGGGGATAGATTGCGACGCACTCCCGGCTGAATTTGTCGACGACGGTCACGCACCCGAACGTGCGCTCTGAGATCAGCGTGTCCGAGACAGAGTCCATGCTCCAGCGCTCGTTTGAACTTCCAATCAACTCGGGGCTATTGGCGTATGGCAGATGAGGTGGTAGTGGCAGCTACCTTTACGTATCGGCATGAGGCGGAGTTTGCGCTCGAAACGCTCCGTGCGGCCGGAATCTATGCGATCCTCATCGCGGATGATGCAGGTGGGGCGTATGCCGGCCTGTCTTTATCCGGGCAGGCTCGGCTACTGGTTCATAGCAGCGACGTGGAGCGGGCCAGGGCACTGCTCGGGGAAGGTGGGGATCCGGACGCTCCAGCGGATGTTTAGGATCCCAGTGAAGACCATTCCCACTTGTGCAACCTGGGTCCATACTCTGGCGTACCTGGCCCAGAGCGCCCGGATGGGACGGTAAGTTGCGCTCCCCCTCGGCTTCGGCTGCTAAACCAGCCGACGGTTTGCAGCACGGGAGAGCCGTCCCCTACCTTCCAGCCCGCCCCATCCGGCCCGTACCATCCGGCTTGCACCACCTCGAGGACCCCGAGGACCGCTTCCATGTGCTGCACTCCGCTGGCCGACACGAGAGGACGCGCGTGCCCCCCACGCGCCGCGCTCCCCTGCATCATGGGTCCGCGTGGGTCCTGACCGGGCGCGTGATGCGGTTTCCCCCGACAGGCTGAGCACCCTCCATCGGCTGGTCCCAGCGCTCGATTCTCTCCGCCGGTACACCGCCCAGGATGCGCGCAGCGATCTAGCGGGGGGACTCTCGGTCGCGGCCGTCGCCGTGCCGCAGGCGATGGCGTACGCTCTGATCGTGGGGCTGCCCCCCGAGATCGGCCTCTACACGGCGGTCGTCATGACCACCGTGGGGGCGCTCTTCTCCCCGTCGCGCCAGCTGATCAACGGACCGACCAACGCGATCTCGATCGCGCTGCTCGGTGCGCTAGGGGCGGTGGAGGATCCCGCGCTCAAGGTGCAGGCGGCGATTCTGATGGCCTTCCTGGTGGGGGCTATCCAGCTGGCGATCAGCTTCGCCAGGCTGGGCGATCTCACTCGCTACGTCTCACACTCCGTCATCGTGGGCTTCACCGCGGGCGCCAGCCTGCTGCTCGTGCTGGACCAGCTCAAGAACCTCCTTGGCCAAGGTGCGGTTGGCGACGTCCACGACCATTTCCTGCTGAGATTCTGGAGCTCGCTCACGCAGGGGGGGTCCGTGCACGGTCCCACCCTCACCCTGGGGCTCGCCACCATCGCGGTCGTGCTCATCCTTAGGTGGATCAAGCGCAGGGTCGATTGGCCGCTGTTCCCCGAATTCCTCGTCGTGATCGTGGCCACCGCGGCCATCACGGTAGTCTGGCGGCTGGATCTCCAGGGTGTCGCCGTCATCGGCCAGATCCCGCCCGCGCTCCCGGCGCCGAGCCTCCCGCGCTTCGACTACCAATGGATGCGCGACTACGCACCCTCCGCGCTCGCGATCGGACTGCTCGGCCTGCTCGAAGCAATCGCGATGGCGAAGGTGATCGCCAACACCACTCGGCAGAAGCTCGACATGAACCAGCAGTGCCTCTCCGAGGGGCTCGCCAACATGGCCGGGAGCTTCTTCTCCTGCATGCCGGGCTCAGGCTCGCTCACACGCTCCGCCATCAACCAGCAGGCCGGCGCACGCACCCAGTGGTCGGGCATCGTGTCGGCCGCGGCAGTGGCCGCGATCGTGCTGCTGTTCGCTCCGCTCGCGCACTACATCCCGCGCACGGCGCTGGCGGCGCTGCTGATGCTGACGGCGACGCGGATGGTGAACCTCAACGATCTCAAGTACCACCTCCGGGCGTCCCGCTTCGACGCCGTCATCGTCATGACCACCGCGGTTTCCGCGTTCGCGATCTCGATTGAGTTCTGCATCCTGATCGGAGTGATCATGTCGTTCCTGCTGGCCGTGCCGCGCACCGGCAACATCCTACTGACCGAGTTCGTGCAGGCGGACGGCGATCACGTCCGCGAGCGGCTGGAGGAAGACCCCGTGCCGGTTCGCGTGTTGGTGTTCGGGCTCGAGGGCGAGCTGTTCTTCGGGTCCTCGGTAAGCCTCGAGCAGCATCTGCAAACCATCGAGGGCCGCGTCACGCCCGACACGCGCGTGGTGGTCCTGCGTATGAAGCGGGCGCGCAACCCGGACGCAGTCGGGCTGGCGGCGGTCGCCGGACTGGTGGACCGACTCCAGGAACGCGGCGTGCACGTGCTCTTCTGCGGAGTGCGGCCCGATCTGCGGAAGAGCCTCGAGCGCAGCAGGCTGCTCCAGCGGCTGCACACGGACCACGTCTTTCTCGAACGGCCGGTGCGGCAGACCAGCACACAAGAGGCGATGCGTTTCGCGCGCCGCCTCTGCGAGGCGAACGCATAGCGGCATCCAGCGGCGATGGTGCGTCCCGGGCCGCGAGGGTGCCCACCGCGCCACCAGGAGTCGCAGGAATCGGAATATGAGCGATATCGTCACCTTCCACACAAGCTTCTTCGACACAGTGCGCGCCCTGCGCGAGACCGGGTCGACAGTGCGGTGGATCCGCTGGCTGTGGTACCTCGCCTGGGGGCTCCCACCCCTCGCTCTCGTCCTGGCCTTCGCGCTTCCGGGTGCGCGCGCCCTCGCGGCTCCGCTACTCCTCCTGGGCGTGCTCCTCCTCCTCCTCGGAGCTCTCGCGCCCGTGCTGGCGGCGTGGCGGTCACGCTACGAGAATCCCAGCGCATGCGCGGAGCAGGTGGTCGCCATCGACGCGAGCGGGCTACTGACCGCGGCCGGAGGAGTGCGGAGCTTCCTTTCCTGGTCGGACGTGGTGGGAGTGACCGAAACCGAACGCTTCATTCTGATCCACGCGTCCGCGTACTCCGCCTCCTACATCCCGAAGCGGGCCTTCCGGTCGCCCGAGCACCTCCAGGCATTCCGCGAGGTCGCCGCCGAGCGCGCGGAGCGCTCGCTCGAGGGCCCGGTCACGGCGCCGGCACCCACCGGTGACATCGGCCCTCTCAAGCTGTCCGCGTCGTTCCAGTGGAGTGTCCGCGAGCTGTTCGCAGCCGGCATGGAGCTCAGGCGGTACGGCTCCCTCCGCTGGAGCTGGCTGCTCGTGCTAACGGTGGTGGCCCTGTTCGTCCTGATCCCGATCTACGCGCAGGTGGCAGAGGGTGGTTGGTCCGCGATCGAGTGGAGGCGGCACCTGATGGGATCGGGCCCGCTGGTCTTGTTGGCAGCCCTGGGCCATCCCTTGATCATGCTCTGGGGCGCCTGGTCCCAGAGCCGAACCAGCCGGGTCGCACAGCAGCAGCAGCGCGTCCACATCGGAGAGCGTGGAGTGAGGGGAGAAGGCACCTTCAGCTCCGCGACAGTCGGCTGGGAGGCGGTCGCCCGTGCGGTCGAAACCTGCCGCTTCTTCCTCTTCTTCTTGAACGGTGATACAGGCCTGGTCCTGCCCAAGCGGGTGCTGGCTCCCGACGAGGTTGCCGCAACCCGAGAGTTCCTTGGCGGCAAGCTCGGCTTCAACTTCCTCCGGCGTGGGAGAGCGCGGTCGATTACCGCCACCGGGGAGTAGTGGGATGAGCGGGTCGGCCGGAGGGCCCGCACCCTTGCGGGCCCACCCAGGGTGGGCCCTAGTGTCACGAAGTGAGCCACTGGTCGGGCAAGGTGCGCGCTCGGCAGAGCGGCACAGTCGCCCACTCCCCGTCGTAGGGAGAAGGATGCAAGGTCCTCGCAGGAGCTTGACCGCGCGAGTAGGGTGGCTGGCGCTCTGTACGATCGTCGTGGCATGCGGTCCGCGGCCCAGATTCATCCCGTTCGAGACCTACGCCGCGGGAGAGAGCGCGATCTACGGCTACGTGACCGACCTCTACTCCTGCGGGTTGGAGAGCGCGACCGTCACGCTCACCGGCACGTCCGACAACTCGGTGACAAATATCAACGGTCAGTACCGGCTGCGCGTGCGATCCGGGGAGTCGTACACGATCAAGGCGGAGCGCGCGGGCTTCGGCATCCATAGTGTGAGCCTCGACGTCGGCTCGGAGCCGCTGCGGCACGACTTCTCGCTGGCGCCGCTTCCCTGCCCTGATGGGCAGTGTCGGGCATACCGCCCCCCCTGCCGGACCGAAGTCCTGGCGCGCTAACGGAACGGCGCGGCCGCAGATCGAGGAGACCACGGCGAAGGAGAGGTGCCGGCGGTGGTCCGACATCCTGGAGGAGGAATGCTCGTGAGATCGGCGGGGGAGCCGGTGATTGGGGCGGTGGTCGCAGCCCTCCTCGCTGGCCCGGCGGCGCTCCACGCCCAGGCCACGGCGGCCGCCCGCTCCGAAATCGTGACCTATCAGAATCCCATCGACGGCCTCCCTCTCTCCGCCCAACTCTTCCTTCCTCCCGGCGAGGGCCCGTTTTCGGGCGTGGTCCTGCTCACCCTCGCGGGCGCGGGGGAGCTGATCGAGCAGCTCACCGACCTCGGCTGGGCGGTCCTCATGTCCGAGCGGCGCGGCATCGCCACCATCGAACACCTCCTGCGCGCGAGCTTCGACGACCTCGCGATCGACGTGCAGGCTGGTGCGGACTACCTGAGGCGGCGGCCGGAGGTGGACGCCACCCGGGTTGGCCTGATCGCGCAAGGCGGGGAGACCATGGCCGCTCTGCTGGCGGCGGTCGAGCCCCCCCTCCCGGCCTTCGTCGTGCTCCTGTCCACAACCGGCCTCCCGGGCGACCAGAGCTTCCGCATCAAGCAGCGGCAGATCGCGCTCGACCGCAACTACGATACGGAAGCGCTCGCGGCG
>Ga0310345_10001903_pt1 | contig 22052 bp, 22 predicted proteins | sample HC15DNA20500_MG_FD_204667 | JGI IMG/M metagenome (GOLD analysis project Ga0310345, IMG submission 204667) | Marine microbial communities from station ALOHA, North Pacific Subtropical Gyre - HC15-DNA-20-500_MG | ecosystem: Environmental > Aquatic > Marine > Oceanic | place: Pacific Ocean: North...
CATACGAAGCTCGAATAGGCCCGGTGGTAATTTTCTAAGGCTACCAAAGCCTCTCCGGGGATGCCGACGCGCCCTATCGAACGAGCGTGCTTTGAGCCTCCGCCCAGATAGCTTGCACGATCTCGGCCGCGGGCATGGCCCGCGCGAGGGACCCGCTCTGTCCTGCCCAAGATTGGATGACCGACAGGTCGTTCTCCTGCGTTCCCCTGGCGCGCATGGGCCCGGTGGCCGAGCGTTGCAGGGGATACGGCAACGGGTCGGGCGCGTCCGGTCGTTCGGTCGCGGCGAGGTAGTCCGTCCTGAGCGCTCGGCCGGGACGACCCGAGAAGGCCCGCGTCACGGTCGTGTCTTCGGGGCGCGCACGACCGATGCCCTCGGCCCAGGCGGGCGCGATCCCGGCCTCGGGCGCGCGCAGAAGGGCCGTCCCGATCTGCACCGCAGAGGCGCCGAGTGCGAGGGCCGCCACCACGCCGCGCGCATCCGCCAGCCCGCCCGTGGCGATGACCGGCAGGCGCACCGCGTCGCAGATCGCCGGGACGAGCGAGACGAGGCCGATGGCCTGCGCTGCGGCCCTGTCGGCATGGAAGGCCCCGCGATGCCCGCCGGCCTCGGTGCCCTGGGCCACGATGGCATCCGCGCCCGCCGCCTCGGCTGCAAGCGCTTCGGCAACCGTGGTGGCGGTGGCGAACCACCGGATGCCCTCGGCCTTCAGCCGCTCGACGAACGCTTCGGGAAACAGCCCCATGATCGAGGACACCGCCGTGGGCCGCGCCGCGATCAGGGCGTCGCATTGATCGGCGAAGGGTATCGGCACGTCCGCGGAAAGATCGCCGGGGCGCGGCCCCCACTCCGACAGGAAATCAATTACTCTCCGCTCATGCTTAGCATCGCGCATCGGGGCGGGATCGGGCACCCAGAGGTTCATCTGGACGGGACCGTCGGTCAGGCCGCGGACATCAGACGCCCATCGGGCGATTGCCTCAGGGTCCATCAGGAGTGCGCCGCATCCGCCCATGCCCCCGGCCTGCATAACTGCCGCGGCGAGCGCGGGCAGGCAGGCACCTGCCATCGGCGCCATCAGGATCGGCGCGCGCAACCCATAGGCCGCGCAGAAGGCATCGGCTCTCTGTGCCGCATCCGTCAAAAGTGATGATCCAGGCATGGCATCCCCGTGTTCTTGCGTATCACTGTCGTTCATGCGGCTTGAAGCAGCGGTTGCAGTGCCACTTCCACCCTGTCGCGCGCTGCCGGTCCGAGCGGCAGGAGCGGACGCGGCGGCGTGATGGGTCCGAGGCCGAGGGTCTCGGCGATGGCGAACATGACCCGGAAACTTCCGAACTCGCGGAACAGGGTCCAGAGCAGCGCGAAGGCGTTATCGATACGCTCGGCTTCGGTCGCATTCCCCGCCTGGGCCGCACGGGTGAGCGCAAGGGCGGGTGCGGGCAGGAGCCCGGCCACGACGCTATACCAGCACTCCCCGCCGGCGCGCAGCGCATCCTTCGCGCCCCAGTCGCCGCTGTAGCCGGTGGCGAAGCCTTCCGGGGTCATGCCCCGCAGGCGCTGCATCTCGCCCGAATAATCGCCGTCCGCAGGCAGGGGCATCTTCACCGCAGCTACGCTCGGAAGCTCGGCCAGTCGCGCGATAAGCTCGGGGCTGAAGCTGAATTTCGTGGTCCCCGGGTTGTTGTAGATGCAGAGCGGCAGCTCGCCGGCCGCGGCGACGGCCTCGAAATGACGGAAGACCTCTTCCTCGGCCAGCGGCTGGTAGGACATGGGCGCGAGAAGCAGACCGTCCGCGCCGGCGTGCCGCGCGTCCCGCGCGAGATCAACGGCCACATCGGTCGTGAGCGCGCCGACCCCGACGATGAGCGGCGTCCGTCCTGCCACACACTCGACCGCCGCCCGCAGGGTGCGCTTGCGCACCTCCGACGTCAGGTAGGCATATCCGCCGGTGCTGCCGAGCAATCCGATGGAGTCCGCTTCCGCAGCCACGATCCGCTCGAGGAAGTGTTGCAGGAGCTCGGGCTGTAAACGGCCGTCGTCGTCGACAGGTGTGAGCGGGAAGGCCGACAGGCCGGTGAACAGGGTCATGCGAGCATCTCCTTCAGACGCGGGACAAGAGTAGACGGAGGCCGGCGAGCCCAAAGAAGACGGCCAGCACGCCTTCGATCCCGCGCCGGGCGCGCCGGTAGAGGCAGACCATCGGCGCCGTCGAGAATACCAGCGCGTAACCGCCGAAGATCGTCACGCTGAGGATCGCGCATCCTGCCAGGATGGTCGCCACATCGTGCCAGGATGCCTCGGCGCCGACCCCAAGCGCGACGAGGGCAATCCACGCCAGCACGGCCTTGGGATTGGCCAGATGCATGATCAGCCCATGACGATAGAGCGCCACGGCGGACGGACGGGTATCTGCGCCTGCGAAGCCGGTTGTGGTCGCGGCATCGCGCGTCAGCGCGCTTCTGGCGGCGCGCACCGCAAGACAGAGCAGATACAGGCCGCCGAAGATCTTCAGGACGATCAGGGCCTCGGCATAGCGCGCGAGCAGCGCCGAGACACCGGTTGCCGCGGAAAGCCCCCAGACCAGCGAGCCCGAGATGACGCCGGCGGCCAGCGCCAGCCCGGCCCGGCGCCCGTGGATCATGGCCACGCCCATGATCCGAAGGGTGCTCGGGCCGGGGCTCCCGGCCGCGACGACATAGGCGGCAAAGACGACGAGCAACTGGTCCATATTGTCCATCGCGGGCTCCGTCAGAACACGGCCAGAAGCTTGAGGGCAATACCCCACATCACCAGGGCAATGAGGGTCTCGAGGATGCGCCAGGCCGCCGGCCGCTCGAACACGGGGCGCAGCCTGACGGCACCGTAGCCGAGAGCGAAGAAAAAGACGAAGGACCCGAGGATGGCCCCGACGGCAAAGGACCCCTGGCTGCTGGCGAACTGTGTCGAGACGGTGCCCAAAAGGACCACCGTGTCGAGATAGACATGCGGGTTCAGCCAGGTAAGCGCGAGACAGGCCACCAGCGTGCGGAACAGGTTGGTCTTGGCCAGCGAGGCATCCGCGGCCAGCGCCGCGTCCGAGCGCAGCGCCGAGCGCAAGCTCTTTGCGCCATACCAGATCAGGAAGGCCGCGCCGCCGTAGCGCATCACCGGCTCAAACCAGGGCAGCCACTCCGAGACGGTCCGGAAGCTGGTGACGCCCACGGTGATCAGGATCGCGTCCGAGACCGCGCAGGCGAGACAGACCGCCAGAACATGCTCGCCCCGCAGCCCCTGCCGCAGCACGAAGGCGTTCTGCGCGCCGATTGCCACGATGAGGCTGAGGCTCATCATCATGCCGGTGAAAAAGACTGCGATATCCATGGTCTGGCCTCCGCTCCCCAAAGAAAACTTCCCTTGGACTACGCCGTCACGCATGATTAGACCAATTAAAGAAACTGCCGCGGATGAAGGAGGGCTAAATGGCAGTAGACTATGCGGCTCTTCGGGCTGTTGCCGCGGTCGTCAGGACCGGCAGCTTCGAGCGTGCCGCCGCCGCGCTCAACGTGACCCCCTCGGCGGTCTCGCAACGCGTCAAGCATCTCGAGGAGCGCCTCGGCGCGGTTCTGATCGCGCGCGGCACGCCCTGCACCGCCACGGACAAGGGCCTCGCGCTCTGCCGCCACATGGACCGCGTGGGCATGCTCGAAAAGGACCTGATGGAAGAGCTGCCCGAGATCTCGGGGGCTGACAGTGCCGAGCGGGTCACCCTCAACCTGGCGACCAATGCCGATAGCCTGGGGACCTGGTTTCTTGACGCCATCGCCGCCTTCACCAAGGCCACGGATTACCTGGTGAATGTCGCCATCGACGACGAGGACCATACCGCCGATTGGCTGCGCCGCGGCCGTGTGCTGGCCGCCGTCACCGCGCTGGAGCGCCCTGTGCAGGGATGCCGTGTCACGCCACTCGGCGCGCTGCGTTACCAGGCGACGGCAAGCCCCGATTTCGTTGCCCGCTACTTCGCCGACGGCCTCACGGAGGCGGCGTTCCAGCGCGCGCCGGCGCTTACGTTCAACCAGAAGGACCGGCTTCAGAACGTCTGGGCGAAGGAAGTCTTCGGGCGTGACATGTCCTTCCCGACGCATTGGCTGCCGTCGACGCAGAGCTTCCTCGATGGATGCCTTGCCGGCATGGGCTGGGCGCTCAATCCGGTGCAGCTCGCGAAACGCCATATCGAGAACGGCGATCTCGTCGAGCTCGTGCCCGGCAAAATCCTGGAGCGGCGCCTGTTCTGGCAGATCAACCGACTGGCTGCGGATCAGCTCGACGAGCTCTCGCGATCAATTCTCGCGGTAGCGCGACGCGAGCTCAATTCGCAAGCATGACGCTCACGGGAGATGACGGCTTCGTTCGTGCTTCATTCGGTCGATCTAATATGTGATTTTCGCCCGCCGCGAATGTCCGGAAAGCGGGCTGCACATGCAGTATCTTGAAAGGGCGTGAAAGACTGCAATGCCGTGAGCGTTTGCGTTCCAAGTGGGCGGACAGCTGAGATCTGATGCGCGCCGTATAGGCGGCCGCTTCCGCGTTCAGCGCGTCGAGCTGACTGTAGCAGACCGCCAAGGCGCGCCGTCCTTCAGCTCATCCGCGAGGAAATCGACGAAGGCGCGCAGCTTCGCGGGCACTGGCCGGATCGGCGGCCAGACCGCAGCGATCGGCAATGCGCGGGTGTCCCAGTCTGTCAACAGGGGAACGAGCGTGCCGCGATCGATCGCGGGCTGGGCGATGAAGCCGGGCAACATACCGATGCCGAGCCCGCCCGCCGCCAAGTCGCGCATCGCCTCGCCGTTGTTCACCGTCAAGCGGGTCCGCGCCACCGGGGCCAGCGTCCGGCCGCCATCACTGAACTGCCAGAAGCGCGCATTCGCCATGTGGGAGTAACCGATGCAGGCGTGATCGGCGAGGTGCGCGGGCGCCTCCGGGGTGCCATGATCCTCGAGGTAGGCGGGGCTGGCGCAGACCACCATACGATCGTCGCAGAGCTTTCGACGGATTAGGGCGCTGTCGTGAACCTCGCCGATACGCAAGCCGACGTCGTAACCCTCCTGGGCGAGGTCATGGTAGCGGTCGTCGTAGTCGATGCGGAACTCGAGCTCAGGGTGGCGCCCGGCGAAGCGCGCGATCAGCGCGCTCAGATACTGCGTGCCGAAGGTCATCGGCGCCGAGATCTTCAGCACACCGCGGAGTGGGATCGTGCCATCCATCTCCCAGGCCGCGGACTCCGTGGCGGCGTTGAGTTCGGCCAGCGCCGGACGCAGGCGCTCGGCCAGTCGGTCGGCGGCCTCTGTGGGGGTGACACGGCCCGCCTGCCGGCGGAACAGCGCGGCGCCGAGCGCGCGTTCGAGGTCCGAGACCCGCTTGCTGACGACGGATTTCGCGATGTTCAGCCGAGCCGCGGCCGCGGTCAGCGTGCCGAGCTCGATCACGGCAAGGAAGGTTTCGATTTCGTCGAGGGTGTAGCGCATGGCACGACGGTAGCACCACGCCGCTGCGTTCGAAAATCCCGAACGCAGCGATCCGGCACGGCGGTCTGGTGAGTGGAACAGTCGCCGCCGATATTCCGGACAACGCAATGACAAGGAGGACGTCATGGACCTGACGGGCATCCACCACCTGACGGCGATCAATGCCGACGCCGCACAGACCAACCGCTTCTACACCGACACGCTCGGCCTGCGCCGAGTGAAGAAGACGGTCAACCAGGACGACACCAGCGCCTATCACCTGTTCTTCGCCGACGGCGCCGGCTCCCCGGGCACCGACCTGACCTTCTTTGATTGGCCGGTCCCGGCAGAGCGCCGCGGCACCCGTTCGATCAGCCGCACCGGGCTTCGCGTGACCGAGGCCAGCCTCGACTACTGGGCCGGCCGGCTGCGCGAGCGGGGCGTGGACGCGGGCGAGATCGCAACGCTCGACGGTCGCGCCACGCTCGATTTCGAGGACTCGGAGGGTCAGCGCTTCCGGCTGACCGCGGATGTGGACGGCGAAAGCCATCCTTGGGCGCAGAGCCCGGTGCCGGCAGAGCACCAGATCCGCGGGCTCGGGCCGATCACTATCTCGGTGCCGGAGCTCGCACCCACCAAGGCTGTGCTGACCCAGGTGATGAACATGCGCGAGGCGCGTGACTACCCGAGCCCGGACGGCGCCGGTCAGGTGCATGTCTTCGAGATGGGCGACGGCGGTCCGGCCGCCGAGCTACATGTTGCGGTCCAGCCCGGTCTGCCGGTGGCACGACAGGGTGCCGGCGCGGTCCACCACGTGGCCTTCCGCACCCCGGATGTGGCGTCGATCCATGAATGGACCCGGCGGCTGCAAGCGTTCCGCGTGCCGTCCTCGGGCGAGGTCGAGCGCTACTACTTCCGCTCGCTCTATTTCCGCGAGCCTGGCGGCAACCTGTTCGAGATTGCCACCGACGGGCCGGGCTTTGCCGTCGACGAGCCGTTCGAGACCATGGGCGAAGGCCTGTCGCTGCCGCCTTTCCTCGAGGACCGGCGCGCCAGCATTGAAGCCAACCTCAAGCCGATCGACTGACGGAGACGGGCCGCCGGGGGATACCCGACGGCCCTTTGATTCTCGCGGAGCGCGTTTAGGCGCGGTGCTGCATGGCCAACCGAACGGCCGCTCGAGAATGTGCGGCTGAGCATGTCCCGGTGTGGTCAGAGTTTGCCAGCCTTGGCGAGCTCGAACCGTTTCGGGAAATACCATTGCAGGACCTTGCGGAAGCGGTCGGAGGTCGGCCGCGCCCAGTTCCGCATCAGCTCGGAGCCAAAGGAGATCGCCGTTACCGGCGTTGCGCCGGCCTGCCGCATCCGCTCCATCGCCTGGTGGTGCGCGGTGACAGAAATGCCGCCCACCGCATCCGCGACCGGATAGACCTCGTATCCCTCCTTGAGCATGTCGAGCGTGGGGAAGGTGAGGCAGACCTCGGTCCAGAGCCCGGCGATCACCACCTTCCTGCGACCGGTGGCCTGGATGGCCTTGCGGAATTCCTCGTCCTCCCACGCGTTGACCCCGCTGCGGTCGATCTCCTTCACCTCGGGCAGCTCGGCAAGGATGTCCTTGGCGGTGCCTTCGTTCACGCCCATGTCGACGCCCACGGTGGAGACCACCACCGGCACGTCATAGGCCTTGGCGAGCTTGCAGAGCGCGATGACGTTCAGGTCGATCTCCTCGTGCGAGGAGGAGGTGACGGTCCGGTATTGCTCGGGCTGGTAGTCGATCAGCACCACAACGCAGTTCTCCGGGGTCAGCAGGTGATCCGATTTCGGATCGCGGATCGGCTCGGGATCGGTCTTGGCCATCTTGTTTTCCACTCGTTGCAGGGTCAGGACTGGGTGGTGGTGGTGAACAAGCGTTCGACATCGGAGGCCGGGTCGCGGCGCTGGCGCTCGAACTGCTTCTTGACGAAGGGACAGATCGGGATGATGCGGAAGCCGCTCTGGCTGGCATCTTCCAGCAGGAAGTCGTAAAGCGCCTTTGCGACCCCGCGCCCCGACAGGGCTTCGGGCACGCCGGTATGATCGGCGCTGATCACCGTGTCGGAGCGACGGGTGAAGGTCAGCTCTCCCTCACCCTCGGCCCCCGCGACGCGCGCCACGTAACGGCCGTGGCGTGCGTCGATGTCTTCCTTCGTGATGGCGATGTCGCTCATTCGCTTACTCCTTGCAGGCGGGCATGGCTCAGCCAGTCGCGGGCATGGTCGAGGTCGCCCTGCGACAAGCCGTGGCCGGTCGGCAGCGTGCGCGCGTCGAGCGCAGCCCCCGAGGCCGCAGCCCATTCGTTGAGGCGCGGCGCGAGGCGGCCATAAGGGTCCTCGGCCCCGGTGACGGTCAGGACCTTCAGGCCCGAGAGGTCGACCTGCGGCAGGTCCTCCAGCGGCATCAGCGGCCGCAGAAGGATCGCCCGGCGGATCGCATTGGGATAGAGCCCGGCCACCGCGGCGGCGAAGTTGGCGCCGTTCGAGTAACCCAGCACGGTGATCGCCTCCGCGTCGATGTCGTAGGCGGCCTGCGCGCGCTCGAGGAAGGCGTTGAACGCCGCCGCCTCGGAACGGATGTCGTCCTGGTCGAAGCGGGTCATGTCGAGGCGGCGGAAGAAGCGGGTGACGCCTTCTTCGGTGGAGCGGCCGCGCACGCCAAGAAGTGTCGCCTCGGGGTCGATCCGGGCGGCGAGCGGGAACAGGTCGCTCTCGTTGCCGCCGGTGCCGTGCAGCGTCAGGATGACGTGGCCATTGGGCCGCTCCGGCCGGTGGAAGCGGTGGGTGAAGGGTAGGTCTCGCATGACGATCCTTTCCTCGCCCGGCAGGGCGATCTGCGGAAGCATGACGCGCAGATCCGCGGCCCGGGCGGCATCGCCCTCGGGCACGAAGAGCGTCTCTCCGAGGTGGTCCAGGTCCTCGTCGACATCCATGCCGGGGCCGTCGGTGGCGTGTTCGATCAGGATGCCGGCGGGCTCGCGAACGTAGAGCGACAGGAAGTATTTGCGGTCATGCACGGAGGTCGCGCCGTCATGGTCCTTCAGCGCGATCCGCATCCGGCGCAGCGCCTCGGCATCCGCGGCGCGGAAGGCGACGTGGTCGATGATGCCGGTGCCCGGGATGCCCGGCACGAAACCGGAGGCGTTGCGGATGTCCACCGCGTCCTGCGCCGAGACCCATCGCCGGGTTCCGCCCTCGCGCGCTGCCTCGCGGTAGCCGAAGCGGGCGACGAAGGCGCCGGTGTCCTCGGGCGCCTCGGTCAGCAGCGTCACCGCCCGAAGCCGTGTCGGCGCGGCAGGATCGGACAGCGGCGCAGTGGCCGGGGCATCGCTTCCCACCAGCTTGACGATGATGCGGTCGGGGTCCTTCAGGCGCAGCACCGGCTCGCCGAACTCGCGGCTCGGGCCCTCGACAGGCAGCCCGGCATCCAATGCCCGGGTCAGCCAGGTGCCGATCGCCTCGCGCGGCACGGCAAAGGCGATCTCGGCAACCTGCCCGTGGCCGACGCGGCCCGGCGCGCCATCCTCCCAGGCGAGGAAGGTCACCAGCGAGCCGGGGCTGCCGGCAGCATCGCCGTAGAAGAGATGCAGCTGCTCGGCATCCTCGAACCCGCCGGTGCGCTTGACCAGTCGCAGCCCGAGAAAGCCCGCGTAGAAGTCGACATTGGCCTGCACCTTGCGGGTGATCGCCGTGACATGGTGGATGCCGGACATCGTCTCGCCCTCCAGAGCTGTGTTGCGGCCAACCTAAGGCCGGATTGCGACCCCACAAAGTGGTGTCGGCGGAACCCCGCGTTCGCGAAACGCGAGCCGCCTGGCGGTGGCCGGACGCTTTGAGACGACATAGGGTAAGGGACGAAAGGAGATCCCCCATGAGCTGGAATCCCGCGCTTGCCCCGGTCTGCCCCGACGAGGTCGGAGTCGACGCCATCGAGACCCTGATCGTGCCGCGCGCCCGCGACATCGGCGGCTTCGAGGTGCGCCGTGCCCTGCCGGCGCCGAAGCGCCAGATGGTGGGTCCCTTCATCTTCTTCGACCAAGCCGGCCCGGCCGAGTTCTTGACCGGTCAGGGCATCGACGTGCGGCCGCACCCACATATCGGGCTTGGCACAGTCACCTATCTCTACCAGGGCGACTTCCACCACCGAGACAGCATCGGCACCGACCAGATCATCCGCCCCGGAGCGGTGAACTGGATGGTCGCCGGGCGCGGCGTCACCCATTCCGAGCGCACCAGCAGCGCGGCACGCTCAGGTCCCAACGCGCTCTATGGCATCCAGACCTGGATCGCGTTGCCCGAGGACCGCGAGGACATGGAGCCCGACTTCGAGCATCACGGTGCGGACACGCTTCCCGAGTTCGAGGATGGCGGGGTCAGGGCGCGGCTCATCCTCGGCTCCGCCTATGGCCGGACCGCGCCGGCGACGCTTCATTCGGAGACGTTCTACCTCGACGTGACGCTGGCGCCCGAGGCGCTGTTCCCGCTGCCCGACAACCACGAGGATCGCGGGCTCTACGTCACCGAGGGCTCGGTCAGCATCGCGGGCCAGGAGTTCGAGGCCGGCCGGATGATGGTGTTCCGCCCGGGCGACCGCATCTCGGTCAAGGCCGGGCCGCGCGGTGCGCGGCTGATGGCCTTGGGCGGCGCGACGCTGAACGGACCCCGCTACATCTGGTGGAACTTCGTCTCCTCCAGCCGCGACAAGATCGAGCACGCCAAGGAGGAGTGGCGCGAGGCGAACTGGGGCCAGGGCCAGTTCGACCTCCCCGAGGGCGACCGCGACGAGTTCATCCCGCTGCCGGGCTAAGTAGCACTTCGAGCACCGCAGTAGTCGCGATAAGAGGTTCGCAGCTGCGTCGCCGGACCGGCAGCTCGTCGACTTGGACGGCTGGTCGCATTACGACCTATGCGATCGCGCCGAGCCGTTCGGTTTCGCCCTCGACCGGATCGTGCCTTTCCTCGAGAGCCATCTTGCCCGTGCTGCCGAACAGCCAAAACTGGCGGGCCAACCATGATCTCCCGCCCTGCGCCGCGGGGCGGGACCCTGACAGGGCCTCGCACCTGAACGGCCGCTTTGACGACACAGCGATTCAAAGGATGGAGGACGTGGAATGGCGGGTTTGGGCCGGGTGTGCTCAAAGTTAGTAAGGACGAAAAACGGTCATCGCCAATTCGTGCGATAAGCATGGCTGAGCTTAGGCCCGGCTTGACGAAACTGAGTTTGCCAAGGCGACCCCATCCCGTCATGCTGGATGAAACGTTCCTGGCCTACGAAGGCGCCAGTATGGCCCAGATCGACCTGTCCCCCCATGCAGAGACCGCGCGGCTTTCAGCGGTGCGGAGATATGCTGTTCTGGACACGCCGCCCGACGGTGCCTTCGATCGGATCGCCACGTTGGCCGCGCGGCTGCTTGGGACCCCGATCGCGATCATCTCGATCGTCGACGAGGACCGTATCTGGTTCAAGAGCCACGCAGGGCTGGAAGGAGTGGAGGAAATTCCCCGCGACCCGGGGCTTTGCGCTTCGGCGATCCTGCATGACGGGCCGTGGATTCTGACCGATGCGTCGGTCGAGCCGGTGGCCCTTTCCAACCCGCTCGTCGCCGGGGATTTCGGGCTCCGCTTCTATGCGGGCATCCCGCTCAGAACCCATGACGGGCATGGCCTTGGCACGCTCTGCGTCATCGACAAGGCGCCACGGGAGATCACGCCGGAGCAGACCGCAATCCTTCAGGATCTGGCGGCAGTTGTCATGGACGAGCTCGAGTTGAGGCGCGAAGCCATCACCACGAACGAGGCGCTTCGGCGCGAGATGCGGGAGAAGGAGCTCTTGGCCGAGGAGGTCGAGCACCGGGTCATGAACAGTTTGCAGATCATCTCCTCGGTCGCGCGGCGCAAGGCGGCGCAGCATGAAGGGGCGGTCGCCTCTGAACTGAAAGACATCGCCGCACGCATCGGCGCTATCGCGCAGGCCAACCGGCATATCCAGCAGAGCCTGCCCGGTCTCGCCCAGCACGGGGATCTGGCGCTGTTCCTGAAGGTGCTGAGCCGAGAGCTCTTCCCGCTCTGTCCGCAGGGCGGCCTGATCGAGGTGGATTGTCCCTCGCTCCAGTTGGCCCGGGATCGACTGGTCCCGATCGGCCATCTGGTCACGGAGCTCGTGCTGAACTCGGTAAAGAGTGGTGCAGGGCACATCGGCCTTCAAGGCGAGCTGGCCGAGGGACATTTCCGGCTGGAGATCGACGATGACGGTCCCGGGCTTCAGGAAGGGTTCGACCCGCGCAACAGCAAGGGTCTGGGCATGGTCATTCTCCAAGCCATGGCACAGAAGCTCGAGGCCGAGGTGAACTGGGGGCGCAGCCCACGCGGTGGGGCACGATTTACCGTGAAGCTGCCGCTCGATCTTAAGTCGATGAGCGATGAGGGCTTGGCACAGCAGTTGGTCTGAGCCTCGGGTTGCTTCAGCTCAGTCCTTCAGCGGCGCCAAGTCGCGGAATGCCCCGGCGAGCTGCCTGAGGGCGGCGATGTCTCCCTCGGCCACGAGCGACTCGTCCGCCAGAGCGGAAGTGACCGGCTTTCCCGCGTAGAGCACAGGCAAGAGCGCGTTCTGGTCGCCTGTCACGACGCAATCGGGATCGTCAGCACGGCCGGGCGCCACATCGAGGCGGCCATCGCCCACGCGAAGCGTAAACTCGCCATCCGGCAGGCGCAGATCCACGGCGAGACACATTTCCTTCGCCCTTCCGGGATCGAACATGCTCTCAAGCGACAGCATGGCCGCCGCCGCGCTCAACGGGCGGTCGAAGCGAAGCCGGGGTGAGCGCGAGGCCCAGATGCCGATCACCCGGAGCGGCTCGCGGAACGCCAGGCCCCAAGCCGTGAGAGCATAGGCTTTGCCGCGCGCTGGCCGCGGCAGGTCCACCCGCCGCAAGACACCGGCATCCTCGAGCCCCACGAGGCGCTGCGTCAGCATGTTGGTTGCGATGCCCGGCAGGGTTTCCCTCAGGTCGGTGAACCGACGCGGCCCGAACATCAGCTCCCGCATGATCAAGAGCGCCCAACGCTCTCCTACCAGGTCAAGAGCCTGCGCGAAGGCGCAGCCGTCCTCGTAGCTTCGCTTGCGCTCCATGGGCTCTCCACGTTTTGGTTGTTTATTGCAACTTACAACTTGTAATATAAAATCATGTGGCGCAGTCTTCAAGCATCGAGACGACTCATTCCCGCTCCAGGAGCATCGACATGACCTCTTCGACCCCGACGATCTTCGTGAACTTGCCTTCCGCCGATATCTCCCGTGCCCGTGCTTTCTATGCCGGGCTGGGTCTTACCATCGACGAACGCTTCTGCGACGCCGAAAGCCTGATGGTGCGCGTGTCCGACGCGATCCATCTCATGATCCTCGAAAGAGATAAGTTCGCCTCCTTCTCGCCCCGGCCCGTGGCACCGAAAGGGACCGTTGGCACTCTGGTCTGCCTATCCCAGCCGTCGAGAGAGGCAGTGGATGAGTTCGTCGGTCGCGCCATCGCGCATGGCGGCCGCGACAACGACAAGACCCAGGAGATGGGGGATGTCATGTATGGCCGGTCGGTGTCCGATCCCGATGGCAATGTCCTCGAGGTGATGTGGATGGACATGGCGCGCGCCATGCCAGCCGAAGACGCGGCAGTCTGAACCGCAGCCCCGATCCGTCGGCCCCGGCAACCCCGGGGCCGGCGGCACGCAACTGCCCGAGCCGGAGCAGATCCCCATGTCCCACGTTCTTCCCCTTACTGGAGCCCTTCTTGCGGTGACCGCGCTGCCCGCCTTGGCCGAGATCGTTGAGCTCGACGACCTTCAGATGCACTATGAGGTCTCGGGGGAAGGCGAACCCCTGGTGGTGCTGCATGGCGCCTACATGAGCATTCCTGCCATGGGCGAAATCATCCCCCGCCTTGCCGAGACCCGCACGGTCTACGCGCTCGAGTTTCAGGGCCATGGCCGCACGAACGACATCGACCGGCCGATCACCTACGAGACCTTGGCCGGAGACGTCGCCGCATTCATGGATGAGGTCGGGCTGCCGAAGGCCGATGTCTTCGGCTACTCGATGGGCGCCGGGGTGGGTCTGCAACTCGCCATTCGCCACCCAGACAAGGTGGACCAGCTTGTCGCCGCTTCGGTGTCCTATGACGAGAGCGGCTGGCAGCCCGAGATGGCGGCCATGATCCCGCAGATGACTCCCGAGATGTTCGAGGGCTCGCCGATGGAAGCGGCTTTCCGCGAGATGTCACCGAACCCAGAAGGCTTTCGCGCCCTCGCGGAGAAGATGATCGCGCTTGAGCACGAGCCGATGCACTGGGAGGAGGACGTCCGCGCCCTCAAGGCGCCCGTGCTCCTCATCGCGGGCGATGCCGACGTGGTGACGCTCGAGCACACTGTCTCCCTGTTCCGCCTGCTGGGCGGCGGCGTGATGGGGGACATGGGCAAGCCCCTTGCGCCGTCCCGCCTCGCGATCCTGCCAGCCACGTCCCATACGGCGGTGATCGGCCAAGTGGATTTGCTGATGGGGTTCATCGAGCCCTATCTGGCAGGCGAGACCCCAAAGGGCATGTTCGATCAGTAGCGGACAGCGTTCGGTCCGATACGCCGGGTCCCGAGCTTATGGCGGTGCCTTCCTTCCACTTGGGCGAACGACGCGTAAAGTGGCGATCGACGTCTTTCAGTGGAGTCCCGCCCTTCACGACTGGGAACGGTTAGATAGCGTGGGGTGGGAACAGCTAAGATATCGAAGAGCGGATATCGAACTTTTGCGGCGGCAGCGACGAGTGCCAGCTTTGGGCCACAAGCCAAGGAAAGAAGGATAGCGGACCTGTAGCGAGGCCGCATGATGGTGGCAGAGCGTTCACAGTGTGGGCCACCAGTTGCACTACGGATGTGCAACCTACCAAGGAGATCCGACATCAAGTCGCGACCTTGCTGTTTTTCTGACGCCATTTCGCCGGGGAGGCGCCGACGATCTTCTTGAAGGCCCGGCTGAAGGCTGCCTCGGATTCATACCCCACCTCCCTTCCCACCGCGGCGACCCTCAAGGAGCTGTCCGCCAGGAGGCGCGCGGCAATCTGCATTCGCCAAAGCGTGAGATACTGCATCGGCGCCTGACCGATCAGGTGCGAGAAACGCGCCGCCAGCGCCGAGCGTGACATGCCCGCCTCCCGGGCCAGTTGCATAAGTGTCCAAGGACGCGCAGGAGCGTCATGGAGCAAGGTCAAAACCTTGCCGATCGAGGGGTCTTTCAGACCCGACAGCCAGCTGGTCTCATGCGCCGGCAAGGCTTCGAGGCATAGCCGGACCACCTCCACGAAAATCAACTCGCTCAGCCTGAGGCGAATGGATTCACTCCCGATCCGGGGTCGGCAGGTATCTGACAGCGTCAGGTCTATCAGACCTCCGAGCAGATCCTGCCTGGTCGTCCGTGAGCGCCTTATCCGAAGCAGACGGGGAAGTGCGGCAAGCAACGGATTGAAGGGGAGCATGTCACAACCAAGGAAGCCGCAGATGTATTCGGCCCCTCCGGGCCCACCGCCGCCCTCGCGGGTGACGAACGGCAGCTTGCCGGCCATCCAGTCGCGGAAGAAGGCAACTGTCGCCTCCTGGTCGTATTCCGGGCGCTGACCCGGCGCGCTGAGCAGTGAATACGGCACGCCATGAGAGAGAACGAGGATGTCGCCGGCTTCGAACGGCGTGGAAGCAATGTCCGGGACCTCTACCCAGCCCGACCCCTTCAGGATGATATGGTATGAGACCAGATGCTGTGCACGTGGCAGGATGATCGAAGAATAATCACGGGCGCGCGGCACTGCCACGCCCCAAGGGTAAGACGCCTCCACGAGGTGGAAGACTGCTCCGGTGAGTTTGACCACCCTCAGGACATCGGACAGGGGATCGGTGGCCGAGGTCTGGCAAAGAAACGGAATCTCAGTCGTGCCCGGCCGCGTATCTCCGGACAGTTCGAGCTGCATCATGGACGATCCAGCAAGGGATATGGATGTCCGGTGATGGGTCTGCGGCATGGCTCAGGATAGCTTGAGGAGTGGGGGCAGAGCCAGCCGTTCTGCCACACCGTGCAACGCAGGGAGGCGACGATGGATGTCCGAGACAGAGCGCGCGATCCGGCCGAAGTCTACGATGAGCAATTTGTGCCAGCCCTTTTCGCGCCATGGGGGCCAGTGGTGGCCGCCGAAGCAGGTGTGCAGGAGGGTGATCGGGTTCTCGACGTGGCCTGTGGCACGGGGGCACTAACCTTGGCCGTATCAGAGATTGTCGGTCCATCAGGCCAGGTCGTCGGACTGGATGCAAACCCGGACATGCTGGCGGTCGCGCGCCGCAAGCCGGACGAGATCGAGTGGCGAGAGGGAATGGCCGAGGCGCTGCCCTTCGCAGACAACAGCTTCGATGCGGTCGTCAGCCAGTTCGGCTTCATGTTCTTCGACGACAAACCGAAAGCGCTCGTCGAGATGATCCGCGTCCTGAAACCGCGCGGCCGACTGGCAATCGCAGTCTGCGACGCTGTCGAGAACTCGCCCGGCTACGGTGCCTTTGCGCTGCTGCTCGACCGGCTGTTCGGCAGGGAGGTCGGCGATGCATTCCGTGCCCCTTTCAGCCTCGGCGATGCCAGCCTGCTGCGGGCAATATGTGGCGAGGCGGGGCTTGGGGACGCGGATATTGTCCAGCGCACCGGAAAGGTCCGTTTCGAGTCAATCGATAGCCTGGTGTCGACCGAGCGCGCCTGCGTATGGACACTTGGCGGTCTGATGACAAACGAACAGTTCGATCGGCTCCTCCAAGAAGCCAAGGCCGCTCTGAAGCCCTTCGTTGTCGATGGCGGAGTTATCGAATTCGACATGCCTGCGCTCATCGTGAAAGCACAGAAGGTGTCGACTTAGTGCCTTGGCTTCCACGGGTTCGGCGCAGCCGTGCGCTGCGTTTGTTGCAGAATGGCAGGTTTTGGATAGCCGCGCTGCGGCAGCACGGAGGTGCTGAATGAGCGGTTTGGGCCAGTCGCGCCCGCTTCGGGCAAGCCGAGGATGGATCTTGAAGCGTCTGCTCCCTGCGCATTCCAGACACTGGAGCAGAGTGCTGTAAGCCCGTTACGCAAAATCTGTAGACATCACTCTAACTCCATCTGTTCGAAGACGCGGCCTGCGTTCTTCGTCGCGAGCTCTTCAAAGGTGTCGAGATGCGCGAAGGGGCTCTGGTCGACGTAATAGGCATCCGCCAGGTCGCCGCCCGCGTCGAGATGGGCGCCGATCTTCCCGCGCAGCCAGACGAGGTAGTCGCGGGTGTAGCGCCGCACCTGGTCCATGTTGGTCGGGTGGCCATGGCCGGGGATGACATAGGTCGCGCCCAGCGGCTCGAAGGCGGTTTCCCAGGTCTCGACCCAGGCACGGGTGTCGGTGTCGGCGAAGACCGGCAGCATGCGCTCGTGGAATGCCATGTCACCCGAGATCACCAGCTTCTGCTCGGGCAGCCAGACCACGATGTCGCCGGGGCTGTGGGCCAGGCCAAGGTAGAGCACTTTGATCGGGAAATCTCCGAAGGGCACGGTGTAGCTGTCCTCGAAGGTCTCGGTCGGACCTTGCAGCCGCGTCGTCTCGAACCGGTCGCGCAGCAGCCGCTCGCCCGCTTGGAACGAAGCGTCGCCGTCTTCCTCGAAGGCGCGCGCCGCCTCCGTGTGGGCCAGCACCGGCACGCCCTCATCGACCCAGTAGCCGTTGCCGAGCATCGCGTGGCCCTGTCCGTTCTCGTCGACCACCAGCTTCACCGGCTGGTCGGTCACGGCGCGGATCTCGTCGTGCAGTGCCTGTGCCAGCCCCCGGCTGGCGCCGGCGTTGACCACCACCACGCCATCGCCGGTGACGATGAAGCTCAGGTTGTTGTTGTGCCCGGCATTCTCGTAGGCCGGCGGTGCGGTGGCGCCGGTGGCGGTCCAGACACCGGGGATGAACTCCACCGGCTTGGCGTAGAGCAGCGAGCCCGGATACTGGTCGGCGATGTCCTCGTCGGCCGGGGCCTCGGTGGCGGCGAACAGCGTCAGGGCGGCCAGCAGGCCGGTGATATGTCTCATCGAAGTCCTCTCCTGCGCTCCGCGGGATGGGCGGGCCGTCTCGCGGGCGAGGATGGTGTGGCGGGTGGCATTGGTCCAGTCTTTGCCACCCGCAGGTGTTCAGATGATGCGGACCTGCGTGCCGACCGGGGTAATGGCGAAGAGCTGGGCGATCATCTCGTTGTAGAGACCGATGCATCCGTCCGAGGAGGGCCGCCCGATCTTGCGCGTGTCATGCGTGCCGTGGATCAGGTAGGCAGGCCAGCTGAGATACATGGCGTGGGTGCCAAGCGGGTTGTCGGGCCCGGGCGGCATGTAGCGCAGCTCGGGATTGCGCTCGACCTGGCTCGGCGTGGGCGTCCAGTCGGGGCCGACCTTCTTGCGCACGATCTCGGTGTATCCGCGCTTGGTCAGGTCCTCGGAGATCGGAATCGAGGTCGGGAAGACGCGGTAGTCCGAGGCATCGGCGTTCCAATAGTGCAGCGCGCGCGATTGGGTGTCGGCGACGATGGTGGCGACGCCGAGCGTGTCGAAGTGATCCTGCCAATACTGGGTGCGGAAGCTCGACACGTTGCGCTGCACGGGCGCCTGCGCGGGAGGTCGTGCAGCCTGCGCGCGCAGCAGCGAGGGGGTGGCCAGTGCGGTCGCGGCGGCGGCCGCGCCGAGAAGCGCCTGCCGGCGGGTGGGGGTGGTGCTCATCTTGCCTGTGGTCCTGCTCTTGTTTGGGAGGCCGGGACAAGTCGACCACGGCCGCCTTATCCCAGCCTTAAGAAAGCTCAGCCGCGCGCCATCGCGATCGCGTTCTCGAGCCCGGCCTTGTCCATCGCGCCGGGGTAGATCACCGTGCCGATGATGAAGGCCGGCGTGCCGCGCAGCTGGAAGGCCGCCGCCTGCGCGCCGTTGCGGGTGAGCAGCCCGTCCCACGTGTCGCGGTTCTCGCCATAGGCGGCCTCGAGCGCCGCGACGTCGAGCCCGGCCTTGGTGAGCGTCTCCTCGATCAGCGTGTCGTCCAGCCGCCCTTCGGTCGCCATCAGCGCGTCGTTGGCGGTCAGGTAGGACCCGAGCGAGGCCGCGCCGAAGATCGGCCAGTCCTTCATCACCAGCCGGACATTGCCGTCCGCCTCGACCATCTCGTTCAGGACCGGGTGGTTCGCCTTGCAGTAGGGGCACTGGTAGTCGAAGAACTCGACGATGGTGACGTCGCCCTCGGGGTTGCCGAGCACCGGGTTCGCGGGGTCGAACATCACCTCGTCGATGGTCGGGCGCAGCGGCTGCTCCTGCGCGCGCGCCGGGCGCGTCGCGGTCCAGAGCGCGGTGCCGCCCAGGGCGAGCAGGCCGCCGGTGAGCGCGGTGCGGCGGGTGAGGTTGGTCATGTGGTTTCTCCTTGGTTGGTCGTCTGCTGGGGAGTGGGCAGGGGCGTGCCCGGCGGCACTGTGCCCTTGCCGCTGTCGGCTTCGCTCAGCACCACGACCTTGGCGCCCGCGCGGGCGCGCTCGTGCAGGTCGATGATGTCCTGGTTGAACAGGCGGATGCAGCCGGCCGAGGTGGCCTTGCCGATCGACCACGGGTCGTTGGTGCCGTGGATGCGGTAGAGCGTGTCGCGCCCGTCCTTGAACAGGTAGAGCGCCCGCGCGCCGAGCGGGTTGTCGATGCCGCCCTCCATGCCGCCGGCATGGGGCCCGTAGAGGTCGGGATCGCGGCGCAGCATGTTGGGGGTCGGCGTCCAGCGCGGCCATTCGCGGGTGAAGGGGATGTTGCCTTCGCCCGAGAAGCCGCGCCCCTGGTCGCCCACCGCGACGCCGTAGCGCATCGCCCGGTCGCCCTCCATCACGAGGTAGAGGAACCGCGCATGCGGATCGACGACGATGGTGCCGGGCGCCTCGTCAGTCCAGTAATCGACCTCCTGGCGGCGGTTGCGTTCGTCGAGATACTGCTCGGGCACGGCGGGAATGACCTCGCCTTCGTCCTCCACCGTCGCATACATCGCCCGGACCTCAGAGGGGAACATGGGTTCGTCTTCGGGAGGAGCGGCGGGATCGGGCGTTGGGGTGGCAGCGCAGGCCGCCAGGAGCGGCAGCAGCGCAAGCGACGCCAGCCGCCGGGGGCAGGTGGTTTCAGTCATGGGTTGGTCCTTTCGAGGTCGTCGATGCCCGCTTGCAGCTGCGAACGGGAGATTTCGCCGGTATGGGTGGCCCGCAGCCTTCCCTCGGCGTCGAAGAACAGGGTAGTGGGCAGGCCCAGCAGGCCGAACGCCTCCATCAGCGCGCCCTTCGGGTCGCGCAGCACGCCGGTCGTGCCCAGCGACTGCCCCGCGAGGTAGCTTTCGATCACCTCCGTCGCCTCGCGCTGGTTAACGAAGAGGATCTGTGCCCCCTCCGTCTCGGCGGCGACTTCCATCATCATCGGTAGCTCGCGGCGGCAGGGCGGGCACCAGCTGGCCCAGAGGTTGATGACCAAGGGCTGCCCCGCCGTCTTGGCGAGCGGGAACGGGCGGCTTGACAGTTCCGCGAGATGGATCGCGGGCAGGCGACCGCGCGTCTGGTCGGGCAGCGCAACCCGCGCAATCGCGACCCCCGTTCCCGCGAGGGTGGCGGCCAGCAGCAGCGGCGTCAGCGCCCTGGGGTTGCGCAGCAGCGCCGCGAAAAGCGCAAGGCCCAACCCGAACAGGCCCGCCTGCGGTGCGAAGCCGCCCTGCCAGAGCTTCAGCGCGTCGAGCGGCGCCGCGCGGAAGCTGTCGATCTGCATCGCCACGAAGCCCGCGCGCGCCGCGATCACCCAGCCGAGCACGGCGATGAGCGACCAGCGCCGCAGCGCCTCGGCCTGCGCGGGGCGGCGCCACGCGGCGATCTCGGCAACGCCGATGAAGACGAGCACCGCTACGACGGCGAGGAAACGTTCGCCCGAGAACACCAGCGGGCCGATCGCCACCGCGCTCATCGGATCGCCCGCGCCGAGGCCACGACCTCCTCCACGCCCGGCTCGCCGATCAGGCGGCTGCCGGGCGCCTCGCGGCCCTCGGCGTCGAGGAACACCATGGTGGGCGGGCCGACCGAGCCGAGATGATCGAGCAGCGCTTGCCCCTCGGCGTCGAACTCCGACAGGTCGGCGGTGATGAGCGTGGTGCCCGCCAGAGCCTCGCGGACCGTCGGGTCGGGCCAAAGTCGGCGCTCGATCACCTTGCAGGTGACGCACCAGTCGGCGGTGACGTAGATCATCGACGGCCCGTCGCCTGCCGCGAGCGCGGCGTCGAGCTGCGGCACCGAGGTGACGGGGGTGAAGGCGATCTCGGTCACGGCCGCGCCGGGCGCGGCCTCGGCCGGGCGCAGACCGGCCAGCGGGCGCATCTGGTCCTCCGCGCCGGCGGCCACCCCGAGCCCCATGAGCCCGGCGGCGAGGATCGCGGCGAGACCCACGGTCTTGCGTAGGCGCAGCGTCGCGCCCGAGCCCGGCTCGAGCCGGTCGAGCCCGCCGACGAAGACGCCCGCGCCGAGCAGCAGCGCCGCCCAGAGCGCCAGCGTGGCGGGGCCGGGCAGCAGCCGGCCACCGAGCCAGATCGCCATCGCGAGGAAGACGACGCCGAAGGCGGCCTTCACGCCCTCCATCCATGCCCCCGCACGCGGCAGCATCCGCGCGCCGAAGGTGCCCGCAATCAGGAGCGGCACGCCCTGTCCCAGACCGAGGGCGAAGAGCGCGCCCGCACCGAGCCACGCGTCGCCGGTCCGCGCGATGTAAAGGAGCGCCCCGGCCAGCGGCGCGGTCACGCAGGGCCCCATGATCAGCGCCGAGGTGAAGCCGAGCGCCGCCGCGCCGCCCAGCGTGCCGCCCCGGCCCGCGCCGATGCCCGATAGCCGCCCGGTCCAGGCCTGCGGCAGGCGCATTTCGAAAAGGCCGAACATCGACAGCGCCAGCGCTACGAAGACCCCGGCGACCACGCCCACGGCCCAGGGCGATTGCAGCGCCACCTGCAAGTTCTGGCCCGACCAAGCTGCGATGAGGCCCAACAGGCCGAAGGCCGCCGCCATCGCCAGCACGTAGGTGCCCGAGAGCAACGCGCCGCGCCGGGCGCCGACCGTGCCGTCCTGTCCGGCCAGCAGCCCTGCGAGGATCGGGAACATCGGGAAGACGCAGGGCGTGAAGGCGAGCAGCAGCCCGAAGCCGAAGAAGCCCGCCAGCACGAAAAGCGGCCCGCCACGGGCGTTCAGCCCATCAAGCAGGCCGCTCTCGTCGGCAAGGGTGATGCCGCCTGCCGGGGGCGCCGCTGCTGGGCTTTCGGCAGTGTCCGACTCCGCCTCGGCGCCAGGCGGGGGCGCTGCGACATCGATGGCAGGCAGGGTGTCGGTGACCGGCGGGTAGCAGATCCCGTCCTCTTGGCAGCCCTGATAGGTCACGCGCACCGGGCCTTCCGTCGCGCCGAGCCGTGCCTCGGTGCCATGGAAATACACCTCGACGTTG